>Ga0247840_10002841_pt1 | contig 30219 bp, 31 predicted proteins | sample LaCruzMarch2015__FD_192404 | JGI IMG/M metagenome (GOLD analysis project Ga0247840, IMG submission 192404) | Freshwater microbial communities from meromictic Lake La Cruz, Castile-La Mancha, Spain - LaCruzMarch2015_17m | ecosystem: Environmental > Aquatic > Freshwater > Lake | place: Spain...
ATACAGAAGTACGCTGATGCAGTTAGCCGCAGATAATGATATTTATATAGCAGACACAATGAGTGAAATTGGAAGAATAAGCGTTGATAATGTACTAAATACATTGCGTGATAACCTACACCCTAACGAGTTTGGAGAAGTATTACTAGCAAGAAGTTTTGCAAGAAGTATTATTTCTGCCGTTACGGAAGATGCTTGATAAGTACATAAAATTAAAGACAAAATAATAAGTGAATTAGTTCAATGATTTACTTATTATTTTTTGTCAAATATATTGAGAAAATTTCTCGCTATTTTTGCGCCGCAACACCCTGCTTGTGGCTCTAGCTCTTTGCTTTTAAAATTTGCTAAAATCTTGGGCAAAGAAAATGTGTACCAAGGCTTTCATACCAAAAACTGTTGCAATTAATGGGGTAGTGGATATATCGCAGGACATAGATTTGCCATCAGCAACATCAACGTCTAATCTTATAATCAAGCTTATGGCGTTTGATAGCTTACTAACGTTATCTCCATTATCAAACCTCATTACACTTGAAAGAAGATTGTAAATTGTGGCATTTGGGAAACGAATTCCTAAATGCTTTTTAATTTAATATTAATTAGTGTAATTATTTGTTGACAAATATGCTGAAATAATGTATAATATACTCTGTTCGACACATACAGGGGTGTAGTGAAGTGGTATCACAGTGGTCTCCAAAACCGTAATTATACAATAGAATATAGGGGTGTAGTGAAGTGGTATCACAGTGGTCTCCAAAACCACTGGTGGGGGTTCGATTCCCTCCACCCCTGCCATTTTAAAGGCTTTGATTGTTTCTTGCCGAAACAATTGAGGTCTTTTTTATTTTGTTTTAGAGGTTGTCGAAAAGGTTTTAAAATTATTAGATTGGGTTTATTTTGGGTTTATTCGAAAAAATTTAACCGCAAATAGCGGAAAATTGAAAATATTAAATATAATGAAAGAGGTGTCAAAAATGCTAAAAATGAAAAACTATGAAGAACTTTCCGAAAACTCATACCGTCTTACTGTTTGTTATGGGTATGACGGCAAGGGAAAACAAATCCGCAAAAGGAAAACTTTGAACTATTCTAAAGCAACCCTAACAGATAACCAAAAAGAAAAAGAAGTGCAAGCGAACTATTATGCGTTTAAGCGGGAAGTAGAAAACGGCATATATTTGGATAAAGGCAACATTACTTTTGAGGAATTCACTCTAAAGTACCTTGAAGAATATGCTGAAATGAAACTTGCGGATAAAACAGTTGATAGATATAAGTCATTATTATTCCGCATTAATAAAGCATTAGGTAGTTTGAAGTTATTCAAAATTGAGCCATTACACATTATAAAGTTTATGAATAATCTTGCGGAGGACGGTATAAGGGCTGACCATACCTATATACTGAAAGACGAATATATACCTTATATCAAAGAAAATAAAAAGAAACTATACGAAGTTGTGAACGAGAGAACCGTCGCAAATATTTTAAAGGGTAAAGCAACCAATGGGAGAGCGGTGCACAAAATAGCAGATGTAACAAAAATCAATATATCAGCTTTGTTTAACATCAGTAATGCTAAAGAGAGATTATCACAGCAGACATTGCTACATCATTATAAGTTATTGAATTCTATTTTAAACAAAGCTGTCAAGTGGGGATTTATATTGCACAACCCTGTAAACGGAGCTAATGATTACTGCCCTCGTGTTGAGCAAAAAGAAAAAGAGTTTTTAAATGAGGTTGAAATAGTTAAAATGCTTGAACTTATCGAAAGCGAACCTTTAAAGTATCAAGTAGCCGTTTATATTGCTGTATTAGGTGGTTTCCGTATAGGTGAGGTAATTGCTTTAAAATGGACTGATATAGATTTTGACACGAATTATTTAAGCATTACAAAATCAGTGCAATATATCAGCGGTAAAGGCAGTACCCAAAAAGCCCCTAAAAATAACAGCAGCATAAGAACTGTAAAACTCCCTGATAAAGCTATGCTAAAATTGCGTGAACTGCAAAAAGAGCAAACCGTTGAAAGGCAGGAACTGGGAAGTCAATGGATAGATAATGATAATCTTTTTACACAATGGAATGGGGAAAGAATATTCTACAGCACCATTAGTCAATGGTTTGCAAAATGGATTTCTACAACGAAATTGCCCAATATAACTTTCCATGGGCTTAGACATTCTCACGCCTCATTACTTATAGCACAGGGCAAAGATATAGCCAGCGTATCGAAAAGGCTCGGACACTCCCGCATATCCACTACATTAGACGTTTATACTCATGTGGATAGCACAAAGGACGAGGAAATTGCAAATACTCTTGATAGTATGTTCATATAAAACAACATATGTAAACTTATCGTTGATGAATATTTAAGCTGTTTACAGCATGAAGGGGGGTGAAAATATGGCAAAGCAACTATCGGCTGAATTAGGAGCAAAAATTGTAGAAAGAGGCTATGAGCGACTTTTAAGACCTCAAATGCGGACATTGGATACTGGCATAAAAGAAATAAAGGAAATTGACCCCCATACCCAAATCACAAAAAATGCACTGAGAAATGCCCTGCTATCGGGAGTTATCCCATCCAAACAAATCGGTGCGAAACGAATTTTTGACCTAAACAAAGCTTGGGAATACTTTGGAAGTTCCTCCCCCGCTCCTGATTCTGCTACATTAGCAATTGGCTTGAGGGATTTAAGTTAAAATTGATGTGTGAAACAAATTGTTGATAAATTTGATTATAAAACCTAAACAGGTTTGAACATAGATATAATTTGATTACAGCCTAACGGCTTAAATATGCTGATATAATTACTAAGAGGGGGAATTTGTATTTCTTACATACACCCCTCTCATATTACATTTATGAGTTGGAGGTTAAGGTATTTATGAATAGTTACTACATAGAAGTTTTGGCAAATAAGGCACAAAAAGATTTTGATAGGTACAGCACTTTAATAAAGATATATGCACATCTCGGTTATTACCCTAAAAATAGATTACTCCGTATAAAAGAATTGATAACACAACGTACCCATTTTTTCAAGCATTCTAACTTTACCAGATTAAAAGTTGTTCGCAAGGCAAGATTATATTTAGGACAATTAGAGCGATTATGTGAATATGCACGCAATAAGAATTTGTCGCAACAACAAGAGGAAAAACATTTCTTTACTGTTCGTGAGTGTAATGGGAAAATTAAAATTTGCGGAAAGGAATATCCTCCGCTGTCCAAGGGAATAAAACGCAATCCCGAAACTTTTAAAACGTATGATAAAAAGTTATATAATAGTATAGATAGGGCGTACACAACAATTGGGGAATTAGTTGAAAACAACGACTGGGAACATTATGTAACGCTGACTATCAATGGGGAAAAGTATGATCGCAAGCACCTTGAACCATTTATGAAAGTTTTTAACAAATGGATTAACAATTACAACTACACCAGAAAAGTATGTATAAAATATATAATAATCCCAGAATTTGAACACGGTGCTTGGCATCTGCATGGCTTGACTATGGGGATTGACCCGAAAGACCTCTACTCCTTTGACCAAAAAAAGCACCCCAAATTAGCAAAAAAAGATTATTTGAATTGGAAATCGTATAGTAAAAAATTCGGTTTCTGCACTTTAAGTGAGGTACAAAACAAAGACGAGGTTTCTGCATGGTACGCAACAAAAGATATAAGGAATAAGCCAAAAGTGCAAAGCCGAAAAAAAGGTAGCAGGCTGTATTATTGCTCCCACGGATTGGAACGTTCAAAGGAAGTATTTAGAGGGGACAATTTGTTTCCTGCTATCGAGTACGATTATGAAAATGAATGGGTAGGCATTAAGTGGCTTAATCTAACATAAATAACATATTTGACTTATTTATTTATTGATAAAAGTTAAATAACTCCATAGTATCAATGTTGAGGGCTTCCGCTATATCAAATAATACATTTATGGAAAAAGCCTGTATAACATTCGGAGCCTCAATATGGCTCATATGTACTCGGCTGATACCAATCATTTCAGCAAGCTGTTCTTGTGACAGCTTGTTTTTTCTTCTGTAATATGCAATTTTATTCCCAATTAACATTAACTTATCAGCGTGCCTTGTTTTATCTCTCATATAATTCACCCATATAAAATCTTAACACAAACATTACTTACTATAAACCAAGTATAATTAACTAAACAATCCTTTATAGTTTACATAGTTGTTGCATGTTAAAAGTATTTATGGTATAATATAGTAAAATATCCTCGAAATATGGCTTTGAATGGCTTTCATATTATAAGGGGTATATAATAAGGGTATAAAGCGATAAAAAGCTCACAAGGGCTTCAAATCGTGCGAGGTGTACCCTGCTTATGCTATATAATATATTGGGAGGGTGAATTTTGAAAATTCCGTTTCGTTATCAAGCAACTGATTACGATTGCGTGCCGACAACTTTTATCAACGCATTACAATATCTATTTAACCGTGATGAGATTCCCCCTGCGGTTATTCAAAAAATAATGTTATACTCATTTGATACCATAAACAAAAATGGTGAATACGGCAAACACGGCACAACAGGTTTGGCTATTCAGCTAATCTTGCAATGGTTGGAATCTTTCAAAGATGATAATTTTGCGTTTAGGAGATGTGAATATCTTTCGCAGGAACAAATACATCTAAGGAAAGGCAATAAAATTATGTCCTGCATAAACAAAGGTGGCATAGCTTTATTACGAGTGTGTATAGGGAAATCAAGGTCTATCTTTCATTATATGCTTGCGTTAGGCGTTGACGAGCAGGACAAAGACTGGTTATTGTTCTTCGACCCATATTACAGGGTTCAGCGATTTACTGGCGAGGATTCAAAATACTTAGAATGGCTTGGTGATAATAACCCACAGGGTGCAAATTTGAGAATAAAGCGTGAACGATTGGATTCATATGAATATGCAAAATACAGTATGGCTTCTATAGATGAACGCGAATGTTGCCTGCTTGAACGTATATAATTATTTGTTGTTTGCAAGCGACCAATTATTATATTTAATACTCTGTTCAAAGCAAACCCCATGAAAGCCCGCGAAATAAAGCAAAAATATGGCTAAGAACTTATTATGTACGATTAAAAATTCAATATATATGCTGAAAGGAAGATGTAAAATGAAAAAGTTTAACGTGAGGTCATTTATGTTGGGATTTGTAATAACCTCAACGATTATGTTGGGTATTAATGTTTTAGCACAAGGTAATTGGAAAAAAATTGATGTGATTATGAACGGAATCGGTATTTATATGAACAAAGATATGTATAGCGGGGCGAATCAACCTCTTGAATCGGGTCTTGTATTAACCGATGCTCAAACCATACTTTACAATGATACAACTTACGTTCCGCTTCGTTATATCTCAGAGAGCTTTGATATTCCAGTGAATTATGTTGAAGAAACGAATAGTGTTATGCTTGGTAGTTGGGACGGCACTACTCCTAAACCGCCATATCAACCTGCTATTGATGATTTAAGCTATTTAATAAATAATCCAAATTATATGTCAGATTTAGTCGGATTTAGCATAAGTGTAAAAAATGAAAGTTCTAACCCATATATATATTGGTATAACAAAAGCCCTTTTACTATCACTGGAACAATTATAAATATAGTATTAAAAAATGGCACAACAATTTCTACGGCATCAGGGTTATTTAACAATATTAAATCAGGTAGTTTTATAAAAAATAGAATGCTTGACATCAATAATGTAAATGAATTAGAAGGTGCTTATGTTTCAAGTATAGGTCTTAATGCATATTCCAATAATGGCTCTGAAATGGATATTATTTTTGACTTTGGAAGTGACAAATATACTATAAAGCAAGGTGATGGTCAATTGGTTACAATTCCACGCAAAGAAATGGCAAATGGCAAATTATTCAATGCTGAATAATTAAAATAATAACACAATGGGATAGGAGAAAAATTATTTATGAAAAAGTTTAATACAACATCTTTAATTGCAGGAGTAATAGTTGGATTGGTATTAGCAAGTGGCTTTTCTATTTTTGCAAAAGACAATTTTGAAAGTATTGATGCTTTAATGAATGGTGTTGATGTTTATATTGACCAACAAAAAACGGACGTTAAAACGATATTATATAATGATACAACTTATGTTCCGCTTCGTTATATATCTGAAAGTTTTGGAATTCCAGTAAATTATATTGAGTCGACTAATAGTGTTGTTTTGGGAAAATGGTATGAGGGAAAAGACCAGTATTATGTACCGCCAAAGGAAAACAATAATACTGTTGTAAATACTGTTAAAGAAGATAATAATGTAGCCAATAAAGAAAGCAAAAAGAAATCAGGTGTTAGTGCAAAGCAAGTTTTAGATAATCCACAATATTTAATTGACCTGACAGGTATTCGTCTTGATGTTGAAGATAATATGTATGGCAATCCAACCATTTGGGCAACTAATTACAGCAAAAATAAAGACGACATAATTACTGGTGTTAATGTTAAAATGAGTAATTATACTACAAATAAATATGTCTTTGGCGATGGAGTTGGTTATATGTGGGGTAATGGCATCTATGGTGCAATGTTACCAAATGTACCCGAAAGTGACTTATATTCAAAGAAATCAATAGAAATTGTTATTCCCGGGCTTAATAGTGTAAAACGATTTGAAACTGATGATATTTATATTACTGAAATAAGCATCACTTATTTGAGAGAAATTGTTGAAAAAAGAAAAGGTATGGTAGATTATCTTGTGGAAGAAACTATTAATTATGATTTTACAAAAGATAATATAACTGGAATAAGTTTAGGTAAAAAGAATAATCAAGTAAGGTAAAGTCTATATTATAATAGTCCTTTGAAATATGGCTTGAAATGGGTTGAATACTATTATTGGTGTTAGGTATAGGGTATAACGCAATAAAACGCTCACAGGGGCTTTAAATAGTGCGAGTTGCGAGGATTCCCCCGCTTATAATATAATAATGTTTAAAAATAAATATTAGCTTGATAGATTGACTTGTAGGTTGAATCATGGTAAGATTTATATGGAATTATGAAGAGCATAATTTGGCTATAATGTGAAGTTAATGTAATAAGAAAATTAAAATTTGTGTAGGAGACAATTATGAAAGAAAGGGATATTATGATATTCATTGTGTCTATTGTCGGTTCAATAACTTTATTAATATTTTTAGATTATATAAATTTACCCTCTTTTTTAGGCTTTGAAATATCCAATATAAATTGGGATTTTTGTATGGGAATTTTAAATATTATTGTTATTATTGCACTGTATGCATTTACTTACAAAATATTGGATGAAAGAACTATTGAAAGAGAAAAAAACAAAAATGAAATCTCTGTTTTATTAATAAAAAAATGTTATCAGGAATGTTTAGAATATGTAAAATTCTTAAATCAAGAGACAGTTGAAAAATATATAGTTCCTAAAATAGATTTTAATAGTACTAAGTATGAAGGCACGATTATTTGCAACATACAAAACAGTCCGTTTTTGAGTGAAAATATTATTATGGATTTAGTCAAAGATGGACAAATAACTAAAAGGCAAATAGACGGATATTTTGAAATTAGAATAAAATATAAACAATATATTAATATGAGAATAACATTTTTTGATGCACCACACATTTATGAGCAAATTAAAACTGATTTGTGCAATGCAATAAATAATGAAATTAAAAAACTTGATAATCAAACATAGAAATCATTTTTTAGATAAACAAGGTAGACTATAATACAACAAAAATATGTAAAGACTATATACTTGACATTATTGCAATAACATCAGTTGTACATAAAGGATAATTAAATTGCTCTTAACTGTACCCCACAGGAAACCGCATGAATGTCTTTAGACTATATCGGCACAGATAACCTAATGAAGGCGTTTGGATTTTTGACGCAACAGGGCTTGCATGAATAAAAAGATTATGCTACAATAAAAATGTAATATGGTATAGTACAACATAGATAACAATTTATACTTATACCATTCATAGTGTTAAAATATAAAGTATTCTTTAATATGATGTTTAGATTACATTCGTTTGGGTTTGTTTTGGGTTTAACATAATGAAAAGGGACTGAAACTTATTGAAAGATGTTAAATGTTTCATTTCATAAAATGTAATGTAATTAAGGGTTATTTGAAACTACACAAAGCCGAGAAAATTGTATAGTAGGTCTCCAAAACCACTGGTGGGGGTTCGATTCCCTCCACCCCTGCCATAGGAAACGACAATTTATTTTATGATGAATTGTCGTTTTTTTTGTTATTCTATTCACTATAAAAAAGAACCTATATGAATGGACTTTTTTAATTGTCTACTCAATAGGTTCCATTTTACTTAAAACGGAGGTTTTAAGTATATTATTTTTCGCTAATGCTTTTTCGGTATGATTCCACTTCCCAGTTATTGATGAAGTCCACAAGCCAGTTTGGCATATATTTTCCGCCGCCAAAGCTTTTAGAATATACAGCAATCTTTACTGCATCTATGAACAATAGCTTTACAATGCCTGCTTGCTTGCTATCTGGTCCACACGCAAATATACCAACATTTTGCACAGCAATAGCCTTTGGTAAAAAGCCAAATTTGGCTCTGTATTTTCCCACCTGTTCTGCAATATTATCACCTGTTTTCACAAACAAAGGTGTGTGCTTATAATACACCATATGGTCTGGCGTGTATGCATAATTTACAACGCTAAACGCCTCTTCATCCGTGGTTAGTTTTGCAATTTCAACATTATTTATGTATGCTACTTCTTTTGCATCTTCGCCAATTGCATTAGATATTTGCTCTGCAATATCACCATATTCCACATTAACAGTGCTAAAATTTGGCACTTCTTTTATGCTTGCCTCTAATTTGTTCATAACATAGTTCATAATTTCTTTGATTTCGACTAACGTATTTCCTGCTACGAATATACCGTGGTTTTCAAGTAGTAATAAATTAGCTGTTTTGCCTGTTTTACTTTCATATTCTGCTATTTTGTCCTTAACATCCTTTGAAAGGACATACCCTGGCATAGTTGCAGGTATCCAAATAACATCATTACCGAAAATTTCTTTCGCAAATTTTTCACCTTGGTTAGAACAAGTAAGCCCATTTACGAGTGCAGGGTGAGTATGCACAACATAAGCTTGAGAAAACAAATTATGCAAGGTTGTTTCAACGCTTGGGCGTTTTGCAAGCTCGGTTTCCTCCCTTGCATTCATTAAATCTATAAGAACCTGTTCCTCACGAAGTTTAATGTCATCAGAATATTCAGCATCCCATATTTTTGAAAGCCTACCACGGTTCATTTTAACAAAACCATCTTGTGTTATGGTAGCAAGCGTTGTTCCGGATGCTTTTATGTATAGAAATTCATCATCCTTAAATGATGTGTTGCCACCACCAGCTAAAACGATTTCCTCGTCAGCTCCGTAATAATTAGATATTTCAACTAATTCTTTTAATCCCATTTTTAATTTACCTCCCACTTAAAACTCTTTCCTCGTATTCCTTAATCTTAACAAGCCAATTTCCACGAACTGGAACATTATTTTTTTCGCAATAGTAATCCCAAATAGCAGCGTATGGGTATGCTTTAAGCTCTTCAAGCATTGCAAGACGTGTTGTATAATCACCCTCAAGCTCTGCCTTTTTAAGCATATCTGTTGGTTCTAACATTGCCATAAGTAGTGCCTTTTGCGTGTTGCGAATGCCTATTGTCCATGCTGCAAGGCGGTTTATGCTTGCATCAAAAAAGTCAAGTGCAATATGTGTTTTGCCTACAAAATTACCACGAACAAGCTCTTGCGCAATTGCTTGAAGCTCATCATCAAATATCACAACGTGGTCACTATCCCAGCGTACAGGCCTGCTAACGTGAAGAAGAAGTTGGTCTAAATATAAAAAGATTGATGAAATTTTATTAGAAATTACCTCTGTTGGGTGGAAATGCCCAGCATCAAGGCATAAAAGCGTGTCATTTTTAACTGCATAGCCCATATAAAATTCATGGCTACCCACAACATAGCTCTCAGAGCCAATACCAAATACTTTGCTCTCTACTGCATCTAAGTTATATTTTGTGTCAATTTTCTCTGCTAATATTTGGTCAAGAGAATCCTTAAGCCTTGCACGAGGGGCATATCTATCAACTGGAATATCTTTAAAGCCATCTGGAACCCAAATATTCGTTACGCAAGGAATACCAAGCTCCTTGCCGAAATATTCACCTATTTTTCTGCAACGCTTTGCGTGTTCAATCCAAAAATTACGAATTTTATCGTCTGAATGGCTAAGCGTAAAACCATCTGCGCTAAGTGGGTGAGAGAAGAACGAACCATTGAAATCAAGCCCTAAGCCATTCTTTTTCGCCCACTTTACCCATTTTTCAAAATGCTTTGGCTCAAGCTTGTCACGGTCAACGCTTTCACCATCAGTTTCGGCATATATTGCGTGAACATTAACCTTGTGCTTGCCTGGAATTAATGTTAAAACCTTTTCTAAATCTGCACGAAGCTCGTCACCATTTCTCGCCTTGCCTGGGTAGTTACCAGTTGCCTGAATACCACCAGTAAGTGCGCCATCGCCCTCGAAGCCTTGCACATCATCACCTTGCCAGCAATGAATAGAGATAGAAACATTATCAAGTGCAGCCATAGCCTTTTCAACATCTACCCCAAGTGCCGAATACTGTTCTTTTGCATTTTCGAAATTTACGATAATTTTTTCGTTCATAAACCAAAAACCTCCTTAATATAGTTTTATTGCTAAAATAATTATTTACTTAATTTAAGCAGTGTGATATTATTATACCATATAATCATTTAAATTACATCAAAACAAATTGTTATAAAATGTGAAAATATTGCGGAGGAAGTTTATGCTATTAAACTATAATGCAGATATAACTGAAAATTCCAGATGGCTTGTTACAACGCCAAATGATACCTCTAAAAAACTACCTTTTTATATGAATGAAATTGGTCACTTTATATGCAAAAAAGATTATTATACGGAACGTGGGGGGCAAAAAAATTACTTTTTGATGTATACAATTAGTGGCTCTGGATATTTGAAATATAAAAAAAATGAATATATGTTAAACGCTGGAACTGTTGCGCTTATTTATTGCAATGATTATCAATTTTACAAAACACATTCGGAGGAACAATGGAATTATAGATGGGTTCATTTTAATGGCAATAGTGCAAAAACATATATGGAGCTTTTGAACGGCAATAATTTAAGCGTAGTTACTATCGATAACCCTTTGGATTTTGAAAAAATCTATGAAAATCTTATGGATAGTGTTGGAGTAAACGACATTACTGCTAATATAAATGCTTCAATGTATATAATGGAATTATTATCTAAATGTGTAGCCTGCAAGCTTAGCTCCCACAATAACAAGGCTCATTTTCATCACAAGCAGGAAATAGAACTGGTTATTAACTATATAACCACTAACTACAACAAAAAAATAACATTAGACGACCTTTGCGAGATTATTCATATTTCAAAGTTTCATTTTTTGAAATTATTTAAAACATATACTGGCTTTACACCTTATGAATATCTAATAAATCATAGAATTAATAGGGCAAAACAGCTATTAAAAAACACAGATAATGCAATAAGTGATGTTTGTATTAGTGTAGGTTTTAATGATGAAAGTAGCTTTATAAAACAGTTTAAGATGGCTACTGGATATACACCACTTAATTATAGACGTTATTTTTAAATTAGTTGTAACATTATCTTCACTTTAATCATATTATAAAAGCGTAGGCTAATTTAATATGAAAAGGGGATTTTTATGTTGACGAGTAATGAGTTTATAAAACAATCTTTGGAATTGCACCTTTTCTTTGCGAGAATTATGAAGGAGCATTCTTTTTTCTTGCAGGTGGCATTTACGCCGAGGGATACAAATTTTATTAGGCAAGCCGATGCTTTTAGAATGGAGTTTGATAAACTTTTGACGGAGGCTGTATCTCTTTCTGATGGCGTTGTTAGCCCTTCAGTTATTCAATCTGGGGAAATAGTTACACCATATACATTAGAGGCTGAAAATTTATCCTCGTTTTATACAGGAGTAAAAATACCTACTAATATAACCGAAAATGAAATGGGATTAATGGGTGATGGGTTTACATTTAACCCAATGCTTGAAAGAATGGTTTCTTTGCTTAACCAAAAGGCGATAGACTTAGTGGGTGCATTGATACATTTTAAGTCAGCTATTTTATCAAATGTAATAACTTGTAAAATGTTTACGAATAATTATCCACTACTAATTGAGCATATCCTGCGTGAGGCAGAGCATTATTTAAATCATATTTATACACTCCAAAATGCAGAGGAAATTAATAAAGCAAGTGAAGCTTTGGAGCATGAGGCGTTTTGGAATAGAATTATGGCAGAACATTCAAAATTTATTCGAGGGTTACTAGATCCAACAGAAAATGAACTAATTATTGCTGCTAATAATTTTGGTAATCAGTTTGATGAACTAACTAATGAAGCAAAGCAAGCTATTGATAAAACGATACCACTTGAAAAGGTTACACAGGATAGCTTAGAGGCTACTGAGGCAATTCGAAAATTCAACACTCAAGGCACGCAAGGGCTAATTGAATGTAAAATCAAATCAATTATTATACCACTACTCGGAGACCATGTTTTAAGAGAATCTAATCACTATTTAAGGTTGCTTAATTCGTATCAAAATATTACTACATAAGGTTTAATATATGAATTGAATCGAGGAATAAGCAAGTGCGCAGCTAAAATTGCGGTTGTAGAATAATAATGATAAGTTAACTCTTCTTGGAAACATTTTTAGTGGGACTTTGCAGGAATAATTATATATATGACTAACCGCCAACTTTGGTAGCTTATAAAAGGCTATTAAAGTTGGCAGTTTTTTTGATTTTTCTAAAACTCATAAAAGTTTTTGGGAATTATTGAATAAAAAGGTATTGTCACATTGCGAATGTTGATATATAATGTATGTTAAATATGTTAAATATGTTAAATATGTTAAATTATTATAAATTGTGGGTGAAATTATTGTATTATTTTGATAATGAAAGGAAAGTTAAAATTGGAGAATTGGTAATAGTTGCTAAAGTAATTTCACTAATTTTCCTTGCAATTGCAGTATTTGTTGAAATTCCAAAGTGCGTATTAAAAAGCAATGATTTATTTGGTATCGAATTTTCTTTAGGTGGATTTCGGATTTTAATAGCTCTTACCATTATTTTTCTTTTGTTTGTTTTTTTGATATTAATCATTAGGTTTTATCAAAAAAGAATTTTAAATTGGACTTATGGCACCAGTAAACAGATAATATACGATATTGTAGAAACATATATTTTCTTATTACTCGATACATTGCTAATTCTCGTTTCGGGGTTAAATCAGAGCCCATATAAAATTATATTCCTTTTTATTATGATTTCGGTTACAATACAACATGGTGTTCGCTATGGACTTCTCGTAAGCTCGGTTTGCTCCGCTATAGTTTTAGCAATCGATTTATTAGCAGTTTCTACTAAACCAAATCCTTATTTCCAAATTGACTTAATGCTATGCGGTTTTTACATGATGACAACATGGCTACTTGGATATTATCGAAGTGTAGAGATGCAGTGTAGCTTAGAAATGGCAAATTTAAATGCAACAAAAGAATATAATCGGCTAAGAGGTGAATTTTTTTCAAACATTACCCATGAATTAAAAACTCCACTCAAGATAATTTTTTCTACTCTACAATTGATGAATGCATACCTCAGCAAAAATAATTCTAAAATAGATGAGAATATGAGCAAATATATGAAATTTATAAGACAGAACAGCTACAGACAATTAAGGTTAATTAACAATATTATTGATATTAGCAAGATTGACTCTGGATATATGAGTATTAACTTCGTCAATAAGGACATTGTAAAACTTATTGAGGATATAACCACATCAGTTGTTCCCTATGCAGAATATAGCGGAGTAACAATTATATTTGATACAGAAATTGAAGAGAAAATTATTGCTTGTGATCCAGATAAGATTGAAAGAATTATCCTGAATCTTCTATCCAATGCAATCAAATTTACAGAGCCAAGTGATAGTATATTCGTAAGCATTCGTGAGGCTGAAGATTGTGTTATTATAAAAGTTAAAGATACTGGAATAGGTATACCTGAGGAAAAGCAAAAGATTATATTTGATAGGTTTATTCAAGTTGATAATTCTTCTGCAAAAGCAACGGAAGGAAGCGGGATAGGCCTTTCGTTATCAAAGTCCCTTGTAGAAATGCATAATGGTAAGATTAGTGTTGTTAGTCAACCAGGTAAGGGTAGCGAGTTTATAATAAAATTACCAAATGTAACTGATTTAAGTAATACAAATAGTAATGACTATTTGTATAATAGAAATTCAGATAATTCTGAATCGGTTGATATAGAATTTTATAATTTTTACTCTGTTGATAGTTGAGTATAGAAGTTTTAACCCCAATTCATATTTGAGTTGGGGTTAAATATTGTCTTGCAAATTAAAGTCTATTATGCTATATTTCAGATAAGATTGAACTTTTTTTAAAGTATGTCGTCATATTAGCAAATAAATATTGTAGCTTTTATTTAAGACGGAAGGAGGAAAAAAATTGAATGAAAAAGAACTGGTTGAAAAGGCTCAAAATGGAAATCGATGGGCTTTGGAACAATTGTTAGAAGAGAATTATAATTTTGTATATGGATTTATATTAAAGCTTTCTATGAACGAAGAAGTTACAAAGGACATTACTCAGGAAACTATGGTAAAGGCTATTACAAATATTCGAAAATACAGAGGGGATTCAAAATTTTCTACATGGTTAGTTTCAATTGCATCTAATACCTATAAGGATAGTTTGAAAAAGAATAGAGCAATTCCAACTGAAATAGAGGAACTAAATTTATTTTCTCCTCAAAATACTGAAAATGAAGTTATTTTGAAAGATCAAATTGAAAAATTAAAAAGATCTTTGTTGGAATTACCTGAAAGCCAAAGAAAAGCATTTATTCTTAAACATTATTATAATTTTTCGTATGAAGAAATTGCTAAAATTTTGGATTGTCCAATTGGTACAGTACGCTCGAAGCTTCATTATTGCATTTTGAAATTAAAAAATATGTTGGATGGAGGTGCATAACAATGGATAAAAGATGCGGGATTACACAAAAAGACTTGATGGATATATTTTATCAGGAAAAGCAATTGAATAATGAAATTAAAACGCATATAAAAACTTGTAAGGGATGTAGTGAATACTTTGAATCTCTTCATAGCATTAAAAAAGAAATGTCTATTTTGGAGTTTGACCAAGAAAATAACAGTTTAGAAATAATCAACAAAGCTTTTGTTATAGCCGAGTTACAAGAAAAGAGAAAAAAAGAAAAAATTGAGTTTTCCTTATTTGTTTTAGTAGCTTTAATAATTATATCAATTGTAATAAGTTCTGCAATTTCAGGATATGGAAATGTTGTGTTTTTACTACAAGTAGCTTCACTTTCATTATCTCCGATTATTGTTCCGTTAATGTTTATTAAAAAACTTAGAAAGGAAAGTGATTAATATGAAAAATGTAAATTTACCAATCTATGCGTGGGTGTTATTGGGAGTTCTTTTGTTTGCGCAAGCCTCGTGGATATTTTTTGATGCCTCAAAACGTGGAGAAAATAAATGGATTTGGGGAATATTTGGTTTACTTAATGTTCCGTCAAGCTTAATTGTATATCTTTTAGTAACAAGGGTGTTTTTAAAAGGTAAAGCCTGTATATTTTGTAGTAAAAAAATTAAAGATTCTTATTCATATTGCCCTTTTTGTGGAAAAAGTCAAGTGGACAAAAGAAATTAAATCTAATGGCTAAATTGATATGCATAACTTCAAGATCCTTTTATTTTAAAGGGTCTTGTTTTTATATACATTAAAAATTGTTGTAATTTAAAGAAAAAATTGATATAATGGTGTTAAAAATAAAAAAAGGGAGGTTGTTTGTAAGTGAGCTTTGATTCGATTGATCTTATTATTGACGGAGATAATAATCAAATACAAAAAACAACAACCCAAAGTAGTTTAAATGAAGAATACTTAAATGATTTTTTAATTGAAACAAATGAGCATATAGAAAGCATAGAAATGAACATTCATATACTTGAAAAAGATAGTAATAATGCAGAAACTATTGATAGCGTTTTTAGGGATTTCCACACGATTAAGGGCTTAGCAGGCTTTGTTTCTCAGGGCTTAGTTCAAAAAATTGCACATCAGACAGAAACTGTGCTTGATAAATGCAGGAAAAAGGAACTCGTTATAAACAATAATATAATTCAGTTTATTTTAAAATCTACAGACTATATAAAAAATTTATGTGAAAACCTTGAACTAAGCAAAGATAAAGATTTCAACAGTAATATATCTACACATTTAAACCAAATTGAAAACTTACAAGATAATATAATTAATTTCCACACAGAGCCACAAAAAAAAATACCTAAAAAACAAACTCATAAAGAAGAATCTGTTTATGTTAGAATTCCAATGCGAAAAATAGATGCCCTTGTAGATATGGTGGGAGAACTTGTAATTAACCATTCACAGTTTGAGCAATTAGCGCAGGTAATGTTAGATACGAATGATAAGCTAAGCACCAACCTGCATAGAGTTTCAACCTTGACAAAAGATATTCAGAATTTATCAATGTCTTTGCGTATGGTATCCTTAAATTCTGTATTTCAACGTATATACAGAATTGGAAAAGATACTGTTTCCACACTTGGTAAAAATGCAGAATTTTCTTTATACGGTGAGGAAACAGAAATTGATAGGGGCGTCGTTGAAAAATTGATTGACCCACTTATTCATCTTATGAAAAATAGTATTTACCATGGTATTGAGGATGAAGCCGAACGGATAAAAAAAGGCAAACCTATTGTAGGGCATGTTGCGATTGAGGCATATAGTACAAAAGGAAATGTATATATCGTAATTTCTGACGATGGTAGAGGAATTGATACCCAAGCAGTGCTAAAAAAAGCGATTAAAAAGGATTTTGCAAGTCCTTCAATCGATTATAGTAATGAAGATATTTTAGACTTTTTATTTTTACCAGGTTTTTCAACATTAGATAAGGCTGATGATATATCAGGACGTGGCGTTGGGCTTGACGTTGTAAAAACTCAAATATCAAAATTAGGTGGCAAAATTGAAATTAAGAACTCAATAGGGCAGGGCTGCTCATTTATTATGAAGCTGCCTATTAATATGGCAATTATAAAGGGAACTGTTGTTGAGGTTGCAGGCACCCAGTACATTATACCCACACTTTCAATCAATACTATTTTTAATCCACAGGAGGAACAATGGGTTTCTGTAAAAGGTGTTAAGAATATGATAAAATTACGTGAAAATATTATTCCGCTAATTAATATTGACGAGATTTTAGGATTAAAGAAATTTGACAAATCAAAATGTGTGCTTGTAGTTTTAGAATCGGGGCAAAAGTTAAAAGCACTACCTGTTACAAGAATTGTTGAAAACAGAGATATTGTAGTGAAATCATTAGGTGTGGATTTTGATAATATTGCCTATGCATTTGGTGCTTCTATTTTAGGCAATGGAAGGATTGCTATCATTTTTGATATTGAAAACTTATTTCAAAAGGACGAGTGATAATATGGATATAAAAGGAAATAAATTCTTGGTTTTCGAGCTGTCTGATGAGTATTATGCAGTATCTGTTCAAGCAACCAGAGAAATTATTAGAATAATGGAAATTACTGATGTTCCAAAAGCACCACCTTTTATTAAAGGTGTTATTAACCTTAGAGGTAAAATTATACCTGTTATTGATTTAAGAATTAAATTTGGGCTTGCGGAAAAGCAATATGATGAAAAAACATGTATTATTATTCTTGAAATAAATGAAGAGGAAAAAAGCAGACCGATGGGTGTAATTGTTGATACAGTTTCAGAAGTGTTAAATATTCAAGATGATGAGATTGCTCCACCACCTGAATTCAACAATCAAGATCAAATGGATTTTTTATATGGTATTGGTAAAATAAAAGATAGGATAATTTGGCTTCTTAATTTAGACAAAATAGTTAGTTGCGATGAGCTTGTAATCATAAATAAACTCAAGGAGGATTTATAAAATGCTTAGTAAAAACGTTTTTACTGATTTGAAAATTTTTATGATGGGGTTTGGAATTGTTATTGGTATATTTTTCCCATTTTTCATTGTAATTGTTGGTGGTCCTGCCTCTTTTGCATTTACACCATTATTTTTCGCACTATGTATTGCAGCAGGGTTTTTAGTGGGATTTATTAATATTGTGATGGCAAAAAATATGATTACCAAAAGGTTAAAGCCTATTATTGACAGCTTAAATGAGTCCACGTATCAAGCAGCAGCGTCATCGGTTCAATTAACCTCAAGCGGACATCAGCTTGCCGAAGGAAACATAGAGCTTGCTTCATCGATTGAAGAAACTTCATCAACTCTTGAAGAATTTACATCAATGATTAATCAAAATAAAGAAAATACACGTCATGCTGCGCTGTTATCTTTGCAAGCAAAATCAATTTCTGACCAAGGTTATTTAGAGATGAACGCAATGAAAGAATCAATTTCGGAAATCAAGAAATCAAGCGACCAAATGGCAAAAATCATTAAAGTAATTGATGAAATAGCATTTCAGACTAATATACTTGCTCTTAATGCGGCAGTAGAGGCAGCAAGAGCTGGTGAAGCAGGGCTAAGCTTTGCGGTTGTTGCGGATGAAGTGCGAAATCTTGCGCAGAGAAGTGCACAAGCTGCAAAGGATACTGCAAGTATTATAGAAAAAAATATCGAATTATCTCGTGGTGGTGTTGAGGAAACACAAAAAATTGCAAATTCATTAACACAGATTACAGAGCAAACCAAAAAGTTAAATGAGCTAATAGATGAAGTTGCAACAGCGAGCGAGGAGCAAGCGCAAGGTATTGCAAGCATTAACAAAGCAATGTCACAAATGGAAAAAGTAACCCAATCTAATGCTGCAAATGCTGAAGAAAGTGCATCATCGGCAGGCGAATTGAACGACCAAGCGAATGCGTTAAATGCAATGTCAAATAACCTAATTAAGTTAGTTTATGGTAATGCCATAAGAATTGATCAAAAAACAAATATTCTACCAGAAATAAAACAAATAAATAATGTTATTCAAACAAAACAAAAAACTTTTGAAAAAAGGACACATATAGTTAACCCCGAGGACATTATTCCTTTGGACGATGATAATGGTGGCTTTTAATTAATGTTGTTTAATAGGGGGTAAATGGTGGATAAAATTTTTACGGATGATGTATTTTTGAAATTTAGAGATTTTATTCATACGAATTATGGTATTTACTATGCCGACGTGAAAAAAGATCTTTTAACCTTAAAATTGAATAGGTGCCTTGCAAAGTCTGGACTTAATTCTTATGAGGAGTATTTCAATGTTATAAGCTCTGATCTCAATTGTTCTCATTCAATTCATTTTGTCGACGAAATAACTGTTAACAAAACTGGTTTTTTTCGTGAGAAGGAGCATTATAATTTCATACAATCTGAATTAGATTATATTTGTGCAAGCAACCCTAATATTATAAAAAATAAAGAAATAAAAGTATGGAGTATGGCATGCTCTACTGGGCAAGAGGCATATACTACAGCGATGGTTTTAAAAGAAACATTACCTCAAACAATTAAAATAAAAATACTTGCAACTGATATTAGCAACAGGGTTTTAAAGGTTGCAAATGAGGGCGTGTATCCTAAAGACATAAAAAATGAGATTGATCCTTTTTACTTAGAAAAATATTTTTCGAGGTTGCAAAATGATTATAAAGTGAATGACGAAATCAAGAATTTAGTTACATTTAGGCAGTTTAATTTGATGAATCCGTTTCCGTTTTCAGGGCATTTTGACATCATTTTTTGTAGAAATGTAATGATTTATTTTAATTTGGATACACAAAAGCAAATGCTCGAAAATATAAATAATTGTTTAGCGCCTGGAGGATTATTAATAATTGGGCAGGCAGAGAGTATATTAAATAAAAATCACAATTTTAAGCATATACTATCCACAATTTATATAAAGTAGTGATACTGTGAGGGAAACGAATGGAAAATGAAGATTATTATTTTTTGAAGCCTGGTGGTATATTCGTAAGTCGTGAACTAACTTCAATTCATACGGTGCTTGGTTCTTGCATCTCTGTATGCATTTGGGATGCTGAAAATGGTGTTGGTGGTATGAATCATTTTATTTATCACCATGCAATGTCAAATATTCGTAACTGTCGCTATGGTGATATTGCTGTGCCACATCTTATAAAATTATTAACTGAAACAGGCGGAAACAAAAATAATTTTATTGCACATATTGTCGGCGGTGCACAGAGCCTTATTCCTGAAAGTATAGTTGGTGATGAAAATGTTAATGTTGCGAAACAAATTCTTAGTCATTATAAAATTCCCTTAAGCGTTATAGATGTTGGTGGAAAAAGATTTAGAAAAGTCATATTTAATAACTTAAGCGGAGAAATCAACATAAAGAAAGGTGAAATATAATACAATGTTAGACATAAATATATTGAAAAATAAAATTAAAGTGCTTATTGTTGATGATTCAGCCTTAGTTAGAAAAATATTGTCAACAGAATTGTCCACCGATTCTGAAATTGAGGTTGTTGGAACAGCTCCAGATGCGTTTATAGCACGAGATAAAATCGTTAAGCTTATGCCCGATGTACTACTGCTTGATATCGAAATGCCACGAATGGATGGGCTTACTTTTCTTGAAAAACTTATGACTCATCACCCAATGCCTGTTATTATTGTTAGCTCTCTTGTTAAAGACAATGGAAATTTGGCATTGAAGGCGTTGCAGTTAGGTGCAGCAGAGGTTATCTCCAAGCCTGGCTCGGCGTATTCGGTTGGCGATATGGGGGAACAATTAAGACAAAAGGTTAAGGCTGCTTATTATTCAAAGAAGCCAGTTAATTCCGAGCCTGCTTCAAAGGTTGCTTTTCAAGCAAGTAAAAGTGTTATGGCAAACAAAATTATTGCATTTGGTGCATCAACAGGAGGAACAGAAGCTTTGCAACGCATCTTGCTTACTTTCCCACCAGATATGCCACCAATTTTAGTTGTTCAACATATGCCACAGTATTTTACTAAAACAATGGCAGACCATCTTGATAAAATTTGTAATTTGAATATAAAAGAAGCTGAACATGGAGATATTGCAAAGCCTGGCACAGTGCTTATTGCACCAGGTAATAAGCATATGGTTTTAAAGAAAAATAGTGATTCCTACTATGTGGAAATAAAAGATGGAGAGCTTGTTCATCATCAACGTCCATCTATTGAGGTTATGTTTCACTCTGTTGCAAGGTGTGCAGGGGCTAATTCAATCGGTGTTATTCTTACAGGAATGGGAAAAGACGGAGCTACAGGGCTTTTGGAAATGAAAAAGCAAGGTGCATTTACCATAGGGCAAGATGAAAACAGCAGTGTTGTTTATGGTATGCCAAAAGAAGCATTTGATATTGGAGCATTAAGTAAAGTTGCTTCAATTGAGCAAATCCCAAGCATTATTATGGAAGCGCTTGTTGATTGATTTAAAAATAAATAGGTGGTGATAGAAATGAAAAATAAACAAACTGTGCTTATTATAGAAGATTCGCCTTTAACTGTGAAGATACTTAAAAATATGTTGAAAAACGAATATGAAATATTATCAGCATTTTCAGGTGTAGATGGCTATGAAATTGCAGTTGCAACGAAACCAGATATCATTATTTTAGATGTCGTTATGTCAGGTATGGACGGATATGAGGTATGCAAAAAGCTTAAAAGCAATAGTTTAACAAAAAATATACCTGTTATTTTTATTTCATCTCTTGGAGAAATGGAAGACGAAAGAAAAGGGCTTGAAATTGGTGCTATTGATTATATTACCAAGCCATTTAGCGAGCCAATTGTAAAAATTCGTGTCAAAAACCATTTGGAATTAAAACGAACTCGTGATATTCTTTCGGAATTGTCATCACTTGACGGACTGACAGGCTTATATAATCGAAGATATTTTGATAATATTGTTGAGCAGGAATGGAAAAAGGCAGTTATGAACAAAACGCCTTTTTCTGTTATGCTAATTGATATTGATCAATTTAAAATATACAATGATAATTATGGTCATTTAGAGGGTGATGAATGTCTTAAATTGGTTGCTCACGCCATTCAAAGCTGTTGTGATGGCAACGATGGCATTACAGCAAGATTCGGTGGCGAAGAATTTGTTTGCCTTATGCCAAATGTTACTTTGGATGATGCGCTTATATTGGCTGATAAAGTTCTTAAAAGTGTCACCTCGCAAAAAATCCCATTCGCATTTTCAACTGTATCTGACGTAGTTACAATAAGTATTGGACTTGCAACAGTCCTCCCAAGTGAAGCGAAGGTGATGACTGATTTTATAAAAACAGTTGACGATTTATTATACAAAGCAAAGCGTAACGGTCGTAATCAAATTCAATACGAGAAGGTTCTATAAATGAAATAATTCCATTCCATTAAATACTCTTTTTAAGGCTCTGACGATAAATCCGTCAGAGCTTTTAATGTGCAAGATGCTTTGACAATTATGGGGATTAGTAATATAATAAAGTGAATTTTATATGCATTAAAATTTAGTGAAGTGGAGAATTTTTAATGAAAGAATTTAATTTTGTAAATTATGCGAAAAGAATAATTGCGATTAACAAGGTTAGGTGCACAAATATCTTTGCCTATTAGAGAGGAAGTAGAGAATTTTTTGGTAAGATTTGACGCAACAGATAAAAAAACAACCACTATGCTGTAATTTATAGCATAGTGGTTGCTTTGGTATTAGCCTATTATTTTATAAAAACTAATATTAATATGGTTTCTTCATATAATGGTTTTTCTTTTTATGCATTTCTTCTTGAACAATTCGTAGAGTTTCACCGAACCTTTGATAATGAACAATTTCACGAGCACGAAGAAATTTTATTGGTTCAATAACATCTGGGTCGTCTGCAAGACGCAATATGTTTTCGTAAGTAGCACGAGCTTTTTGCTCTGCTGCTAAGTCTTCTGTGAGGTCTGCGATTACATCTCCCTTAACAGCTAAAACAGCAGCGCTAAAAGGTGTTCCTGCAGCACTTTGTGGGTATATCCCAAGATTGTGGTCAACATAATAATCGCCAAGTCCACCTGCTTTTACCTGTTCAGGGGTTAAGTTGCGTGTTAATTGGTGAACTATTGTACCAACGATTTCTAAGTGACCAAGTTCCTCTGTACCTATTCGTGTATCAAAATGCTCCTTTGTTTTTTGGGGTAAGATGGACAAGCGCCAATGCCTTATAGATCAAGGCTTTGAGACGATTTTAGAACCATATAAAAATGCACGAAATTTTAACGTGAACGTCTTATTAGTAGTGTGAAGAAAAAGGATTCGAGTGAAATGATGCGACTAAACTAAATTGTTATTGAGTATTTTTAATAAAATTATAAACAATTATGTAAATTAAAAAGTAACAACAAAAATATGTAGACTTATTTTCGTTGAAAAAATTTAATACTAGTGACAACTTCGTAGGGGGAGTTAAGTGGCAGAGAAGGAGAGATTTGAACTCTATAAAATATTAATAAATTTAAATACCACATAAAAATCAAGGCGTAGTTTTTCTATGTCTTGATTTTTATGTTGTTTAAGTTAATTTAAGGAGGGATTTTTAATGTTGTTAGGGGTTAAAAGTAAATATGCACAAATGCTTAATGAAAGAGAAAAAACAGCAATTAAAACTTTAATAGAAGGTGGGCTTGTTTTTGAGAATGGTGATGTAAATATTTCTGATTTAGAGGAATATGCACAATATTCGGTAAGTGGTTTAAATATACAAGCAAGTAGAGCGAAAGTCGAAATTGAGGGGCTTTCGCAATTACTACATCTTAATTGCTATATGAATTTATTTTGTATAATGGTAATTTACTATATTGAAAAGGATTTTAAATTGCCTGTACTATTTTTAGATATTGCAACTAACGAAAAAGCATTTTGTGTTTTTATAAAGACTTTCGTCAAGAACTTAAAGGAATTTAATGAAGAAAAAACTTTTCGCATGTATAATTAGCTTGACTTTTAGCTAAATTAAGTATATGATTTAACATATTGAATTGTAATTTTTAGGAGGTAGAAATATGCGTTACATTATAAAACATTTTAATGATTCTTTGATTCGATTCGATATGTCAGTAGACAAGATTGATGGGCTTGCAATATCTAATGTAGAAAAAGCGAATAACGCAGGGTTTTTGCCTCTTGATTTGGAATTTTCAGAAAAAGGTATTGAACGTTGGTTAAAACATAGGGTTATACCTAAAAATCGTGCATTTGTTCATGAGATATTAAAGGTATTAGACCTTAACCCTAATGATATAAAAGGTATAATTGATGTTTGCATGGGACTATCACTTAATGATTGTTATTGGGTTGTACCAGAAAGTTTCGAAGGAAGTTTTGTTGAATATAATTTGTATGACAATGAGTTTGCAAAAGCATTGTCACTTATTGCTTACACTGGATATGGAAGTAATTCTGGTAAATTTACTACTTCTCCTGAACTTACAACAAATGGTATGCTTAGGAAGGCATGGCGAAGACTAAAAGATGACAAGATCTATCTATTTAAAGGTGGTAGTGAAGGTGCGGCAAATACTGGACGTGAGCCGTATTGTGAATATTTTGCCAGTCAAATAGCAACAGCAATGGGATTAAATGCAGTAACATATAACATAAGTAAGTGGAAAGGTATTCTTTGTTCAACTTGTGAATTATTTACTTCGAAAAATTATTCATATATATCAGTTGGAAGATTAGTGACTGAAGGTGGTTTATCATCTGTATTGAAGTTTTATAAAAATATTAGCAAAAAAGCTTATCAAGATGTAGCGAGTATGTTAGTATTTGACGCTTTAATTTGCAATGAGGACAGACACTTGGGGAATTTTGGGGTCTTGGTAGATAATTATAAAGGTGAAATTGTTGGAATGGCTCCAATATTTGATAATGGGTTGTCACTATTTAATTATGCAATGGATGACGATTTCGCTAATTTAAATGAGTATGCAAAAACAAGACTATCGGCAACAGGTGCAAATCATTTGGATATAGCAAAAGAAGTTATGGGTAAACGTCAGAAAGATGAACTTCGAAAGTTAATAGGCTTTAGTTTAGTGCAACATAAAACGTATCCTTATCCTGCTAAACGTGTGAAATCGATAAATGAATTCTTGCAGAATAGGGTAAAAATATTATTGGAATTGTAGGTGACAGAAATGAAAATAGATTATGATAAAACATTGTCAATTTCACAAGTAAATCAAAACTTTTCAATTGCAACAAAGATGGTAGATGATAATGCTACGATTGTTATAATGAAAAATAATAAACCAAAGTATGTCATTATGACGATTGAAAAGTATGAAGAACTTGAGAGAGTGACTGAAAAGTAACTGGCATCATATTAACAGCTGCATTTTATTATTTTAAAATTGATTTGTATTTAATACTTAAATTAATAACAAAGTATAACCAAGCCTAACTCGCTTGGTTTTTTTATGCTAATTTTTAATATCATATTGTACAATCTGTTTGTCATAAAATTAAATTAAGGGGGAGATTTTATTGGGGAGGAAGATTATTGTAGATCTTACACAGGAAAGAGAAAATATTGATTTGTCTATAAATAAGCAATTTAGATTGAACTTTCAAAATGCAATTCTTTTATCGCTTCTTGAACAAAAGAAGATTTCAAAGTGGCAGTATGATAAGTGTGAGGAAGAATTAAGGCGTCTAATTTTGTAAATTTGTCTGGACAATTGATGTGGATAGTGTTATAATATAGCTAAGAAACAAGCTAACTGCTATTTCTTACAATATTAGTTTTGTCGCATCATTCGAAAATAAGAAAGGAGAGGAAGAATGATGCAGAAAGTAGCCGCATATTGTCGTGTATCAACAGATAAAGATGACCAAGTAAATTCACTCGAAAGTCAGAAAAAATATTTCCGTGAATACATAGACCGCAATCCGTTCTGGGAACTTACCGAAGTATATGTGGATGAAGGGATCACGGGAACATCAACAAAAAAACGACACTCCTTTAACAAAATGATAGAAGATGCATGTATGCATAAATTCGACTTAATTATCACCAAGGAAATCAGCCGTTTTGCTAGAAATACTTTAGATAGTATTTATTACACGCGTAAGTTGAAAGATGCTGGCGTTGGAGTTATCTTCATGAATGATAATATCAACACCCTTGACCCTGATGCTGAACTTAGACTCACCATTATGTCATCCATCGCACAAGAGGAAAGTAGAAAAACTTCTGAACGTGTGAAATGGGGGCAAAAACGCCGAATGGAGCAAGGTGTAGTATTTGGTCGTGATATGCTCGGGTATGATGTTCGTAACGGAAAGTTGATTGTTAATGAGGAAGGCACTAAAATTGTGCAGCTTATATTCCATAAATTTGTCAATGAAAACAAAGGAACACATGTGATTGCTCGTGAACTTAGAGAGGCTGGAATTGAGACTGCAACCTATATGAAAAAATGGTCGAATGTTTCTATTCTTCGTATTCTGCGAAATGAAAAGTATTGTGGCGATTTAATACAAAAAAAGACCTATACTCCTAGTTATTTAAGTCATGAAAAAAAATACAATCGTGGCGAGGAGGAATTTGTGGTTCTTAATAATCATCACGAACCTATTATCAGTTGTGAATTGTTTGAACGTGCGCAAAGGGAATTGGAACGCCGTTCGCCATCTGATGAACAAAAGGCAAAACATAGCAATCGTTACTGTTTCTCTGGTAAAATCAAATGCGGAGTTTGTGGTTGCTCATTTGTATCGCGAACAAAAAAACGCAAAGATGCCAGTGTTTATAAGGCGTGGCGGTGTTATGAGGCGACGAACCACGGTTCCAATCATATTGATAAGGTCGGAAATGAGGTTGGCTGTAATTGTCCTTCTTTAAATAATGAGGATGCGAAACTAATTATGCAGTATGTGGTAAAAAATCTTTTGATGGACAAGGAATTACTTATAAATCAGCTTATCCGTACTGTGAAAGCAATTTTAAAAATGGATACCGATAACTGCAAGAATGATGATTTGCAAGAAAAGGTTACAAAACTCCTTGGTAAAAAGCAAAGTTTGATTGAACTTTACTTAAACAAAGAAATTTCAAAGTCTGAATTTCAAGCTTTAACTTTTAAGTATGAAAAAGAAATCAAGTGTTTAGAGCAGCACATTCAAGAGAGTGAAAAGCAAATCAAGCTACAAAAAAATAGTGATCAAATTCTTTGTGATATCGTAAAAACCATTAAAGAGCTTGCTATGGGTGATGTTTGGGATGATACTTTTTATCAGAATATCTTGGATAAAATTATTGTAAATGATGAAAAGACCATCGATGTACATTTGAATTTATTACCGCTTAAGTGGAGTTTAAGGTTAGCTGAATCAGCCAAAGATAGCGGGTGTCATATTGATACTTCTGTACCTATATCATTCAGCGTAGCCCTTGCAATTTCGTTAGGCATAGAATATCTTTGCGACAAATAGCGTAATGATGCAGCTAATTCACCATCAGGGCCACCGTAGTTCATTAGGTATAAAAAAGTGTTTTCATAGTCGCAAAGCCTTTGTTTATAAGGAAAAAGAGTTATTGAGTATTTATCGGCAAAAACCATGTTTTCGATAGAAACTCACATAACTCTTTTATTTTTATCTCACTTTGTAATTCAGTAGGTTTGTTTATAACAACTACTTTTATTTTTTTGTCCTTATTCAGATAGAAGCCCCCTTTATATTCTTATAGTTAATGCTATGATTTAGGGCTTGTTTTATATTCTATAAATTTATAAAATGCTTAAAAGGTAATTTGTTGATATTTGTATAAATTTGGTGTATAATCTAGATATAAAAAATTATATAACATTATTTTTATGAAGATTTAAGGAGGATTTATGATCAGAAAGATTACAATGAATAATGTAACTAGTTATAAAAATCCTGTTACTCTTGAAACGGATAAAAAAGTTAACCTTATTTATGGTTTAAATGGAACTGGAAAGAGTACCTTTTCTGATTTTCTGTATGATATTTCAGATCCGCGTTTTACAAGGTGCTCAGTTGAAGGTTTAACTAATGAAGAAATCCTTGTTTATAATCAAAGCTTTATAAGAGATTATTTCTTTCAACCTGATAATTTGAAAGGTATATTTACTCTGTCTAAGGAGAATAAAGAGGCTGAAGAAAAAATTAAAAGTGCTGAAAAAGAAGTATCTAAACTTGATTCGGAAATGAAGAGTAATCTTGATTTAATTACAAAACATAGGGATGATATGAGTCAAAAACTTCAGAATGCTATAAACAACGTATGGGATATAAAAACAAAGTTCACGGGAGGAGACCGTGTTTTAGAGTATTGTCTTTCGGGGTTGATGGGTAAAAAGGAAACTTTATTTAATTATCTATTAAATATTGTTAAACCTGATGAAAAACCATCTAAAACAATTGAACAAATAAGAAAAGAAGCTGAAACAGTTCAAGGTAGTACAGCACAAAAGTATGACTTTCTTCCCAAAATCAACTTTTCTGCTTATTCAGTAGAATCTAATTCACTATTCAAAAAGACTATAATTGGTAATGAAAATAGTATAGTAGCTGATTTGATAAAGAGGCTTCGTAATTCTGATTGGGTTAAAAAAGGGTTGGAATATGTCCCGGAAGAAATTGAAACGGAAGAAATTTGTCCATTTTGTCAGGAACGAACAATTAGTAAAACACTTGTTGGAAATATACAGAATTATTTTGATGAAACATATGAAAACGATATTAGTAAATTGAAAGAATTACTTAATGATTATTACTCTGGCATTGACTTATTACCGCAAGGATCAGACTATGAGAATCATCTTTTTATAGTTGATAAAAAATCGGAATTTGAAAATCTATATAGAGCGATAGAACAACGTCTTAAAGATAATATGAATAAAATCACAACAAAAATAGAAACACCTAGTCAAGAGGTAATTCTAGAAGAATCAAATAGCCTAATTCTTAATTTTAACAAATTTATTGAAAACGTAAATGACACTATAAAAGAACATAATAATAAAATAGATAATAAAGAAAAAATACTTAAGGAAATCAAAAAACAATTTTGGAATATTATGCGTTGGGATTATGATCAAACTTTGTTTGCGTACCAAAAAGATAAGAGTGATATTGATAAAAAAATAGAAAACCTTAACAATGAAGTAATAGAGGGAAAAGGGAAAATTTATACACAAAATCAGATAATTGTTGAACAACAGAAAAATACTATAAACATTGATGAAGCCATTAACAATATTAACAATGGTCTTATTGAACTTGGTATAGATGGGTTTCGAATTGAAAGTTATCAAGATGTTTTATACAAGATTGTTAGAACTGAAAAGTGTGAAAATACGTTTGAAACTTTAAGCGAAGGAGAAAAAATGATTATTAGTTTTCTTTACTTTCTTGAACTTTGCAAGGGGAAGAAAACAGCTTTAAGTCATTCAAATAAGAAAATTATTGTTATTGATGACCCTATTTCGAGTTTATCCCACATTTTTATTTTTAATATAGGTCAAATGATAAAGAATGATATTTTTAATTCTCCAAATTATGAACAAATATTTTTGCTAACCCATAGTTTATACTTTTTTTATGAGATGGCAATTGCCAATCATGAGAAAAGAAAGGAAAGTCAAAAATTATTCAGAATATCAAAAAATAATGATGGCAGTCAAATTTCTTATATGAAATATGAAGAAATTCAGAATGATTATCATTCGTATTGGTACATTGTAAAGGATGATGTTACTGGTAAACTAAAAAGGATAGTTTATGGCAAACAAAATTCCCTACTTTATTAGAAAAAAGCTACCGAATTGTATATAATTTAAATTATTAAATTAATACGAGGGAGAGCTACTATGAAGGGG
>Ga0247840_10002848_pt1 | contig 30167 bp, 26 predicted proteins | sample LaCruzMarch2015__FD_192404 | JGI IMG/M metagenome (GOLD analysis project Ga0247840, IMG submission 192404) | Freshwater microbial communities from meromictic Lake La Cruz, Castile-La Mancha, Spain - LaCruzMarch2015_17m | ecosystem: Environmental > Aquatic > Freshwater > Lake | place: Spain...
ATAATATACTCATTTTCTAATGTATATATATATTAATATTATTAATATTTTTTTTAATTCTAATATCCGATTGCATTAATAAATCGCCTTTTAATTGTATAGATTTATCTACTTCTAAACTTATTGGTTGATAATAAAAATTCCAGACCCAATCAGTAATTGAACCCATACCTCCATTAATATATCTACCAGATTCCGGAACATGACTGTTATAACCAACAATATGAGTATATCCTACAGATAATTGAGGATTATTTCTGAGACCAGTTGCAGTTCCGTCACAATTACCATAACAATAATTTGCTGTATCAGCAGAATAAGCATAACTAGCATTTCCAGAACATGAAGTTGAACTTCCAGCACAATTTCCACTACAATAACTTGCAGTTGCAGCATTTCCACTAAAACCATCACTATTTATATAATGTGAATTACTGTCATTATCAATACGAAATTGTATTCTACCATTTCCTCTAATATATGTATAACTATTATCACTAAAATGAAATCTATTCAAACCATCTGATGAATTATACCATTCATTTTTCTTAAAACTATTTCCAGAATTTAAAATATTAGTTGCAGAAGATGTAGTAGAAGTTGTGGCATTTCCAGTTATTGTTCCATCAACATATAAATCACCCGCTACTCTATATCCTAAACAACCTGCCTCGTGTGCCATATATAAATAATCACCATGTGCATATCCTAAATATCCTCTACGAGTACCGCTTGCATTTTTAAATTCTATATAACCACATACATTACCAGATCCCCCTGGTTGTAAAGTAATAGATCCAGAACCACTTGTTACATATATTCCATTTGTTGTTATTGTTGTAATAGTTAAAGCAGAATAAGTAGTAGGTAGAACAATAGTAGGAGTATTATTAGTAATTGTAAAAGTACCACTTGGACTAATTGATGGTGTATTTAATTTTGCTTGATATGTACTTGAAATCGAAGATGTAGTTGGATATGATGATAAATCTACTGATAATGATGTACCGGGTGTTGTTCCGGCTGTCCATTTTAAAGGAGTTTGAGGAACTAAAATATAATTAAAAGTATATGTCATAAATGCATTTGAAATTAATTGTAATTGATCATCTGTTAAAGATTGTTGCCACATTATTAAATAAGTAAAACCAAAATTACCAGTATAAGAAGCATTTCCATTAATAGTTAATTTATCAGCTGTTAATGCAGAAGTAGTAACCGCAGTACCAACATATTTATTATTTACAATAGTACTTTTGGCAGTATTTGCGCCAGATTTACAACAAGTAACCATAAAATTATTAGTAGTAGCAGTAGTAGTTGCTGATGTAACACTATTAGCAAATTTAGCATAACCACACAATCCTGCATTATGACCAAACATTTCTTTACCACTAGATGAAACTAAAACACATCTTTGTGTACCATCATCATATCTAGTAATACAACAAATAGTATTTGCGGTTGCAGAAATACTATTATCAGGCCATGTAATAGTATTTGTTGAAATACCTGTAATACATTTTAATTGATTTGCTTCACCATTAGCTAAAGAAGAAGTTGTTAAATTTGCAGTTGCTGTCATACTACCCGCAACAACAGCATGATGATTATTACTAGACCTGTCAGGTAATGTATAATTTCCATACATCCCATAATCGCCTGCATAATAAACACCATAAGGATAAGTATTAGTATTATTTAAAAAATCATATAAATCTGTTTCAATTTTAACATTAGCAAATTGAGAAACCGGTGCGATATATGTTAAAAAATTAGGATTGCCAGATTTAGCTAAAAACAGTGGTTGTGCAGTAGTATTTCTTAATGCAGAAACACTAGTATTTAATAAATTAAGAGTACTAATAGAACTGGTATATTCTGTCATATTTAAAACTTAAGTATATTTTTTTTCTAAATTAATAATTCTATTTTCTAAAGAATTATATTTTTTATCAATATCTTTAATTGCTTCAATTAAAACCCCTATAATATTTTGATATAAAACAACTTTATATCCATCATTATCTTCTAAAACAACTTCTGGTAATATTTTTTCAATTTCTTGAGCAATAACACCAATAGAAATTCTTTTATTAATAGTATTTTTACGATTAAAATAAACACCTCTACATTTTAATATTTTTTCCAAAGCATTATCAATATTTTTAATATTTTCTTTTAATCTTTCATCAGAAGTAATACCAATATTTAAAGTAGCTGCAATATTACCACCTACATATAATTGATATGTAGTAGAAGGCGCTGTATTAATACCAACATTACCATTCATAGTAGTTGAAAAAGTAGTTCCATCGCCAAGTTTAGCGTTGGTATTAGATAAACTGAAATATTTAGTAGTGGCAGTACCCATATCGCATAATGTAGTTGTATTGCAAACATTTAAAGGACCGCCTTGTACATCTAGTTTATAATTACTAGCAATAACCGAAGTATTAATACCAACAGAATATGTATTACAAACAATCGATGTACCACTAACAAGCCAAGCACTACTAGCCCCTTTATATGTTAATAATCCATTTGTATCTACAGCAAAATTAGTATCGAATTTAAGACAATTTGTATTAATTGATGCTGCGCCAACAATATTACCACCACTTATATTAGTAATAGCAGCACCATTTCCTGCAAAAGTACCAGCTGTAATACGGCCAGAAACAGTACATGCACCTGTTACTGTTAAAGTATTAACAGAACTAATAGATGACCATGTTAAATTAGTAGAACCTCCTAAAGTTGTTCCACCTACTAAAATATTACCTGCTGTAAATGTTGCTACACCAGTACCGCCGCACGCAACTGTTAAAGGAGAAGATAAAGTAGCACTTGCCGCGGTTAAAGAAGCAGCAACTGTTAATGAGGTAGTTAGAGAAGCAGCACCTGGAATACTTAATGTTGTACCATCCCATCCAATAGAAGTAGTTACTAATGATGTTGCAACAGAACCAACACCTAATATTTTATTTACAGTAAAAGAACTAGCACCAGTACCGCCACTAGCAATTGGTAATGGTGTTGTTAATGCTAATGTAGATGCAGCAATATCACCAACAATAGTTAATTTATTAGTAGTAGTATTCCATTTAAAATTAGTAGAAGAATCTAATACAGAAGCAGTACTACCAAATAATATTTGACCTGCGGTAACTGCAGAAATACCAGTTCCGCCACTTGCAACTCCAATTGGAGTTGTTACAGTAATTGTTCCTGCTGTAACACTAATACCGCCGGGTACACTTAATGTAGAACTTGCCCATGTTAAACCAGAAACCGTATTAACAGTAGTACCTCCTAATAATATAGCATTTGTAGTAAGAGTATTAGTACCTATACCCCCAGAACTAATAGCAATAGCTGTTGATGATACAACATTATTTGCTGTAACAGTAGCGGTTGCCGTTATACCACCAGTTATAGATAATAATGAACTAGCCCATGTAACAGCAGCACCAATTACATCTAATTTAGTACCATTATAATATATAATAGAATTATTAGTTGCAAATGCTGTATTATTAGTTCCTCCTAATGAAATTGGTACGGTAGATGAAAAATTAGCAGGTGATATATTAGTTAAAGATGCACCATTACCACTAAAAGTAGTTGCTGTTATATTTCCGGTTGATGCGGTTAAAGTAATAGTTGTTGATAAATTAATAGCGGTCGATACTGTTAAACTACCAGTTATTGCTAATGTATTTACAGGTGCTGTTGCTGTCCATGCAATATTATCTAATGATTTAATATTTGTACCATTATAATATAAAATTGTTCCAGATGTAAATGTTGTAGTACCAGTACCGCCACTACTAATAGGCATAGTTCCAGTAGTTATATTTGCAGCATTTAATTGAGTTAAAGAACTACCAATACCTACAAAACTTTTAGCAGTAAAAATAGCAGTAGTACTTGTTAAATTAGTACCATCCCACGATAAACCATCACCAGTAGTAGTTATAGCAGCAGTACCATTTCCAACTAATAATCTATTTACAGTAAATGTATTAGCACCAGAACCACCTTGTGCAACACTTAAAGTTCCAGTTGTATTAGTAGTTAAAGCAATATCAGTTATATTAGCCCCACTACCTGTAAAAGAGACAGCAGTAATAGTACCATCGTTTTTTAATAAAGTTGTAGTACCAATACCTAAATTACCTGTTGTTAATTTAATACCCGTTGTAGAGTCATATGTAAAATTAGTAACAGAAGCAATTTTAGTATTAGCATTATCATAATATAATAAAGCATTAGTTGTAAAAGTAGAAGTACCTAATCCTCCATTACCAATAGGTATAACACCAGATAAATTAGATACTGCTAATGTTCCGCTTAATGTAGTTGCTGTAATGCTATTATTACTAGGTTCTAATATAATAGATGATATGTTGACAGTATCAGTAAAAGATGATTTACCATTAACAATTAAAGGGTAAGTAGCATTTGGAACCGTATTAATACCAACACATGATGTTGATGTTGTTGATGCTTGAAAATAAGTAGCACCATATACATTTAATATATAAGAAGTACTTGGTGCTGTTCCAATACCAACATAACTATTTAATGTAGATTTACCAGATACACTATTATCACCATAAACATATAATTTATTTGTAGTATCACCAGAAGTACCTATATTAAAAGTAGTTGTACTTTTTAAATTAATAGTACCACCATTAATTGTTAATATATTTCCGGAAGTAGTATCTGGTGCAGTACCTATTCCTACATTACCTTTAATATAAGTAGTACCTTCTATTGTACAATTGCCAAATAAAAGTAAAGAACTAGTTTTACCAGTAGTTCCCACTGATAAAATAGCAGGATCCATTAATGTTAAACTATTTGCACCCGCGATAGTAGCAATAGTAACTAAAGAACTTAAATATGTAGTAGTTCCAATTCCTAATGTAGTAGATATATAACTAGTACCATAAATATTTAAAGTACTGTTTGTAGTACCTGATACACCTATATTAACAGTTGATGGATTAATAAAATTAGCAGTTCCAGATGCCATTGTAAATTTATTTGCAGCAGTAGTATCAGCAACAGTACCTATACCAACAGTACCATAAACATTTAAATAATTATTAGTTTGACTAACCGCGTCACCAACATTTAAAGTTGCAGTATTTTTTAAAGTTACAGAACCAGAAGCAACAACTAATCTATTAGTACCAGTAGTATCTGCTGCAATACCAATACCAACATTATTATATATAGTTGAATTACCATATATATTTAAAGCATTTGTAGAAGCAGTAATTAAACCAATTCTAACAATACTACCATCACCAAAAAAAGTATTACCTGGTGAAACATTTAATAAATAAGTAGTTGAAGAAGTAGTACCAATACCTACATTACCTATTAAATCAGAAGTACCAGATACAGAATTATTACCATATAAAGTAAATGTAGAAGCAGTACCTCCTGAAGTACCTAATATCATAGTAGTTTTAGTACCAAATCTAATAGTACCAGAGCCACCAACACTAATAAAATCATTTGCAGTAGCAGAAACAGAAGTACCAATACCAATATTACCAGAAATAGTAGCATTAGAAACAACATTTAAAACACCATTAACATTTAATGTACTAGTAACAGTATTTAAAGAACCAATATTAACAGTTGATGCAGATATAAAAGTAGTATTGCCTGCAGCAATAGTTAAATAATTACCAGCAATACTACTAGCATTAGTACCTATACCTAAATTACCAGTAATATAAGAAGAACCATATAAATTTAAAGTACTTGTTGTAGTAGTTGCGGAAGTACCAATATTAAATGTAGTTCCATTATAAAAATTAATAGTACCAGCATTAACTGAAATTAAAGCAGAACTAGCAGTAACCGCAATAGTTCCAATACCAATAGAACCATAAACATTTAAACTATTTGTAGTACCACTTGAACCTACGTTAATTGATGTACCATTTGCAAAATTGCATATACCGGCAGCAACTGTTAATGGATTAGTAGATGCAGCAACACCAATACCAATACACCCATATACACTTGAATTACCATAAACATTTAAAGCATTAGTATAACCACTTGTAGTAGTTCCAATACCTAAAGTAGAATTATTATTTAATAAAACAGCACCTGAAGCAATATTTAATGTATAATTAACATTAGCTGTAGTACCAATACCAACACTACCTAACATATATGTTTTACCATAAGTATTTACATCACCGTAAACATTTAATCTATTTGCAGTACTTACTGTTGTAGTACCAATACCAACAACCGCATTATTTTGAAATACACAAGTACCTGGTGCAACAGTAATTAAATTATCAGTAGAAGCAGTAGTACCAACACCAATTGAACCATAAAAATTACCAGAACCATATAAATTTAATATAGTAGTAGTATTAGCTGTAGTAGTACCAATACCAAGAATAGTATTATTATCAAATAAAGCAGGACCACCTAAACAATAAAATTTATATGCGGCAGAAGCAGTAGAACCAATACCAATATTGCCCCAAATTGTTAAATAATTAGCAATAGAACCAAATTGTCCAATATTAACAGTAGAAGTATTTAAAAAGTTAATAGCACCGCCATTAACTTTTAAACTTACATTAGGATCGGCAATAGTACCAATACCAACAGTACCATAAACATTTAAAGAATTACCAGCACCAGTAAGACCAACATTTAAAGAATAACCGTTTAAAATAGTTAAAGATCCATTAACTCTTAATTTATCAGCAACCGCAGAAACAGTACCAATACCTACATTACCTAAAGCATCTATTCTTAATAATTCAGTAGCATTCCAATAAAATAAATGACATCCAGTACTTGTTTGAGAAGTATATTGAATACACCCTGGTAAATTATAAGTAGTATAACCAGCACCTGATAATTTAATAGAAGTATTATTAGCATCTTCTGTAACACCAATAATCGTATAATCAGAATTAGTATTTCCAATTGCTATTCTTAAAGTAGAACCTGAACCTATTTGAAATCTTCCTGTAAAAGAAGAAGTACCAATACCAACACATGAAACACCTGTAGTACCAGTTGCAGCCATATAATAAATATTAGTTCCGGCAGTAGTCCACTGAGTTGAAAGACCACCAACAATACTACTAACAATAATAGATAATTGATTATTAACAACTCTAAAATAAGTAGTATCATAATTAATTAAACTACCTGAAATAATATTTAAAGTAGAAGTACTTAAATTAGCAGGATTAATATTAGTTATTAAACTACCATTTCCACTAAAATTAGTAGAATATAAAGTACCATCTACTTGTACATTTCCATTTATATAAGCAATTTTAGTAGAATTATTTATAGTACCTATACCTAAATTACCAGCCATATAAGTCGTACCATAAACATTTAATAAATTAGTAGTACCAGTTGTTGTAGTACCAATAGAAACGGTTGAGTTATTATTAAATATACTATTACCACTTGCTACTTTTAAAATTTCACTAGAAGTTGGTATTAATCCAATACCAATATTACTATTAAAATATCCAAAACCAAAAACAGATAAAGAATTATCTATACCAGTATAACCAATAGAAACAAATGAATTATTATTAAAAAGTGTTTTACCGCCTACTATTTTTAAAACTTCACTTGATGTTGGAAATAATCCAATACCTACATTACTACTTATATAAGTAGAACCATAAACATTTAAAGCATTATTATTACCACTAGAACCTATTAAAAATTGTGAATTATTATTAAATAAAATATTACCACCATTAACTAATAATTTATAATTATTATTTGCATTTGTTCCAATACCTATATTACCAAAAGTTGATAAATTATTATTTATTAATAAATTTGTTGATATAATTACATTTCCTCCATTACCATTATTATCACCATTTATTAATAATGATGTCCAATTATAATTACTATCATAAGCACCAATAGTAGGAAATTGATTTATAGTTTTAAAAACTATTTTATTAAAACTAATATTTGAATTACTAAAATATGCTATATCTTGTTGATTATAAGCATTTACATCTAATTTAACATTAAATGATGCATTTTTACCAATACCAACATTTCCATTTAATAAATTTAAATTATTACTTGTAATTAATTGTCCTAATAAATAAACATTACCGCAATTATTTTTAGAATTATTATTTAAATATAAATCAGTAAAATTATTATTTATATCAATAGCTGATATAACAGCATTAGAATTAACTGTTCCTATAGCTATTTTATTTAAATTACTATTTGTTCCACCAAATAAACCAGCAATCCATAAATTACTTGTTCCACCAGAATCACTTGAATTTACTTTTAATCTTGAATAAATACTAGGATTATCACCAATACCAATATTATAGCGTCTATAATCGTATTTAATAATTTCTCCAAGATAATAAGTTGAATATTTTCCAACACCCGACATTTAATTATTTAATCTTCTACATTATGTCCATAATATTTAAGGGCTTCTTTTGATACATTATTTTCAGCTTCTCTTTTAGAAAATCCGGTTGATATTGCAATTATTGTATTATTACGATCTTTAATACAATAATTAAAGACTTTTACGAAATTTTTAGTTGTTATATTTAATTCAAAATATTTTGGCGTATCTTGTAAATTATGTTGCATATAATTTACAAGCATATCTTTATAATTTGATTTTTTAACTATAATTTCACTAAAATCAATATATTTTTCAATAATATATATTATCCATTTTTCTGCTATAAAATAACCTGAACCGGTTAATGGTTCTAATTTTATTTTTGATGGTAATATTACTTTATCTTCTAAAGTTTGAAAATCTATATATAATGCACCTATAAATGCTTCAAATATATCTTCCATTATTTTATAATTTGTTCTTCCACCTGCTTCTTCTACCTGTTTAGATATTATTGCAAATTTTGGAAAACCTATTTTATCTGATAAATATCCTAACATTTTCCCATTTACTATTTTTGTTCTTATTCTTGATAAAAATCCTTCATTTTGATCTGGAAATCTTTCATATAAATAATTTGCTACTACCATACCTAAAATTGAATCCCCTAAAAATTCTAATCTTTCATATGACATATCCTGTAATGGTATGCAATTTGTTGGACATTTTATATTTCCAGTTGTAAAATCAGCATTTTTCATTGTACAATATGATTTATGTATAAATGCATTTCTATATAAATTAATATTATTATATATTATATCTTTTAAACCATTCTCGTCAAAAAATATTCTTAAATCCTCTTCTTTTAAAATTATATTTAAAGGATTAAATGGTAAATCATCATTTTCTAATTCTTTTGTTTTATTATGAATACTTATGATTTTTTTCATTTTAATTTATTAAATAATATTAATATTATATCATTTTTTTTAATTTTATTATATTATATTAGAATTTAATTATGAATAACTTAACAAATAATATTATAAATAATTTACAAAATATTGCTAAAGATTTAACTAAATTAAATGGTGGTTGTAATTGTGCTTTAAAAGGTGCTGATTTTAATGATGCTTTTAAATTATTAAATCAGGTTAAAGTTGAAACTATTAATGGTGGTTGTGGATGTAATAAAATAGGCGGTAAATGTAAATCTAAAAAAACAAAAGTATGTAAATCTAAACAAACAAAAAAATAAATATTAAAAGGAAGAGTACATTTTAGGTTTTTTATTATTTTTTATTTTTTTACTTTAAAGTAAATTATTTTTATTTTTCAAATTTTGTAAAATGTACTCTCAGTATTATATTTTTATCCATTCTAATGGACATAAATCACAAGTATTATTATGTTTTAATCCTTCTCCAAACCATTTTGATGGATAACATACAATTTTATTATTATTATTTGATAAATATGCACCAAACCATGAAAATGTAGAATTTGAAATTATAAAATTAGTACATAATGACATTATTAATAATTGATCATAATCACTTATTGCATGGTCTATTTTTATTATATTTGATAAATTAAAAAATTTTAAATATTGATCTATTATATATTTATCACATTCCTGACAAAATATTATTTTTTTATAATTTGTTATATCATTTATACTATTTAAATATATTAATGCATTTTTATAATATTCTAGTTTTAATATTGGATGATTATATTGAAGACCATAATAATCTCCTATTCTGAAATGAATAGCAATAGTATTATTAAAATAATCATCAGGATAATTATTTTTAATTAAATTTCTTTTTTCTTTAATTTTAAGTATATCTATAATTTTATTATAATTATGTTTAAAATATTTTTCTGATTGATAAAACCCTTCTATTATTATATTATTTTGTACAGGTATTTTATTATAATGAAAATTTGGTTCATTATATTTACCATTATATATATCTAATGATGTATTTACTTTATTATTAATTTCTTTTAAAAAATTATCAAAATAATTTTTTGCTATTAATGTTGGATAAATAAAATAATCAATTGAATTATCTATTGCGTATGATATACCCGCAAATAACATAAATAATTGATTACATAATCCTCCTTTTATTATTATACCTATCATTATATTATTTAATTAAAAATCCTTAAATAAATTTACATTATATTTTACATTAAAAATAAAAAAAATGATATTTCATTTTAATTTATATATATATAATGCCATCAACTTTAAAAGTGTTTTCATCATTTGTTGAAACTTATCACGATAATGATAAAAATATTAGTCTCGAAGAACTTAAAAAAAGACTTACTGAGGTTTATAAACATCTTTCAAATGATAAAATAATTATAACTATTAAAAAACGCGAACCAACAGCATATATGCTATTTTTTAAAGAAAAAATGGTAGAATTAAAAAATAAAGACCCTACTTTAACATCACAAAAAAAATGTTGATTGTTAGTAAATTATGGAAAGAACATAAAATGCACATCAATGCTGTATAATTAAAATTCTTATCTTAAAACCCTATAAACTTTATTTTTGGGTTTTTACTTTTTAAATATAAACAAATAAATTTGTATCATTTTTTACAATTAAAATAAAAAAATGATAGTCTATTTTAAATTAAATATCATCCAATTCAATTTGTGATCTACAGCGAATAATGACAACTACAAAAGTTATTGAAGCATTTGCGTTATCATATGTTGATAATGTAGAAGAAATAAGTCTTGATGAACTCAAAAAAAAACTTACAGATATCTACAAACAAGTTAGTAAGGGTAAAAAAGTAAAAATTGTTAAAGAAGAGAAGCCTGAGAAGAAAAAGCGAGAGCCAACACCGTATAATCTATTTCTCCAAGAAAAAATGGCTGAATTAAAAGAAAAAGAACCTACATTAACAGCTCATGAAAAAATGAGTCGTATTAGTGATTTGTGGAAAGAACATAAAGAAGCATTAGAACAAAAACCAGAAGAAAAAGCGGATATCTAAAAAATAATATAAAAACCCAAAAAATAGTAATAATAAGTTTTTTGGGTTTTTATAATATTATATTATTTATTTTGCACAATTTTTAATAATTCTAATTTTTTAATAATATTAGTATATAATTTTTTATTATATGTTGATGAACCATTTTCAATATTAGTAATAATTTTACTATCAATATTTAATAAATTTGCTAAATCTTTTTGTGTAATATTTTTTTCAATACGAAGATTTTTAAGTTTATTAATTTGTTCAATTGAATATTTTTCTAATTTAGGAGGCTCGTCTGATTCTAATTTTTTAATTAATTTAGTACCTTCTGGATTTTGATAATTTGTACTTTTTTTTTCTTTTTTATTAAAAACGACAGGTGTCCAATCTTGAAATTGATTATTCATTATTATATAATATATAATAATAAATAAATATCATTTTTTTTAAATAGATATAAAAATAAATTAATATATAATATTAATAAAAATGGAAGATACAAAACCTAAAAAAAATGTAAATGATAAAATTTTAAAAGCATTTGAATCTAAAATTAATTTTGAAAATAATTATTCATTGGATGAATTAAAAAAACTTTTAACAGAAGCATATAAATCTGTTAAAAGTAAAAAAGTAAAAGATGAGAATGCTCCAAAAAGAGAACCATCTAAATATAATATTTTTATTAAAGAACATATGCAAAAAATTAAACAAGAAAATCCTACATTAGATAATAAATCAGTTATGAAAGAAGCAGCAAATAAATGGAAAGAACATAAAGAAACCAAGACTACTGCTTAAAATAGTATTATTTTTAAATTTTTTTTGTAATTATATATATATTTCTATATATAAAAAGTAGTAATTATAAATGGTTTTATTAGATTTAACTAGTATTAATAATACAGTTGTTGCTAAATTTCAATCATTACTTAATCAAACAACTTTAAGTATTTTAGATAGTAATAATAATAATTATAATATTTCTGTTTCTAGTAATATTCTTAATATATATAGTAGTAATAATAAAAATGGTATAATATATGCTAATGATATTTTAAAAGTTAATAATATAAATATTAATAATATTACAAATACCGTACCTTTAACTTTTCCAAATAGTGATTATATATTATCGTCTTATAGTTTTCAATCTTCTGATAATTTTAATAATTACAATAATTATAATGTATTTGATTTAAATCCTGATACATTATGGAAATCTGATAGTGTATTTAATTTAGATGGTAGTTTTAATATTTTATATACTAATTATTTAACTTATAATTTTAATAAATTAAATATATATGGACCTTGGATACAAATATCATTACCTTTTTTAATTTCTATTACATCTTTATATATTTCATTAAATTATAATAATAATGACCCTTTAACTATTAATTTTATTGCTTATAATACATTAACTAATAATTGGGATATATTATTAAATAATTATACTGTTACTACTAATATTATATCTATTAATACTACTAAATTATATTCTATTTTTACATTAATTATAACTCAAACAAGTGGTGGTATATATACTATGATTAATGATATTAAAATTAATGCATTATCTGTTTTTTATATTAATAATAAAATTAAAATAAGTGATAATAATATTTATGATATTAATTCTTTAAAAATTAATGAATTAATTTTAAATAATACCAGTGTTAAATCTTTTAATGATATTTCCGCAACGGTTTCATCTAATGCTATTTTATTAATTACTAGTAATTTAAATATTGTATGGAATAATAATAATAATATCGCATATAATAATAATACTATTAATAAAGTTGCTATTAATAAATTAACAGCAAATTCTACATTAGATATTAATGGTAATATTAATTATAATAATAGAATTATTAATAATTCTATTTCTATTAATGTTTCTTTAACTAATATTTATAATGATAACTATATTAAATGTTGTACTTTTTATTTTAATACTAGTGAATATATTGAATTAAATTTATATTCGTATGATTATAATATTATTAATTCTACATCATATTATAATCAATCTATTAAAATTTATGGTTTTACTAATATTAATTCTAAATTATATTGTGATATTATTTCTGATGTAACTACTAATATTATTAGAATTACTGATGTTTATTATAATTATATTAATAATAATACTATTGAATTTTATGTTAAATATAATGATTTATTAGATATTACTAATACTAATCCTTATATTGAAACTACTTTATTTAGTAATATTATATATATAGATTTACTAAATACTTATAATAATAGTAATAGTTTAATTATACCTAATACTATACAATATCCTGTTTTAAAACAAAGTTTAAAAATTATTAATAAAAATAGTGAAAAAATAATTAATAATTCTATTACTAATTCTACATCAAATATACAAAAATATTATAATACCCTTTTTTCAGATAATTTAAATATTAATAATATCTTTTTTAATACCAATAAATATATTCCTAATTCTATTTTATATAATGATATTAATGGATATATTAAATCTACTAATATATCTTATTTACAATTAAATTCTTTATCTAATATTGCTATTAATAATAATAAAGCTTTATTCGTTAATAATTTAGGCTTAATTGATTCTTCTCCTACTACTGCTATACAATTACAAGGATTATATAATATTAGTTTATATCCTAATTCTGCTTTATTTGTTAATTCTTCAGGTATTTTAGATGCGTCTGCTGGTATTACTAAAAATCAATTATTAGGCATTTCTAATATCTCTTTATTTCCTAATAGAATTGTTTTAACTGATAGTAATGGTATTTTAACTACTTCTGGATTTATACAACCTTTTAGTTTTAATAATATTAACCAAAATATTAATTTATTTAATTTTAATAATAATATAGCTTATTCTTATTCTAATATTGCAATTAATTCTTCTATTATTTATGATAATTCATGTTCTTTATTTGTTAATGGTAAAATTAATACTAATAATTTATATATATCTTCTAATTTAACTATTGGTTCTGCCTCTTTTTCTTGGAATTCTAATATTAATAAAATACAATTAAATTCTTTTGATATTCCTGATGATATTTTTAAAAAAATTGCTAAATATCCTGTCTCTAATAATTTTAATTATATTTCACAAATTATTAATACCGATTGTGTTTATACTTTAACTTTAACTAATTCATTTCTTTATTCTAATGGTACTTATATTTTAAAAGTTAATTCTAATGATAATATTAATGGTAATGAAATTATTAATATTTTTAAAAATAATCCTTTATATTATTGGCAATCTTCTACTAATTTTAATCAAACTGGTTTTATTATTAATAAATATATTTCTAATTATTCTAATACTTTATGTGGTGCTTATATTATATTTATATTACCGGAATATATCGTTTTATCATCTTATAATATATTTTATAGTTATACTAATTATTATAATACTATTAATAGTTTTAATTTATTTGGATATAATTCAAATAATGATACATGGGATTTATTAGATTCTCAAAATAATATTACTACTTGGAAAAATTATAATCAAAATATTTTTATTATTAATAATAAATTAAAATTATATAATACTTTTGCTTTTTGTATTACCAAAACTAATACTATTACTAATTATAATTATGCTATTATTAATTCTATTGAATTTTATGGGACTAATAATTATTATGGTGATATTATATATAATTCTATTAATAATAATAAACCTATCATTTTAGGTAATAATTTTATTGGTATTTTTAATTATAAACCTCAAGCTTTATTATCAATTGGACCTGATTTATATAATATTAATACCGAAGGTATTTTAAATTTAAATCATACTTCTAATATATCTTACAACAATATTGGTTTAAGATTATTAAATTTAACTAGACCTACTACTAATAATAATATTGGTGTTAGAGTTTCTCATATTTTAAATAATTGGAATGGTACTTCTGCTAATTCACGTTATGATATTAATTTAACACATCAAAACTTTTATAATGAAAAAAATTTAATTTCTATGTTAAGTGATGGTAAAATTGGATTTAATGGTTTAACACCTGACCAATTATTAAATAATAATTATATTTCAGTATTATCTAATGTTTGTATATATAATTCTAATTCTAATTTTATTGGTATTGGTGTTTCTTCTATTTATAATAATTATTCTATTATTTTACCTCCTAATATTCCTTCTATATATAATTTATTAAATGTTGATAGTATTAATAATAATAATATTTTTTTAAATTGGGTTAATCCTCAAACTATTTTTAATACTTTATCTTTTTGTAAAATTGGTAATAATTCTATTATTACTTGCAATGTTGTTCCTATTGCTTTACAAATCGCGGGTAGTTGTATTATTGGTTCTGATAATAATGCTATTAATAATATTACAAATTCTTATATTACTAATAATAGTTTAATTGTTGTTGGTAATATTTACAGTACTATGGATGTTACTACTGATAGTGATTTATCTTATAAATTTAATATTAAAAAAATATTAAATCCTATTGATAAATTACGACAATTAAATGGTTATACTTTTAATAGAAATGATGTTAATGACCTTAATAAAAGATATTGTGGACTAATCGCGCAAGAAGTTGAAAAAGTTATGCCAGAGGCTATTATTAAAAAACATGATGGTAAATTAAGATTATTATATACTAATTTATCATCTTTATTAGTTGAATCTATTAAAGAAGTTGATAATAAATATATTTATTTAAATTATAAATTAAATATTATTTTATTCTTAAATTTTTTATATTATATATATATAATAAATGTCTTTTAATTTTATTAATAATTTAAAAGATTTTATACTTTTTTTTGATACTATTAATAATATTAATATTATTACTAGTAATATTAATATTATTAATGATATTAATAAATATAAAACTAAAATCATTGAAAATTTATATAATAATAAAAAAACTTTTATTATTATGAATGATTTAAAAGATATTAATATTAATAAAGAAAATAATATTTATTATATTTATATTTTCTATAATTCATCTAAACAAATTAAAGAATTGTTTTATAATATTTTAAATCAAGAAAAAAAAAATATATATGATATTAATGTTCCTTTATACATCTTAGTTTTTTATAATGATAAATATTATATTAAAAATATATATGACTTTACTTATAATGATATTCCTTAATTTTTTATCTATCTATTTTATTATCAGTAAAAAATTTATTTAAAGTATATTTTATATCTGTAATATCACATGTATAATTTTTTCTTAATGTAAATTTACTTTTAAAAATTATTAATAATTCTTTTTCAGATTTAATAGTATCTTCTGTGTTATATATAAATATTATTTTAGGATTTATTGTTTTTTGTTTATATTCTTTAAATATCTCTGAAATTTTGCTTGATGTTTTACTTAATTTATAAATTATATTAGAATTTGATGGATAAAGATGTAATAAATAAATAAATCAAATTTATTACATAATATAATTTAAGAATTTTATCATTTTTTTAATTTAGTAATGTAAATAATAAAAAATATTAAAAAAATTAAATGTATTTTTATTTATTATTTTATTATAATATATAATAAAATAATAAATGAAGTTAGATTATATTGAAGGAATACAAATAAGATTATGTGATAATTGGTTTAATTATATACCAGTAAATAATGAAAAACCAATAAATTATTTAGAAATAGGAACATTACATGGAGCAAATTTATTATCAGTAGCAGATTATTATGGAAAACATATAGATTCTAAATTATATTGTATAGACCCATGGGATGATTATGAAGATTATAATGAATATAAAGAATTACAAAATGACCATTTTAATATATTTTTAAAAAATTTAAATAATCATCCTGATAAAAATAAAATTACATATTATAAAAATTATTCACATAAAATATTACCAACATTAGAAGATGATTATTTTGATATAATATATATTGATGGAAATCATGAAGCAATATATGTATTAGAAGATGCAGTATTATCATTTAGAAAATTAAAAAAAAATGGATATTTAATATTTGATGATTATATTGGATGGGATGAAACCGCAAAAATAGGTATTGATGGATTTTTGTATGGTTTTAAAGGTAAATATAGATGTTTAGGAACTAATGATACACAGTTATATTTACAAAAAACATAATATTTTTATATTTAAAGATAATATTTTAATTGTAAATATAATTAATTATGTCATTAAATTCAGTAAAAGATTATTGGAATAATCAACCATGTAATATAAATCATTCAAAAAAAGAATTATTATCAAAAGAATATTTTAATGAAGTAGAAGAAAAAAAGTATTTTGTAGAACCTCATATACCAACTTTTGCAGAATTTAATAAATGGAATGGGAAAAAAGTATTAGAATTAGGATGTGGAATAGGTACTGATAGTATTAATTTTGTAAGAGCAGGTGCAATATTAACAATAGTAGAATTATCAGATAAATCATTAGAAATATGTAAAAAGAGATTTGAAGTATTTGGATTAAGTGCAACATTTATATTAGGAAATATAGAAGAATTAGATAAATATTTTATAAATGATGAAAAATTTGATTTAATATATTCGTTTGGTGTAATACATCATACATTAAATCCTGAAAATGTATTTAATAATATACCAAAATTATTAAATAATGAAGGAGAGTTTAGATTTATGGTATATTCTAAAATTTCATTTAAATTATTTTCATTAATGATTGATAAAGATATAAAATCAATGAATAATATAAATGAATTAATAAGATGTAATTCAGAAGCTCAATATAATTGTCCTATAACATATACATATTCATTTGATGAAATAAAAAAAATATTAGGAGATAATTTTAATATTAGCAAAATTTGGAAAGATCATATATTTATATATGATATACCAAATTATAAAAATAATATTTATATAAAAAATAAATATTGGAATGGGGTATCAGATAAAACAATAAATGAATATGCAAAAGAATTAGGATGGCATACAATGGTAATAGCAAGTAAAAATTAATAGTAAGAGTACATTTTAGGTTTTTTTATTTTTTTTATAATTTTAGATGAAAGTAAAATAAATTTATTTTTGAAAATTTGTAAAATGTACTCTCAGTATTAAATACATTTTTTTTATAATTTTAATTATATTATTTAAATAATAAATATGAATAAAACAGTTATATATGTTGATAAATATTCAGCTGGATTTTTTTCTAAATTATTTTTTATACTTTATTTATTAATTTTTTCTAATAATACTAATTATATTATAGAAGCTGAAAATTTTCATAATGATAAATTATTTAAAAAACATAATTATGAAAATGTTGAAAAAATAAGTAATTATAATAATGAAAAAAATAGAAGTGGTTATTATAATTTTCCTTATAATTATACATATCCTAATTTTAATAATTATCCATACCCTTTATCTGAATTTAAAGATTATAATTATTATATATTTTGTAATACTAAAATATATTCACATCATTTATTTAATGAATTAAGATTATTATTTAATGAATATTATAATAAATTAATTATGACTGAATATTTAATTAATAATATTAATGAAAAAAAGAAAATAATAAAAAATACTAATATTTTAGGTGTATTTTTAAGAGATCCGTGTCATTATGGTGGTATTAATGATTTTTTATATGATTATATAGATGAAATAAAACAAATAGAACATAAATATGATAAAATATTATTAATATCATGTGTTAAAAAATATAATTATGTATTTAAAGAAACTTTTAAAAATAAATTAATATATTTTACAGATAAGGAATTAGTTGAAATAAATAAAGATTGGGATTATACAGGCAGTAATATAGAATACGAATATGTAAATGTATTTACAGAGGTATATATAGCAGCAAAATATTGTAATTATTTAATAGGAGGAAGTAGTAATATGTTTATAGGAGCATTAATAATAAATCCAACAATAAAATTTAAATTATTTGATTGCTTACAAAATAAAAATGGATTATAATATAAGAATGGATTATAATGATATTGTATTTATAAATATAATATATATATTATATTTTGTGGTTTCATATTTATTAAAATATTATTTTATTATAAATTTAATATTTTATTTTATATATATAATTGGATTATATTTAATAGCAATCTATAAGACTGAAATGAGATATATATATGTAGTAATAACAATAATATTATTTCCAGTATTATAATTACGTTATTATATTCATAATATAATAACGTAATATTATAATATAAATAAAACTATTATATATCTTGATAAATATCCTCATGGATTTTTTTCTAAATTCTTTTTTTTATTTTATTTATTATTGTTTACTAATAATACTAATTATATTATATATGCTGAAAATTTTTATACTAATAAATTATTTAAAAAAAATATTATAGACAATGTTGAAAAAATATATAATTATAACAATGATATAAATGATTATCGTGGTTATACTGATAAATCTTATAATTATCTTAATTATTATATATATAATAATAATTATCAATATCTATATCCTTTATCTGAATTTAAAGATTATAATTATTTTGTATTTTGTAATTCACAAATATATTCACATCCTTTATTTAATGAATATTATAATAAATTAATTATGTCTGAATATTTAATTAATAATATTAATGAGAAAAGAAAGATAATAAAAAATACTAATATATTAGGTGTATTTTTAAGATTTCAAAGATTTTATGGTAATACTGAAAAAGATTTTATACATAATTATATCAATGAAATAAAACAAATAGAACATAAATATGATAAAATATTATTAATATCATGTGTTAAAGAATATAATAATATATTTAAAGAAACTTTTAAAGATAAAATAATTTACTTTACAGATAAAGAATTAGTTGAAGATATAAATAATGATTGGATGACTACTTGTAATGATATTGAATACGAATCTGTTAATGTATTTACAGAGGTATATATAGCAGCAAAATATTGTAATTATTTAATAGGAGGAAGTAGTAATATGTTTATAGGAGCATTAATAATAAATCCAACAATAAAATTTAAATGGATCATAATAATTTAAATTATTTTTTTAGAAAATCTTTATGAGCATCTTGTATTATTATATTTTTATTTTTATGACCTATATATCCTGCCCATAAACTAAAAGAAGAAATATGAGTATAACTAGAACAATATGAATAACCTATAATACCATTTTGTATTAATGACATTAATATAAATTCAGTATAATGATTATTTAAATTATCAATATAATAAATACTATCATTATCAAAATTAATATTATTTTTACACCATTCAATATCTTCTGAAAATATAATAATATGTTTATTATTTTTATTATCTTTATAAAGTTCATTTAACGAATTTTTATAAAAATTCATATCTATATTTTTAAAATTATGTTCTATTACTAAATCTCCTAAACGAATATGAATAAATATATAATTATCATCATTATCATCTTTAAAATGTAATTTAATATTATTATAATAATTTAAAGCATTTGAATGAAATATATTATTATTATATATTAAACTATTTATTTCATCTCTTGTATTATCTGATATATATTTAAAATTTATAAAATATCCATTTAAATATACATTACCATGTATATAAGGTAGTTCATAATTTTTATCATTATTTTCATAATACATATTAAATTTTAAATTATCAAATTCATTTTTAGTAATAGTATTTAATTTATTATTAAAAAAAATATTATATCCTTCATTTGTTATAATATATCTTTCATGTTCATTTTTATTTAAATTTATAAATATTGCTTTTTTATTATGTTTATTTTTATATTCTAATACTGCTGCTAATCTTGATAATTGATTTCCTAATCCACCATATCCATGTCCAAAATCACTTATAACATAATTATCTGACATTTTATATATTTAATACTATCAATAATATACTTATATATTTATTACTATCAATAAATATATTTTTTATAAATTAATTAATATATAAATAAAAAATGAATTTTAATAATATATTAATTATATTATCAATTAATGGTATTTCATACTAAACGGAGGCAAGAAGATCAGACTCCGGATAAAATAAAAAGATCAAATAATTTTAAAGTAACATCTGAATTTTTTGAAAAAAATGATGAAATTGCACCAAAAATAATAAATGAAGAACAAATTGAATATTTTGAAAAAGCATCTGAAATTGCTAAATTATCAAATTGTAATCATAAACATGGAGCTATTTTAGTGTATAAAAATAAAATTATATCATATGGATATAATTATTTAACACCATATTTAAAAGCATCATTGAGTACTCATGCTGAAACAGATTGTATTTTAAATATTAAAAAAACAAATAGAGATATTTTACAATATTGTGATTTATATGTTGTTCGGTTATCTCCTATTGAAGGAATTAATAAATATTCTAAACCTTGTGAAAAATGTTCTAATTTTATTAATAAATATAATATAAGAAAAATATACTATTCTACTAATTATCGATATGATCAGAGCATTTTTATATAAACTAAATTATCTCCAAAGTTGTATTAAATAACAATATGGTATTTGAGTTAAAGTATTAATATTTTTATTATCAAAAAATCGAATACCTACATTACTAAAAAATCTATCATTTAATATATTAAATGATGGTACCATTTTTTTTATAAAATCAATAAGTTTATTATTATAAATTAAATTATTATTAATAAAAAAATTATTAATAATATTATCAATATCGTCGTCTCTATAAATATTTATAGTATATAAATATTTATGAGTATAACCGATATCATATTCATCCATAGGCATTTTTATAATAATATAATTAAAATTTTATATATAATTAAATTTCCAATGACATAGAAACTTTAGGGATAACTCTTCTTATTACTTTTTTTTCAATAATAGGTCTATCGTCATTATTAAAAATTTTATCAAATAAATCTTTACCAGATAAATCATTATATTCTAAAATTTTATCTTTAATTTCTTTTAAATTAATAGGCTTAGGAACATTTTTAATATTTGTTTTTAATCTACCATTTTGGGTATTAAGGTCATTATATTTATATTCAAACATAAATTTTTGAATACTATCATTTAATTTTTTTTGATGTACTTTTCTTTCTTTTAATGCAATAGATAATTTTCTAATAGTATTATCTAAATTAAACCATTCATTAACATTACTTTTAAAAATATTTAATTCATTTTCAGTAGGTTCATTTTTATTAATAATATCTTCAATTAAATCGTCGTTATTCATAATTAATAATTATAATATTAATTATTCTTAAATTATTTTTTTGTTTTTTTCTTTTTACTATCCGGATTTAAAGATTTACTTGCATTTGCTTTAATAAATTTTTCCAAATTTTCTAAATTTCTTATATTTTTAAATTCAGTTTCATAATTACCATTATTATATACTACAATAGATGGAAATCCTAATATATTTTTATATTTTTCAGGTAAATATTGTAAATTTAAATATTCAATTTCTGTAATATATGATTTATCACCAACATTTTCTATAGCTTTTTTCCAAATTGGTAATAATTGTTGGCAATGTCCACATTGGTTCCAATGATATAATACTATAATTCTATCATCATTAATTGCTTTTGCGAATAAATCCGAATTATCTTTTGTAATTTCAATAAAAGGCATAATATAAAAACTTCTTTATTACTATTTAATATAAAAAAATTTAAATATTATTTATATATAATAGTATTAAAAATGGATTTACGAGAAAAATCAGCAAAAATATCATGCGATTCAATGACTTATTTAGCAAAAAAAGAAATTTATCATTATAATTCTAGATTTAATTATATAACATCGCCTAAAATATGTAATGATGATGAATTAAATTATGGTTATTTACCTAGTATAACTATTAATAAAAAAAGTTGTATATATAAAAAAACGGAATATCATATAGGTAATTGGACTAATCAATTTTATGTTGATGATATAAAAATAAAATTTAATGAACAAACTAAAAATTTATAATTTATTTAAATTTTTTATTTGCTATTTTATTTATTAAACTAGATTTACTTAGTTTTATTATTTTACCATTTACCCTTTTGGTACATACTATATTATGTTTTTTAGCATATGATTGTATTTTTTGTAAAGTATATTTATTTAATTGTTTTTTATATAAACCTTTTTTTGTTAATTTAGCACCACCGTCAGTTGTATTATTTGCAATTTGATTTAAACTTAAAACACTATTTACTTGTTTAAGTAAAGTATCCATTAATCTATTTCTATTATTATATAATTATTTTTTTTATACATTTACCAGTTTCTAAATCTCTTATTTTATTTTCAGGACATTTTTTAACTAATCTTCCTGTTATTGGATTTATTTCTTTATCCTCATTATATTCTTCGTCTTTTATTTCAATACATTTTCCGGTTTTTAAATCTCTTATTTTATTTTCAGGGCATTTTTTAACTAATTTTCCGGTTATTGGATGTATTTCTTTATTATCATTATTTTTTATTGTAATACATTCTCCGGTTTCTAAATCTCTTATTTTATTTTCAGGGCATTTTTTAACTAATTTTCCGGTTATTGGATGTATTTCTTTATTTTCAGTATCTTTTATACATTTACCAGTTTCTAAATCTCTTATTTTATATTTGGGACATTTTTTAACTAATTTTCCGGTTATTGGATGTATCTCCATATTATCTTCTTCTTTATTAATTTCAATACATTTACCAGTTTCTAAATCTCTTATTTTATTTTTTGGACATTTTTTAACTAATTTACCGGTTATTGGATGTATTTCCATATTATCTTCTTTATTAATTTCAACACATTTACCAGTTTCTAAATCTCTTATTTTATTTTCAGGACATTTTTTAACTAATTTACCGGTTATTGGATGTATTTCTTTATCATCATCTTTATTAATTTTTACACATTTTCCGGTTTCTAAATCTCTTATTTTATCTTCTGAACATTTTTTAACACATCTACCACTTATAGGATTTATTTCTTTATCTGATGGACATATTACTTTTGTTTTAATACCTAAACATTTATCAAATGCTGTTTCTTGTGATAATACCGGATCTTTTTTATTATTAATATCACTATCATTATTTGACATATTAACAGATATATTATGCATAGTAGGAATAGCAAATTGTCGAGCATCTTTTTCACGATTTAAATAAGAAATATAACCAGAAATAGAATTTAAATAATCATTTTTACCATTTTCAGTAAATTTATATTTATCATCTAAAAATTTATCTTTAAATAAATCAAAATCTTCTGGTAATTCATCTTTTTCTTCTTTCATTATATTTATTAATTTTATTAAATCCATTGGATTATTTGTATATGGAGTTGCAGTCATTAATAATAATTTTACACTATTTTCTTTTGATATATTATAAGATGATTTAATAAAATCTTTTAAAACTTTTATATTAGGTCTTTCTGCAACTGGTAAATCATTTGAAAATAATTTATGTGCTTCATCAATTATTACTAATGTTTTCTTTAAAGGATCTTTCTCATTATTTCGATAATTTTCTAAATCTTTATATAAATTATTTTTTTTACTTAATAAATTCGTAAATTGTTTATAACTCATTGGCATTTTCCATCTATCTGATAAATATTTTAATGGATTTTTAACATTTTTTGATGGTACGTTTTTACCTTCTTCTATTTTCTTTTGTAAAACTACTGAACATACTGAATTAAACATATTTTTCCATATATCTGGTTTTAATGTATGTCTTGTAACCCATAATATAGTATAACCATTTTCCTCAAACCCTTTTGATGCGGTTGCTATCGCAGAACATGTATTATGAGTTACCAGAAAATTACCTAATATATATCTATTATTACCATTTAATGTAAAACCATAATAATTATCTATTCCCGCATCATTTATATATATATTATTAGTATTATTAAAATATTTATTAGGTATTTTTATAGATTTTACAGGTATATTTATTAAATTATTACCACATATTATTATTTTATTATCTTCAATATAAGAAATATATCCTAATGATCTAGCTAAATATAATATATCATCTGCTAATTCAGATGATTTAGAATTTATTATAAATATATTATTAATATTTGAATAATATCCACTATTATCTATTATTCCTGCTAATAATTGTAATCTATTATATTTATTATTACATTTATATTCATATAATATATAATTTAAACTTAAATCTATTTTATTAGTATTATTTGATATATTATATTTATATAAATCTATATTTATATTATTGTTTTTTACATAATTATTTATATAATTTAATATTTTTTCATCATTTGTATTTATTTTATTTGAATTTATATATAATCCTATTATATATGGATCAAAATTTATTTCTTTTGTTGGAAAATATACTGCATTTTGTATTCCTGTAAAATTATTTTGAATATTTTTTGGTAATTTTAAAAATTTATTTACTTCAATTTCTACTATATTATTTCGGTTTTTTAATTTTAAATATTTTATAGCTTCTATTCTTGATTTAAATAATTTCGATTTATTTTTTAATGTTCTTATATCAAAATAATTTACTCTATATTTATTTGATATATATCCCTTTTGTTTATATTTTAATACTAATATATGTTCTGAATTTACTGTATATTTATTATTATAATTATCTGTTATATCATACATTTTATCTCGTCCTCTTGCTAATGTTAATACTTTTCGTGGTGTTGAATCATCTCCCATTAAATTATCTCCTTCATTTATATCTTGTACTTTCTTTATTGAACCATCATACATTAATATAGGCGTGTTTATTGCATGACATTTTCCTGTTCCTACTGAATGCCATAATAATATTCCATTATATGGCGATTTACTATTAAAATAAGTAGATATAAAATCTTGTGTTTTATTAAATTTAATTATTCTATCTTTTTTATTTAAATCTGGTATATTTTCTATACATTTATTTTCAAATACTATATTATCCCATTTAAAGTTTTTATAATATTTAGATATATATTTTTTCATTTCAGAATAATCTAATTTATTTTTTAACGGTGGTGCATTTTTATGTAATATATATCCTCGTTTCTCTAATTTTTTTCGTGTCCCTTTAATTCCCCCACCACTTTCTTCTTCTTCATCTTCTTTTTCCTTTTCTTCTTCTTCTTCTTCTTCTTCTTCTTCTTCATCTTCTTTTTCCTTTTCTTCTTCTTCTTCTTCTTCTTTCTCTTTTTTCTCTTCTTCATTCTCACCGGTATATATATTATCCATAAATGAAATAGTATTCTATAATATATTAATAAATAATATACGGAGTATTATTAATAATAGTTTCATTAATTGGTAAATGTGTTAAATATAAATCAGTTGATACAATACTATTAAATAATAATTTTTCTATGGTATTTATATTAAATCTTCTAAAATATGCTATAACTTGTGTATTAATTAATATAGCAAATTTAGTTGCGTCTTTATCAATATTTACTGAATTACTTAAATAACCACCATTATTTCTTATAATAAATGCTTCAATCGCACGAGTATAATCTTTTAAAATATCATTATATGAAACTATGTTTTTAACTAAACCATAATCCCAAATAATCCATAAATATCCTAAATTTTTAACATAAATATCTTTATTAAAAACTTTATAATGAAAATAACCTCCTGCTTTTATTTTATGAAATAAAAAATTTCCATAATGACAATCATTGTGTAATTTATTAATTTTATAATGAAATGCTAATATTGATAATAAAATTTGTTGAATTGCATTTATAATTAATTCATAATCATAATAATATGTGTATAAAAAATCTTTTAAATCACCTTTTGCTAATTCCATTATCATAATATAATATTTTTGATTTTTTATAATTTCTGGATATGTTTTTTTGTTTTCTATTATATCACAATTAAATGTTTTATATATCATTGGAAAATTTGGATTATTATTATGTAATACTTCTAATGTTAATTTATTACATATTTTTATTTCATCATCATTTCTTATTGTTACTGGCATTACTTTACATGCAAATTTTAATTCAGTGCTATTTGATAATGATGGTTCTATTATAGATAAAAAGATTGATCCATATGAACTTTTATTACCAATTTGTTTAATTATTTTAATTTTATCTGTTATTAAATAATTATTATAACCATCTGTTGTACCTGTATATTTCAAACATTGATTTTTATTAATATTTTTAACATATTTTTTAATTTTCTTATAATATTCTATTCTATATTTAATATCCCTTAATATTGAACTGCTTGATGATTTAAATATTGTTTTATCTAAATGTACTATATTATTTTTACTTTTACTTTTTTCTTTTATTGGTTCAGGTGTTTTTTCTTTAATTGGTTCAGGTGTTTTTTCTTTAACTGGTTCAGGTGTTTTTTCTTTAATTGGTTCAGGTGTTTTTTCTTTAATTGGTTCAGGTGTTTTTTCTTTAATTGGTATTGATGATTTTTTAGTTTTACTGCTACTACTATCACTACTACTTATTTTACTACTTTTTGCTTTAATAAAATTTTTATCATGAATAGATAATGTTAATATATTATCAACAGCGCCAATTCTTGATATATTTTCCAATTCATTTGCAAAAAATAATTTATTTAAATCTATTCCACTTTCTTTTATAAATAATTCAAAAGCATTATTATTATTATATTTTTTTTCTAATTGTTCGTTTATCATTAAATCATATTTATAAACATGCAATACCCATCCTACATTTGGTTCAAAATTTAATCCTTTTTGACCACAAAATCTTGTTCCTCTTCCTATTGCTTGTTTTTGATCATTATTAGATAATAAATCATCAAATAAATGTATATATTTTACATCAAATACATCTATACCTTCTTTATATCCTTGATCTATTAAAAGAAATCTTATATTATCACCAAATATATTTGCAGGTCTTTCATTAAATATTTCTATTATTTTTTTTCTTAATTTAACCGGAAATGGTTTATTATATACTGTTAAACTTGATAATAATGCTATATTATTTGTTTTATTAAATAATGATGTTTGTATTTCAAATTTATTATTATATATATTATTATAATCATTTGCTATTAAACCGGCACATACCATTTTTATACCGGCCGATGATGATTTTATATCACAGTATATAATATGTTTATAATAATGATTATCTTTTTTATAATCTTCTTCATCTAATCTTTTAATATTATCTAATAATTCTTGTAATTTTGGTGATATTATTGGAATATCATTTTTAAATTTATTTTCATTAAAATTCTTTTTATCAAATTTATGATATGTATTTTGTTTTGAAAAATTTATTGCATTTCTAATACAATTTGCCTTTTTTTTTATTTTAAACATTTATCTATTATTATATAATTTAAATATTTATTATATCATAATATCTATTACAAAAATAAATTTTATTTTAATAAACTATATAAATATTTTTATGGTATTAATTTTTTGATGTTTTTATTAAATTTTTTACTTCACTTTTTATTGATTTATATAATGGTATATTCATTTGTAAATCTAACCAACTTAATCTTTTATGAATATACTCTATTAAATCTATATTCATTATTTTATTATCTAATTGTTCTTTCTTTTTATAATAATAATATTCTAATTCATTTGAATTTTTTTTTATTAAATTTGTTGATAAATTTTCTAAGTCTGTTATTATCCATTCATTATTTTTTTTTATAAAACAATTATTATTTTTTTCATATTTTATATTATGATTTTCTGGAAAGTCTTTATTAAAATGTTTAAATTCTATATATTTTGGTATTATATTATTGCCACTTAATTTAAGTATTTTAAAAATATCATCAAAAGTAATATAATCAGTTCTTTCAGAACCATAATTATTAATAGTAATATTATTTATATTATTAATATTATTAATAATATTATTATTTCCATTAATAACTATATCTGGATTTTTAGCATAAAAAATACTTCTTGCTTTACAATTATTTCTTTTTATATGATTAGATTTACTTGATTTAGATGAAAAAGTTTTCATACATTTAAAACATGTAAGAATATTTAAACCAATACATTTTTCAATATGATTATCATAATATTTTTTAGTTTTATAAGATTTATTACATTTATCACAAATAAATAATAATTTATTTATTATATTTTTAGTTTCAGTTTCATTTTCATTTTCATTTTCATTTTCAGTTTCATTTTCATTTTCATTTTCATTTTCAGTTTCATTTTCAGTTTCAGTTTCATTTTCATTTTCATTTTCATTTTCATTTTCATTTTCATTTTCATTTTCATTTTCATTTTCATTTTCATTATTGTTTTCAATCTCATTATTGTTTTTATGTTTAGAATTATAATGTCTAATAAAATTATATTTTTTAAATGAAAAATAATTACAATAATTACATTTAAATTTCATTATTTTTACATATATAATATATATTATATTCTTATATAATGAGCAAAATTATAAATATAAAATAATTACAATGAACTTTTTCATAATTACAATGAACTTTTTCATAATTACAGTGAACTTTTTCATAATTACAGTGAACTTTTTCATAATTACAGTGAACTTTTTCTTTGTTTTTTCTAATTTAAGTGATTGTTTTTTATAAAAAGAGCAGTATTAATAAACCATTATGTTAAT
>Ga0247840_10002858_pt1 | contig 30108 bp, 27 predicted proteins | sample LaCruzMarch2015__FD_192404 | JGI IMG/M metagenome (GOLD analysis project Ga0247840, IMG submission 192404) | Freshwater microbial communities from meromictic Lake La Cruz, Castile-La Mancha, Spain - LaCruzMarch2015_17m | ecosystem: Environmental > Aquatic > Freshwater > Lake | place: Spain...
CTGGCCGCCGTGCCCAGCAGCATGAGCACAAAGCCCAACAGCAACTGCCCACGATAGGGCCTTGCAAAACGCCAAAGACGCAGCAGGGTCCAGGTGGACGGTGGGGTGTGCACCACCTTGATACACACCGGACACTCCTCCTGGCCTGGCTCCAGCGGGGCCTTGCAGCTGGGGCACACATCGTTCAAGGGCTGAACCATAGGACGGCCCGACAGGCTGCTGCTTGACCGGGCCAGGAATTGATCCACCAAACGAATCGCATGCAAATTCTGGCCCAGCGTAAACCGCCAAGTGGCAAGCAGTGCATCGCGGTCCAGCAGGTTCAAATGCCCCACGCCTGCGTGGTCAAGGTGCTGCAAGGTCAACCCATCCCGATAGGGCCATTGCTGCCACCCGGACTCACCCTCCATGCGACTTAGCAGCCGGTCGCCGGTGACGACCAACAAGCCTTTGACAAAGTGAAGGCGGCTGTCGAGGTCAACCTCCAGAGTCGCCAAGACGTTCTCCTTTGGTCGGAGTTGCATTTGCACTTCGGTACGCCAGCTTTGGGAGAGATCGCTTGGCAACGGACTGACAGCTGGGGTTTCAATGGTCATTTCAAAGGGTAATTATTTTATGAATTCAATTTCAGGCACGTGGGGCAGGTCGTTGTGACACGGCAGATTGCACCGTCGCCAGACTTAAGATACTACCGTCCAAACCTGAAGCGAATGCTTTATGTTCACAGGTAAGCGAGAATACACAACGCACACAGTGCAGCAACGGTGGACTGCATCATTCAGAACGAGCCATGACGAACAATAAAAACATTGAAATTCTTCGGGTATCCCACCTGCGTGGACCCAATATCTGGACCTATCGCCCGGTCATTGAAGCTTGGGTCGATATTGGGGATTTGGAGGACCACCCCTCCAATACCCTCCCCGGGTTTTATGAACGACTCACCGCTTTGCTACCCGGCTTGATTGAGCACCATTGCAGTCCAGGCGTACGCGGCGGCTTTTTGCAGCGGGTGGAGGAAGGCACATGGGCTGCCCATATTCTGGAACACTGCACGCTGGAGTTGCAAAACCTGGCAGGTATGCGCACCGGCTTTGGCAAGGCGCGACAGACCTCCAAGCGCGGCGTCTACAAGATCGCCTTTCGCACGCGACAAGAAACCGTGGGTCGCGCGGCCTTGGCTGCGGCCCGGGATTTGGTGGTGGCCGCGATCAACAACACCCCCTATGACCTGCCTGCCACCGTGGCCCAGTTGCGGGACAGTGTGGACTCCTTGTGTCTGGGCCCCAGTACCGCCCACATCGTGGATGCCGCGACCGACCGGCGCATTCCTTCTATTCGGTTGACCGAAGGCAACCTGGTGCAACTGGGCTACGGCATCCAGCAGCGCCGGATTTGGACAGCTGAGACCGACCAAACCTCCGCAATAGCCGAAGAAATTGCCAGCGACAAAGACCTGACCAAGTCGCTGCTACAGTCCTGCGGTGTTCCGGTTCCCGAAGGTGAACTGGTCCGCAGTGCCGAGCAAGCCTGGGAGGCGGCCCAGGAGGTGGGAGTGCCCGTGGCGGTGAAACCCTACAACGGCAACCATGGGCGCGGTGTGTCCCTGGACCTGCGCACCCAAAGCGACGTAGAAGCCGCCTACCACCTAGCCCATCGCAAAAACGGGGGCAGTGTCATTGTTGAAAAATTCATCCCCGGCAACGAGCACCGTTTGCTGGTGGTGGGAAAGCACATGGTGGCTGCATCGCGCGGCGAGTCGTGCTGGGTCACGGGCGATGGTGTCTCGAACATTGATGCACTGGCCGATCTGCAAATCAACACCGACCCCCGACGTGGCGTGGGCGAGGACTCACCACTCAATGTGGTCATCCCCAGCAACGAGGCGGAAGTGGTTTTGGAGCTTGAGCGCGCCGGGCTGACACCTCAGTCCGTGCCCGCCCTGGGTCAAAAAGTGCTGATCCAGCGCAATGGCAACGTAGCTTTTGACGTGACGGACATTGTTCACCCCAGCATTGCAGCAGCCGCCGCACTGGCCGCACGGGTGGTGGGACTGGACATTGCCGGTGTGGATATGGTCCTGGAAGACATCACAAAACCCCTCAAGAGCCAGCGTGGTGCCGTGATTGAGGTCAACGCCAGCCCCGGCCTACTCGCCCACATCAAACCCGCAGAGGGCGCGGGCCGCCCTGTCGGCAAAGCCATCATTGACCACCTGTTCCAAACTGATAAAGACGGACGCATTCCCATTGTCGGCATCACCGGCACCCAAAACACGGGGCGTATTGCCCGTTTGGTGGCTTGGCTGGTGCACATCAGTGGCAAGCATGTCGGCTTGGCTTGCAGCGAAGGGCTGTACCTGGATAGCAGGCGGGTGGTCCCCACCGACTGCGCCCACTGGGAGGCCGGACAACGCATTTTGATCAACCGCTCGGTGCAAGCGGCCGTGTTCGAGAATGGCAGCCGCATGATTTTGGCCGAAGGTCTGGCCTACGACAAATGCACCGTCGGAGTGGTGACGGACGTGACCTGGCAGGAACCTCTGACCGAATTTGACATCCTGGACGCCGAGCAAACCTACAAGGTGGCGCGCACGCAAGTGGACGTGGTGCTGCCAAGCGGCACCGCCGTGCTAAATGCTGCAGACCCCCAAGCGGTGGAAATGGCAGCACTGTGCGACGGGAAAGTGATTTTCTACGGACTGAACCCCGACCAAGCCCCCATGGCGGACCACCGGAATACCGGTGAGCGCGTGGTGTACCTGCTCGACAACGTGATCGTGTTATCTCAAGGGCATGAAGAAGTTGCGCAGTTGCCACTGGCCTCTTTAAAACCCGAAAAAGCCTCCAAGCCCGAGATGGTCATGGCGGCTGTTGGAGCTGCCTGGGCACTGAACATACCTGTGGAGTTGATCGGTGCGGGCCTTCGCACGTTTGAGTCCAATCCACAAAAATCCCCTTACTGAGGTGCCCATGGAAGTCACACGCATCAGGGCCCTGCGCGGCCCCAACCTGTGGAGCCACCACACCGCAATTCAATCCATCGTTTCGTGCAGCGAGGCCGAATCATCTGTGAGCCGCATTGCGGGCTTCGAGACCCGACTGCGGGCCCGTTTTCCGGAAATTCGGCCGTTTCAGCCCACCGGCCATAACGACTCCATCCCCTTGGCCCATGTGCTGGAATTGGTGGCACTCGATCTGCAGGCGCAAGCCGGTTGCCCGGTAACCTTCAGTTGCACCACCGAAACCGTGGACCCGCATGTCTACCAAGTCGTTGTCGAATATAGCGAGGAAGACGTGGGTCGATTGGCCTTGGAACTGGCCGAAGCTTTGTGTCGCGCTGCACTGGACGACACGCCCTTCGATTTGGCGGGCGCGCTGACCCAGCTGCGCGATCTGGATGAGGATGTTCGCCTGGGGCCAAGTACCGGCTGCATCGTGGACGCTGCCGTAGCCCGCAATATTCCGTTTAGCCGCATGACCGAAGGCAGCATGGTGCGCTTTGGCTGGGGCAGCAAACAGCGGCGCATTCAGGCCGCCGAAATGGACATCACCAGCGCCATCGCGGAAGCCATCGCGCAGGACAAGGAACTCACCAAAAAATTGTTGGCCGCCGCCGGTGTTCCAGTCCCCATGGGGCGCTCCGTCAGTGACGCCGAAGACGCATGGATTGCAGCCCTGGAGGTTGGTCTGCCCGTGGTCGTCAAGCCGCAGGACGGCAACCAGGGCAAGGGCGTTACCGTCAACATCACCGACAAAGACCAACTGATGAAGGCCTATGCCGTAGCGGCCGAGTTCCGGGACGACGTGCTGGTCGAAAAGTACATGCCGGGCAACGATTTCCGCTTGCTGGTCGTTGGGGACAAGCTGGTCGCCGCTGCCCGCCGCGACCCGCCCAAGGTCGTGGGTGATGGCGTCAACACCATCACCCAGCTGGTAGAGCAGGTGAACCTAGACCCGCGGCGCGGGTCAGGGCATTCAACCTCACTGACCAAAATTCGATTTGACGACATTGCACACGCCTGCTTGGCGGGCCAAGGGTTCACTGCCGACTCCGTCCCGGCCATCGGACAGCGGGTCAATTTGCGCAACAACGCAAACCTCTCCACCGGGGGGTCAGCCACCGATGTCACCGACGACGTGCACCCCGAGGTGGCGGCACGCGCCATCGCAGCGGCCCACATGGTGGGTTTGGACGTGTGCGGTGTCGATCTGGTGTGTGACAGCATTCTTCGTCCCATCGAAGAGCTGGGCGGTGGCATTGTGGAAGTTAACGCAGCGCCTGGCCTGCGCATGCACCTGACCCCCTCATTCGGCAAAGGCCGTGCGGTGGGCGAGGCCATTATTTCAAGCATGTTCAAGAATGGGCAAAACGGGCGCATCCCTATCGTGGCAGTGACCGGAACCAACGGAAAAACCACGACGGTGCGGGTCATTTCACACCTGCTGGGCCACAGTGGCCTGTGTGTCGGCATGACCAACACCGATGGCGTCTATGTGGACGGCAATTGCATTGACACCGGCGACTGCAGCGGCCCCAAGAGCGCACGCAGCGTCCTGCTGCACCCCGACGTGGATGCCGCCGTGCTGGAGACCGCGCGCGGTGGTGTGCTGCGCGAAGGCCTGGCCTTTGACCGCTGCGATGTAGCCGTGGTGACCAATGTCGGAAGTGGCGACCACCTGGGCTTGAACTACATCACCACCGTACAGGACCTGGCCGTACTCAAGCGCGTCATTGTTCAAAACGTGGCGCACACCGGCGTGGCGGTTCTGAATGCCACAGACCCCATCGTTGCCGCCATGGCGAGCAAGTGCAAAGGGCGCGTGACTTTTTTTGCAGCCGACAAATCGCACCCGGTCATGGCCACGCACCGCGCCCAAGGGCAGGCCGTGGTGTACATCGAAAAGGGGAATCTGGTCGCCACAAAAGGGGAATTCAAGCAAACCATTGCCCTGTCCGACATCCCCATCACCATGGGCGGCGCGATCGGATTTCAGGTCGAAAACGTGATGGCTTCCGTTGCCGCCGTGTGGGCGCTGGGCCTGGACTGGGACACGATTCGCAGCGGCTTGGCCAATTTCTCCAACGACAGCGACAACGCCCAAGGGCGCTTCAACCTGTTCCAGCACCGCGGTGCCACCGTCATTGCCGACTACGGCCACAACCCGGATGCCATGCTGGCCCTGGTGCAGGCCGTGGATGCCATGCCCGCAACACGCCGGTCCGTCGTGATCAGTGGCGCAGGTGACCGCCGGGACCAGGACATCCGCCAACAGACCGAAATTTTGGGCAACGCGTTCGATGAAGTGGTCTTGTTTGAGGACCAGTGCCAGCGCGGCCGACAAGACGGCGAGGTGATTGCCTTGCTGCGCCAAGGCTTGGCCAAGGCTACCCGCACCACCGACACTTCAGAAATTCACGGGGAGTTTTTGGCCATTGACACGGCCATGGACAAACTCAAACCGGGCGAACTGTGTTTGATTTTGGTCGACCAGGTGGAAGAGGCCCTGGCCTACATCGCCGCCAAAGTCAAAGCTGCCGACTAGCGACTAGGCGCCCTCTGCAGCCGGTCCGCGCCCCATCAGGGTCGCGACCGCTTGCTCGGGATGCATGCGGCCGTCCAGCAAATCGACAACGCTCTGGGCAATCGGCATCTCCACGCCTAGGCTGTGCGCCCGTTGCACCACGGTGCGTGCGCTGTACACGCCTTCGGCCACATGGCCCAGGGCTTGCACCGCCTGCTGCAGTGTTTTGCCCTGCGCCAAGGCCAGGCCGACACTGCGATTGCGCGAAAGGTCACCCGTGGCAGTCAGCACCAGATCGCCCAAACCGCTCAAGCCCATGAAGGTTTCCGCCCGGGCTCCCAGTGCCAGCCCCAGACGGGTCATTTCAGCCAAACCCCGGGTGATGAGCGCGGCCCGGGCATTCAAGCCCAGCTGCAAACCGTCGCACAGCCCAGTGGCAATGGCCAGTACGTTTTTAACCGCCCCGCCCACTTCAACCCCGACCACGTCGTCGTTGGCATAAACCCGCAGTGTGGGGCTGTGAAACGCTTGCACCAGTGCATCACGCACGTGCTGGTGTGCGCTGGCGGCCACCAGCGCGGTCGGTTTACCGTGTGCCACCTCTTGCGCAAAGCTGGGTCCGCTCAGCACACCCGCGCACAGGTGGGGCGCTACCTGGGCTTGCACCTCATGACCCATCAGTCCGTGGGCTTGGCCAATGCCCGCTTCAAATCCTTTGCAAAGCCAGGCCACGGCAACTCTACGGCCATTGAGTTGAGACAGCAGCCCACGCAAACCAGCCATCGGGGACGCCACAATCACCAGGTCCTGCTCCGTCAGCGCGTCGGCCAATTCAGGCAAACCCTGCGCACTCAGGCCAAGGCTGGGCGGCAAGGCCACCCCCGGCAGATAGCGCTGGTTTTCCCGCAATTGCTCCATGGCGCTGGTTTGGCCCACATCGCGGGCCCACAGGGTGACTTCGTGCTGCGCCTGTGGGTTACGGCAGGCACTCACCGCCAGGGCGGTGCCCCAGGCACCCGCACCCAGTACTATTATTTTCATAGCTGCTTGCGCAATGAATACGGGGGCTAGAGGCCGAAATGGCTTAAAAAATTACTGTGGCAAGCTGCCGGCAGGAGCGCCTTCGGCGTCCTTTTGCTGCTGCTCGTACATGGCCTGGAAGTTGATTTCCGACAAGTGCACGGGTGGGAAGCCACCACGCTGGATCAGGTCTGCCACGTTGCCGCGCAAATAGGGGTAGACGATTTGAGGGCAAGCAATGCCCATGATCTGACCGAGCTGATCTTGCGGCAGGTTGCGAATTTCGAAAATCCCGGCCTGCTTGGCTTCGACCAAAAACACGGTCTTGTCCTTGATTTTGGTCTGAATGGTCGCGGTCACACAAACCTCAAAAATGCCGTCGGCTACAGGTGTCGCTTCCACGCCCAGCTGAATGTCCACCGCTGGGCTTTCTTGTTCCAGCAAGATACCGGGGGAGTTGGGTTGCTCCAGCGATGCCTCCTTGAGGTACACGCGCTGAATTTGGAATACGGGATCTTGATCGGCCATGGGGCAACTCTTTCAATGGAAATAATAAATGTAACGCCGAATTATCTCAGGCGGCCTCCAGCAAAGGCATCAGCCCGCCCTGCCCGTCCAGCGCCACCAGGTCATCGCAACCGCCGACATAGGTTTGGCCAATGAAAATCTGCGGCACGGTACGGCGACCGGTGATCTCCATCATCTTCATCCGCTCGTCGGGATTGGCATCAATGCGCACTTCTTCAATGTGCTCCACACCTTTGGATTTAAGAATGCGCTTGGCCTGCACACAGTAGGGGCAGACAGCGGTGGTGTACATCTTGACGGCTTGCATAACGACAACCTTTATTGTTGGGGAAACGGGGGCGAGGAAAAGCGTCAGGCTTTTTCAGTCGGCAGGTTAGCCGCTTTCCAGGCCGCAAGCCCACCACCCAAGGATTGGGCCTGCTCGTAACCCAGTTTCTTGGCAATCGCCAGCGCACGCCCCGAGCGGGCACCCGACTGGCACACCAAAATAAGGGGAAGTGCTTTGTTCTTCACCGCGCCAGCCAGCTTGGCCTCCAGCTCGCCCATGGGAATATTCTTGGAGCCGACCACGTGACCCGCTGCAAATTCAGCCGGCTCGCAGATATCAATCACCACGGCTTTCTCACGGTTCATCATCTGCACCGCAGCGGCAGGGCTCAGGCCGGCGCTCATTGCGCCCTGAATGACGGGCAGAAAAAGCAGAATGCCCGAGGTGATGGCTATTGCGATCAACATCCAGTTGTCAAAAATAAATTTCATTTGTTCCTTGTTAGTTACTCGACCGTTCCAGAAACGATAGCCCGCCATTTTAGAATGGAGTCGTGCTCACCGCCGGAGTCTCCGGCCTCAACCCTTGTTTTGACCCACTGCCATGTACAAACTCGTTCTTGTTCGCCACGGCGAATCCACCTGGAATCTTGAGAACCGCTTCACCGGCTGGACCGATGTAGACCTGACACCCACCGGCGTGGAACAGGCCAAAGATGCGGGCCGCTTGCTCCGCGCCGAAGGTTATGAATTCGACGTCGCCTATACCAGCGTGCTCAAACGCGCCACGCGCACACTTTGGCACTGTCTGGACGAAATGGACCGCACCTGGCTGCCCGTGGTGCACTCTTGGCGCCTGAATGAGCGCCACTACGGTGCGCTGCAAGGGCTGGACAAGGGCGAAACCGCGAAAAAATACGGGGACGAACAGGTGCTGGTATGGCGACGCAGCTACGACACGCCGCCGCCTGCGCTGGAGGCGACCGACCCCCGCTGTGAACGCGCTGACCGGCGTTACGCCCAACTATCACCGGACCAAGTGCCGCTGACCGAGTGCCTCAAAGACACCGTGGCCCGCGTCATGCCCTTTTGGAATGAGTCCATGGCACCGGCCATCAAGGCAGGAAAGAACATTTTGGTGGCAGCGCACGGCAATTCGATTCGCGCGCTGGTCAAGTACCTGGACAACATCTCTGACGATGATATCGTCGGCCTGAACATCCCCAACGGCATTCCGCTGGTGTACGAACTGGATGCCAACCTGAAACCCATCCGCCATTACTATCTGGGCGACGCCGAAGCTGCCGCCCGCGCAGCAGAAGCGGTCGCAGCACAGGGTAAAGCCTAGGTAAAGATGGCTGTAAAGCCGCCAATTTGACCCCAATATCCCCCGCGTGGGGAACCGCAAGAAGGCAGTCGCATCCAAGGTGTATATTGACACCGCACAGGAATACATATGGGTCACAAACTTAAAATTACGGGTTGGGTTGCAATTGGCGTGATGGCTGGAGCGCTGACGACGGTATCGCTCCAAACGGTTGCACGCAACACGCTTGCTCCATTGCCACTAGAAGAGTTACAGCAACTGGCCGCCGTCTTTGGCATGGTCAAGAGCGACTACGTCGAGCCGGTGGACGAAAAGAAAATGATCACCGATGCCATCTCCGGCATGGTGTCCAGCCTAGACCCGCATTCCCAGTACTTTGACAAGAAGTCGTTCAAAGAATTCAAGGAAGGCACCTCCGGCAAGTTTGTGGGTGTCGGTATCGAGATTACCCAGGAAGACGGCTTGGTCAAGGTGGTTTCCCCGATAGAAGGCTCTCCCGCGTTTCGAGCCGGCCTGAAGACCAACGACCTGATCACGAAGATTGATGACACGGCAGTCAAAGGCCTGTCGCTCAATGACGCCGTCAAGCGCATGCGCGGTGAGCCCAACACCAAGGTGTTGCTCACCATTTTCCGCAAGGAAGAAAACCGCACCTTCCCGGTCACCATCGTGCGCGAAGAGATCAAGCAGCAATCGGTGCGCGGCAAGGTCATCGAGCCTGGCTACGCCTGGATTCGTATCAGCCAGTTCCAGGAGCGCACGGTGGACGACTTCACCAAAAAGCTGGATGAAGTTTACAAACAGGACCCAAAAATCAAAGGCTTGGTGCTGGACCTGCGCAATGACCCGGGCGGCTTGCTTAACGCGGCTGTAGCAGTGTCGGCGGCCTTCCTGCCTGAGAACGTCACGGTGGTCTCCACCAACGGCCAAACACCGGAGAGCAAGCAAATTCTGAAGGCATCGCCGCAAGATTACTTGAGCCGTAGCGGGGCTGACCCGCTGAAGTCTTTGCCTGCGGGGTTGAAGAAGGTGAATTTGGTCGTATTGGTCAATGAAGGCTCAGCATCTGCCAGTGAAATCGTGGCCGGTGCACTGCAAGACCACAAGCGCGCCACCATCATGGGCAGCCAGACCTTTGGCAAGGGCTCGGTGCAAACCTTTCGCCCGCTTGGACCCGATACTGGCCTGAAAATCACCACCTCGCGTTACTACACGCCAAGCGGCAAGTCCATCCAAGCCAAAGGCATCGTGCCGGACGTCATGGTGGATGACACCGAAGAAGGCAGCCCCTACGCCGCGCTGCGCACCCGTGAGGCCGATCTGGAAAAACATTTGGGTAGCGGACAAGGCGAAGAAGTAAAAGACCCAGCGCGTGAAAAAGCCCGTGACGCCGCCATGAAACGCCTGGAAGAAGAGTCACGCAAGCCGGTGGCCGAGCGCCGTCCACCCGAGTTTGGCTCCGACAAAGACTTCCAGTTGGCACAAGCCATCAACCAGCTCAAAGGCCGTGCGGTGCTGGTGAGCAAAACCCTTGTCGAGCGCAAGGAAGAGAAAAAAGAGAACTGATCCCGCAATGCAGGATGCCGAACTGCTGCGCTATTCGCGGCACATCCTGCTCGACGACATTGGCATAGAAGGGCAAACCCGACTGCTGCAAGGGCGTGCGCTGATCATTGGCGCGGGGGGGCTTGGCTCTCCAGCCGCCATGTACCTTGCCTGTGCTGGGGTAGGTCACATCACCCTGGTGGACCACGACACGGTGGATCTGACCAATTTGCAGAGGCAAATCGCCCACACCACCGCCAGTGTGGGGCAGCCGAAGGTCGACTCAGCGGCGCAAACACTGCACGCGCTTAATCCGCAGATCACTGTCACCGCGCTTGCCGTGCGCGCCGACGCCCCACTGTTGGACGAACTGGTAGCCCAGGCCGACGTGGTGCTTGACTGCTGCGACAACTTCATTACCCGCCACGCGGTCAATGCAGCCTGCGTGCAGCACAAAAGACCTCTCGTCTCAGGGGCCGCCATCCAGTTCGACGGGCAAATCAGCGTCTACGACCCGCGCGACCCGGACTCCCCTTGCTACGCCTGCGTGTTTCCGTCCGAGGCCGGGTTCGAGGAAGCCCGCTGCTCCACCATGGGTGTTTTTGCCCCAATGGTTGGCATCATTGGAGCGATGCAAGCCGCCGAAGCCCTTAAATTAATGGCAAACATTGGGCGCACCCTTACCGGGCGCCTGCTGATGTTGGACGGGCGCAGCATGGAGTGGACCGAGGTCCGCATGCCACGCGATTCACAATGCAGCGTTTGTGGCACCACTTAGGGTGATGCCGTTCGAACCATGCAACACCTTAATCGCAGAAATGCCCACTAATAATTGCCCAATTGTTCAAGCACAGGCAGGCGTATCGTGCCGATAGGCCTTTGGTTCCTGTTAGACTTTGCTGCATAAATTCTGATTCAGACTGTGGCATCCAAGACCCCCTCTTCCCACGTTGAATTGCACCATTTGCAATTGGAGAGCGCGCGTGCGCTGCTGAACCGGGAAACATCCATCGCCCTGCCTTCGATCGAAGAGTCTGCGACAGATTACTTGCAAGGCGTTATTGACGGCTTGTGCGAGCTATCACTCAAAGACCCCCTGACAGGTCTTGCCAACCGGCGCCACTTTCGCACCGTGCAGGAACGCACCATCGACGTGGTTGCCCGTTCGGGAGAGCCGGCACTGCTGCTAATGCTCGACATCGACCATTTCAAAAGGGTCAATGACACCTACGGACACCCAGCCGGGGACCAGGTACTGCAAGCCGTTGCCCGCACGCTCGCCAAGTGCGTGCGCCCCATGGACACCGTGGCCCGCTATGGCGGGGAAGAATTCTCAGTGGTGCTGCCCAGCTGCCACACATCGTTTGGTTCGATGGTCGCAGAGCGCATTCGAAAAACCGTGGAGGATCTGGAGATCCAAGTCGCCCCCGGCGTGGTGCTCCATGTGACCATCAGCATTGGCGGGGCCTACGCGCCCGAGTGGGTACGCTCTACCGCAGCCCTGTGGACCGAGCGTGCAGACCAGCAGTTGTACCGCGCCAAGAAAGAAGGCCGTAACCGTGTGTTTCTCGACGCACAACAGGAGATCTTTGTCAGTGCCGAAGAGAAAAATCTGCTGTTTGGCCATCTTGCGCTGGGAGACCCGGCATGGATCGAAAATGTTTCCAGTGAAGTGTCAGGCGGATCCGCCAGCAGCTCCATGCAGAGGGTGAATTAATGGCTGATGTGTTGAATCCCCCCGAAACCAACAAGCCCAGCACGCATGTACCGCTGAAACCCTTGGGCAAAGTGATCGCCGTGACCAGTGGCAAAGGCGGCGTGGGCAAAACATTTGTCTCAGCCAACCTGGCCGCAGCGCTGGCCAGACGCGGACACCGCGTCTTGGTACTGGACGCCGACTTGGGGCTGGCCAATCTGGACGTGGTGCTGAATTTGTACCCCAAAATCACACTGCACGATGTGTTTACCGGAAAAGCCAAGCTCGAAGAAGCCATAGTGCGGGCCCCCGGCGGCTTTTCCGTACTGCTCGCAGGGTCTGGCATGGTGGAGTACTCCCGCTTGGCCCCCGAAGTACGCGACGATTTTCTGCGCATCATTGGTGGGCTGGTTCCGCACTACGACGTGGTGCTGTTGGACACGGGTGCTGGCATTTCCGATGTGGTCCTGTTTGCGGTGTCCATGGCGTCCGAGGTCATTGTGGTCGCCACCCCCGAGCCCACTTCGCTCACCGACGCCTACGCCACCATCAAAGTGCTGGTCGGCCAACAAAAGCGCCAGACCATCCGAATGGTGGTGAACCAAACCGCTCGCATTGGGGACGGACGGGCCATCACGACGCAGTTGCAACAGGTGCTGGATCGTTTTGTCACCACCGAATCGGGCAAACCCATCAAACTCGTCCACATGGGCGATATTCCGGTGGACCCGGCGGTTCGCCAAGCCATCATGCGCCGCCAACTGATGATGCAAAGCACGCCGAGTTGCCCGGCAGCGCTGGCGATTGCACAGCTAGCGGCCAAGATCGAAGAGGCGGTTATCGATCGCATTGCCTGAGTCGGCGCCTGTTCAAGCGCTGATAATCCAACCCTCCAGAGGGTCCGTATTCTGCGGCAGGCCATACAGCGGCGCACCCAACTGGTTTTGATGGTAGGCCCAAGCGGCCTGCAACAGGCACAAGACAGCGTCCAGCGCATCGCCCGATGCATCGTCAATCAAGGCGTCCCGCTGCGCATGGGTCACCTTGAGGCGCAGTTGCAGGCGGGTCTGCCCCATTTCCAATGCGGTTACCAGGTCCTTTCGGGCAATCAGCCGTTCGTCCGTTTGCTTGGATTTGTCGTCGCTTTTGTAACTGCGCTGCCCCAGAATCTCCCGCGCCAGCAACCCTGGATAGGCCTCCAGCGCAACCCGTTGCGCCCGACTACTCTCGTCCCTGTTCAGCACATTTCCCGCGTGCAAGCCGGGCAAGCAGACACCGGCATTCATGAGCAGGGGAACGCCTGCGTGCAGCATGTACGCCACCGGTGGATTGACCCATTTCATTGAAGAACTTGACCCGGCCAGACGGTCCGTGGCGCGGTGAGCGAACTTGCTCCCGGCGGGTCGACTGTTACAAAAACCCGCAAAGGCGGTGCGGATGTCGGCCCGACTGAGGGCACCATAGTGCCGCATACAAGCGGCCCATTCGATGGGCCAATTCAGCGTGGTGACGAGCTCGCGTGGCAACCCAAATGGCAGGTCAAAGCCACCCACCCAGCTTTGCGGCTGGTGCAGCCAATCCGAGAAAGAGGCCAGTGAGTCAAGTCGATCCAATTTGGAGAGTTGTACCCGGCCCTGCGCCAAAGAGCCACTGGCCAGAACGATCTGTTTTCGTTTGGACGGACTGCTGGAGAAATCGCATCCGACCAGCAGCACGATAGGGCGAAACTCAGGCCCGTCCGATGATGGACGCAGTGGCCATCAACTCTTCCAGCAAGGCAAGCGACACCTTGCCAGACACCGAATACGGGTCCAACTCCGGTCTTTCTGCGTACTTGAGCAATATGTTGGTGTTGATCTTGGACATATTGACCTGGCCCATGGTCCAGCCGCCAAAACGACGCTCGGAGATTTCTTCGTAATGCAGCAGCACCACGTCTTTGTGCCGCACATCTTTTTGGATGTGACCATACAGTTCGCTCACGGCCATGCGGCCGCCTTCAATGGCCTGCAAGAAAATGCCGCCGCCATAGCAGAGTATCCCGGTGATACCGCACGCGGGGTTAGACTGACGGGACTGGGCCAGGATGTTCTCGATGGCCTCTGGACGGGTATCAATCGCGCGACTAGCGTAAAGCAAACGTACCAACATGGTCTTAGCCTTTCCGTGGAATCAAGGACAAAAATTCGCGCCGCAGGTTGGGATCTTTCAGGAACACACCGCGCATGACCGAGTTGATCATTTTGCTGTCCATGTCCTTCACCCCGCGCCACGCCATGCAGTAGTGGCTGGCCTCCATCACAATGGCCAAGCCATCGGGTTGGGTTTTTTCCTGGATCAAATCTGCGAGTTGCACCACAGCCTCCTCCTGGATCTGGGGCCGACCCATGATCCATTCTGCCAGTCGAGCGTATTTACTCAGGCCAATGACGTTGGTGTGTTCATTGGGCATGACGCCGATCCAGACTTTGCCAATCACCGGGCAAAAATGGTGGCTGCACGCGCTGCGCACCGTAATGGGACCGACAATCATCAGCTCATTGAGGTGCCCCACATTGGGAAACTCGGTAATCGAGGGGGGCTTAACGTAACGACCTCGAAACACCTCGTTGACATACATCTTGGCTACGCGGCGTGCGGTGTTGTCTGTGTTGTGGTCGTTGTCGGTGTCGATCACCAGGCTGCTCAGCACCCCTTTCATCTTTTCCTCGACTTCGTCGAGCAACGCTTCGAGCTCGCCGGGGTGGACGAATTCCGCGATATTGTCGTTGGCATGGAAGCGCTTGCGTGCAGCCGCCAGGCGTTCGCGGATTTTGACGGAAACCGGAGTTCCCTCGTCGGCATCAGATGGATTCATTTCGCTCTGGGTTTTCATTAACATCCGAGAATGGTACCAGCCTTTGAATAGTAGGGTTTTTTGCCAGGAACCCGCATGGGATATGCGCAAGCAGCTATAAATTCAATAGCGCCTGCCAGTTAGAAACAACATAAGGCGCATCAGACCGAAGGCCAGGCGGTCCAGACAGCGCTGCGACCAGGGTCTGGCTGCAATCACTATCCGGTCCAGGGGCACGGCCTGGTGGTCGATCACGGCGATCAGCCGAGCTCGCAGCGTTTGCGCAAAGAGCGCATCTTCCATGACCACATTCGCTTCTCGCGCCAGCAACAAACTCAAAGGGTCCAGGTTCGAAGATCCGACGGTGGCCCAGTGCCCATCCACCACCGCCACCTTGGCATGCAGAAATCCGGCGCGGTACTCATGAATTTCCACGCCCGCCGCGAGCAACCCGCCCAACACCGGTCTGGCTGCGTGATATTGCATGAAGGACTCGTAGGTTCCGTGCAGCAACAGGCGCACCCGCACTCCCCTGCGTGTCGCATGAACAAGCGCGCGACGCATCTTGCCACCGGGCAAGAAATAGGCGTTGGCAATCAGTACTTCCTCACGCGCACCGGCAATCGCCTTGCGATAGGCGCGTTCAATGCGGTTGCGGTTGCGCACATTGTCACGCAGCACCAGGGCGGCCATAGCGCCGGAGCGCGGAGCGTGGGCAGTCACCGGAGGTGCTGTATTGGGGCCAAAGGGAAACTGCGCCGACTCCTTCCAGGTCTCCCGCGCATCCTGTAACTGCAGCCGCTCTAATTGACGGGTCGCTTGAAGTCGCACCCAAAACTGAACCATGGCCATGTGGGCCTGCGCGACCAAGGGGCCCGTCACCCGCACCGCGAAATCAAACCGGGCGGAGAGCAGCGGCCCGTCGTCGGGGTCCACAAAATCGTCCAGTATATTGATTCCGCCGCACAAGGCGACCTGCGCATCCACCACACACAGCTTGCGGTGCAGGCGCCGCCAACGCATCGGAATCAACAGACCCAGTCGCCCCAACGGCGAAAAGTGGTGCCATTGCACTCCGGCATGGGCAAAAAACTGCACCCAGACCTCGGGCACTTTCGGCGTCCCGATTCCGTCCATCACCAGGTACACCGCCACGCCACGTTGCGCTGCGCGCACCAATGCCGCGGCAACCTGCTCGCCAGAACGGTCAAAATGAAAGATGTAGGTCTCCAGGCGAACTTCCTGTGTGCTGGAGTCAATGGCACTGACCAGGCAAGGAAAGAACTCTGCTCCACTTTGCAGAAGCTGCAAATGGTGCCCGCGGTTCAGCGGTGTTGCGGTCACGGTGCCCGGCTCGGCAGATCAAACTCTGCAATCAACGGCAGGTGGTCTGACATACGGCCCCAGATGCTCCCGCTGGGCACCAGTAAACCCATGGGCGTCAGCCCACGGGCAAAGACATGGTCTAACTGCACCAGCGGCAACCGGGAGGGGAAAGTCAATGCCTGCGCATTTTCCAACGAAACCAATCCGATGCCGGCCAGACTTTTGTGCACCAAGGTACCCCAATCGTTGAAGTCACCGGCAACGATCAGTGGCGTATTTTCCGGAATTTCCCGGGCAATAAATTGCTTAAGTTGAATAAGTTGGCGCACCCGACTGGCACGGATCAAACCCAAGTGCACCACCAACACATGGACCGAACACCCATGCACCAGCACCTCGGAATGCAGCAAGCCCCGTTGTTCAAAGCGGTGGTCTGACATGTCTTCGTGCTGATACGTCACAACCGGCCAACGCGACAGCATGGCGTTGCCGTGCTCCCCGTGGCGCGTGACGGCGTTGGTACGGTAGATGGCTTCATAACCTTCCGGTGCCAAAAAATCAGCCTGCGGCTGGTCGGGCCAATGTTCGAAGAACTGGGCCTCGCCACGGTGCATCTTACGCACCTCCTGCAAACACACGATATCGCAATCGAGTTGCTCGACTGCATGCCCCAGGTTGTGGATCTCCAGCCGCCGGCGCGGCCCAATCCCCTGAACTCCTTTGTGGATGTTGTAGGTAGCCACGCGGATAAGCGTCATGGGGACATTCCTTGGTGCGACAGGGCTGCCAGTGCAAATTTGGGAAGCTGCAGTATCGCCTCGGCATTGGAGGGAGAAAAACACTGCTGCGCCGCCTGCTGGTGTGGCAACCATCGGTAGTCAGTGTGCTCGCGGGGGCTGAGTTGCACGGGGGTGCCGGCGGGTACCTGCAAACCAAACACGTGTTCGCTGTTGTGCGTCACTCCTGGTGCGTAGCGGTGCAACCAGCGCGGATAGATGGTGTACACATTCTCAAGCCCCCAGTCCTGCAAACACGCCTGCAAAGGGGTGCCTGGGCTGCAATCGATACCGGTTTCTTCCAGCACCTCCCGCACGGCCGTCTGGGCGAAGGACTCCTGCAATGTGTCTTTGCTCCCGGTGACAGATTGCCAGAAAGCGGGGGCACCCGGATCAGCCTCGGTACGACGGATCAGCAACACCTCCCACGCCGGGGTGTAGATCACCACCAGCACGGAATGGGGAATTTTGTAGGGTATGGACATTAAAAAAGGGCGCTACCTGAGCGCCCTTTCATTGTGCACCACTGTGCTCGATCAGACAGGTTTTGCCGCGTCAGGTGTGCGCAGTCGGATGTGCAATTCACGCAACTGCTTTTCATCGACGGGAGACGGTGCCTGGGTTAGCAAGCACTGGGCACGCTGTGTCTTGGGGAAGGCAATCACGTCACGGATGGACTCGGCACCGGTCATCAACGTGACAATGCGGTCCAGACCGAACGCCAGGCCGCCGTGGGGTGGCGCACCATACTGCAAAGCGTCCAATAGGAAGCCGAATTTGAGTTGGGCTTCTTCGGGCGAGATCTTGAGCGCATCGAAAACTTTTTGCTGCACGTCGGCACGGTGAATCCGCACGGAGCCACCACCCATTTCCCAACCATTGAGCACCATATCGTAGCCCTTGGAGATGCATTTCTCAGGTGCTGTGACCATCCAGTCTTCGTGACCGTCTTTTGGTGCCGTAAAGGGATGGTGCGTAGCGGTGTAACGCTGCGCCTCGTCGTCGAAGTCGAACATCGGGAAGTCCACCACCCACATGGGGCGCCAGGCTTTCTCAAACAGCCCGTTTTTCTTGCCGAACTCACTGTGGCCAATCTTGATTCGCAGCGCGCCGATGGCGTCGTTCACGATTTTTTCTTTGTCCGCACCAAAGAAGATCAGGTCGCCATCTTGCGCGCCGGTGCGCTCCAGCACGGCGTTCAGTGCGGCATCGTGGATATTTTTCACAATGGGCGACTGCAGGCCAGGCCAAGTTGATTTGCCTTTCTCATCGGGGCAGGGGCCCTTGCCGGCGTCGTTCACGCGGATATAGGCCAATCCCTTGGCGCCATAGATCTTGACAAACTCGGTATAGGCGTCGATCTCGCCGCGGCTGATACCACCGCCTTCGACGGAGCCACCCGGCACGCGCAGAGCCACCACGCGCCCGCCCTTCATGTTTGCCGCACCGGAGAACACCTTGAAGTCCACCGTCGCCATGACATCCGTTACTTCAGTGAACTTCAGTTTCACACGCAAATCCGGCTTATCGGAGCCATAGACATGCATGGCCTCCTGGTAGGTCATCACGGGGAATTCGCCCAAATCTACATTGATGGTGTTCTTGAACACCGTGGTGATCATGCCCTGGAACATGTCGCGAATTTCCTCCTCGCCCAGGAACGAGGTTTCGATATCGATCTGGGTAAATTCAGGCTGGCGGTCCGCACGCAAATCTTCGTCACGGAAGCATTTGGTGATTTGGTAGTAGCGGTCAAACCCGGCCACCATCAACAACTGCTTGAACAGTTGTGGGCTTTGGGGCAATGCAAAAAATTGGCCGTCATGCACACGGCTGGGTACTAGGTAATCGCGCGCACCTTCGGGCGTTGACTTGGTGAGCATTGGGGTTTCGATGTCGACAAAGCCGTTGGCGTCCAGAAACTTGCGCACCTCCATGGACACGCGGTAACGCAGCATCAGGTTGTTTTGCATATAAGGGCGGCGCAAATCCAGCACCCGGTGGGTCAGTCGCGTAGTTTCGGACAGGTTGTCATCGTCTGGCAAGAACGGAGGTGTCACGGAAGGATTGAGCACTGTCAGCACATGGCACAGGACTTCAATCTTGCCGCTCTTCAGATTGTCATTGGTTGTGCCCTCGGGGCGCGCACGCACCAAGCCTTGGATCTGCACGCAAAACTCATTGCGAACATCTTCGGCGATGGCAAACATGTCCGCCCGGTCGGGGTCACACACCACTTGCACGTAGCCTTCGCGGTCGCGCAGATCAATAAAAATAACACCACCGTGGTCACGACGGCGGTTAACCCAGCCGCAAAGAGAAACGGTTTGCCCTGTCAGGGCTTCGGTCACAAGACCGCAATAGTGGGAGCGCATGGCCATAGCTTGCTTTCAGACTGCCGGAATCGACAGCGGGTTGGGGGATAAAAATTTATTTGACAGCCACTGCGGGTGGCAGGTGCATGGCGGGAGGAACCGAGCCCATGGAGATTACATAGGTCAGTGCCTCATCCACACTCATGTTGAGTTCAATCACGTCTGCTTTGGGCAGCATCAGGAAGAATCCACTGGTGGGGTTGGGCGTGGTGGGAACATAAACGCTCACAAAGTCGGAACCCAAATGGGACGCGACTTCCCCCGCCGGCACGCCGGTCTGGAAGGCAATGGTCCAGCAACCTGCGCGAGGGTATTGAACCAGCAGGGCAGTACGAAATGCATTGCCGTTGCTGGAGAACAAGGTGTCGGACACCTTCTTGACGCTGTTGTAAATGGATTTAACGATCGGGATATGGGTAAATAATCGGTCCCACTGATTCACCCACCACCGCCCCGCCACGTTGGACACCAGTGCGCCGGTACCCAACATGACCGACACCACCAACAACACGCCCAGTCCGGGAATATGCTGCAACCGCTCGATGACCGGGCCCATGCTGGCTGGCGTAACCGCCGCCACCCCCCCCAGAATGCCACCAAAGACAGCGTCCAACAGACTGACCAGCCACAACAAGACCCACAGCGTAATCGCCAAGGGCAACCACACCATCAAACCGGTCAGCATGTATTTTTTAAAGGGCACGGTGAATCCAGTGTAGATGTGTAGGTACTTAACTGCCGGTCGCGGGCGCAGCCGTGCTGGCGCTGGGTGCCACTGGCGCAGCCTCAGTTTTGGCTGGTGCGGAATCTGTAGTGGCTGGCGTTGCCGGGGTCGTGGACGCATCGCCGGTGGATGGCGACACCGCGGTCGATGGTGCGCTGCCGCTGCCCTTGAAATCGGTGGCGTACCAACCAGACCCCTTGAGCTGGAATCCCGCTGCGGTTAGCTGCTTTTTGAACGAAGGCTTGCTGCAGGAAGGGCAAACTTCCAGCGGAGCATCAGACATTTTTTGCAGCACGTCTTTGGCAAACCCGCAGGAATCGCATTTATAGGCGTAAATTGGCATAACGTTAAGGCTTCGATTCTTGGGTTCAAAGCCTTTGATTATAGGACGGCGGCTTAAAAAACCCCGACCCGCACCACGATCTGCATGACCACCATGCCCAGAGCGAAACCAATCACCGCAGAGACCAGACTTTGCAGAAGTCGGTTGGTGCGCTTTTGCTCCAGCAGCAACTCCTGCACCATCCGATTGGAATCCGACGGATGGCGACTGAGATAGGCATGGATGAGCATGGGCAATTCGGGCAGCAGCTTGGCGTAACGAGGGGATTGCGCCTTGATCTGCTCGATGAATTTTTGCGGGCCCACCTGCTCGAACATCCATTTTTCCAGAAACGGCTTGGCGGTGGCCCACAGGTCCAAGTCGGGGTCCAACTGCCGCCCCAAACCCTCGATATTGAGCAGTGTTTTTTGCAGCAGCACCAATTGCGGTTGAATCTCGACATTGAAGCGCCGCGACGTCTGAAACAGGCGCATCAGCACCATCCCCAACGAAATTTCCTTTAGCGGTCGATCAAAGTAGGGCTCGCACACGGCGCGAATGCCGGCTTCCAACTCGTCCACACGCGTCTCAGGCGGCACCCAGCCCGACTCAATGTGCAACTCGGCAACGCGCTTGTAATCACGCCGAAAGAAGGCTGCAAAATTTTGCGCAAGGTATTCCTTGTCAACCTCGGTCAGCGTCCCCACAATGCCAAAGTCCAGCGAGATATAGCGCCCAAAGGTCTTCGGATCGATACTGACCTGGATGTTGCCCGGGTGCATGTCGCCATGGAAGAAACCATCCCGAAACACCTGCGTGAAGAAAATGGTAACCCCGTCACGCGCCAACTTGGGAATATCGACCCCCGCGTCCCGCAGGCGGTCCACCTGGCTGATCGGGATGCCATACATGCGCTCCATCACCAGCACATCGGTGGTGCAGTAGTCCCACAGCATCTCGGGAATCAGGACCAAATCCAGCCCTTCCATGTTGCGCCGCAGTTGGGCCGCGCTGGAGGCCTCACGCACAAGATCAAGCTCGTCATGCAAGTACTTGTCGAACTCCGCCACCACTTCCAGCGGCTTGAGACGCTTGCCATCAGCCGAAAAACGATCCACCCAGCCCGCCATCATGCGCATGAGGCTCAGGTCTTTCTCAATCGCAGACAACATACCGGGGCGCAGCACCTTGACGGCTACGTCGCGCTCCCGGCCTTGGCGATCCTTCAAGACGGCAAAGTGCACCTGCGCAATCGACGCGCTGGCCACGGGCTCGCGCTCGAACGATACAAATATCTCGCTCAATGGTTTGCGCAGCGCGCGCTCAATGGTTGCTGCGGCCACGTCAGCCCCAAAAGGCGGGACTTGGTCCTGCAGTTTGGCCAGCTCATCGGAAATATCCAAGGGCATCAGGTCACGCCGCGTGGACAGCACCTGCCCTAGCTTGACAAATATCGGCCCGAGACGCTCCAGCGCTTCACGCAGGCGCTGCCCCCGCGGCGCATCCAGGTTGCGCCCCACCGACACGATGCGAGAGAGCAGGTGCAACCAGGGCTTCTGGAAGCTGGTCAGAAACAGCTCATCCAACCCAAACCGCAAAACGACCCAAACAATAAATATCCCCCGAAACAAGCGCGTCATGCAGAGGGCCCAGCGTCACCAGTTGGTGCACGCTTACCAACAAATTGCTGCAATGCCTGGGCAAACGTCCGCGCTGCTTCTACCGTGGCGTGTGCGGGTGCATCGCCCAGGATGTGGGACAGGTCTTCTTCCAGATCCCAGCGCACATGGTCAACCAGCCAGTTGACATCGGCCGCAAGCTGCACATCACCCTCAATGCGCACGGGGGGTTTTTCGCCCTGCAACAAAGCCTGCGCCAGAGCAAAGGGCGACTCTTGTGTGACCACCAGGGTCAAGTCGGCACTTGCCTCGGAGTCCGCCACGTCCAGCAGCCCCGCCGGCGTCACCAACAGTTTGAAAGTAAAGGTGCGCCATTGGGCGAGCACGATGCGACCTTTTTGGCGCGCCAGGCGCTCCATGGCTTGTGGCTCTTGCATCAGCACATGGTTGAGCAGCAGCACAATGCGCCGGTGCGATTCCTCGACTGCCCATGCGGGCGGTGCAAATGGAAGGTTGAGGTTTTGGAGGATGCCCTCCAGAAAAGGAAAAGGGGACTGTGTTGCCATAGTCCCCTATTATTCCCTGAATGTGGCCGCCTTGAATGCGGCCGCTTACGCACTCTATTGCAGTGCCTGCACTCCTGCCACCAGCCAGCCACCGCCGTTGCGGGGTTTGGTCATATTCCAGACCTCGCGGAAGGGGTTGGGGCCGGCGGACGGCTCTTCGCGGATCATGCCGGAGAACTCGACACTGGCCATGTATTCGCCCGTCAACTCTTCGATACCCAGCAAGCGGGCCTCAATCATCACAACCTCGGTCAGGTTATTGCCGCCACCGGTGTGTGTCTCACGCTCGTTCAATTGGGTTTGAATTTCCTGCAGCATGGTGTCAGTCATCATGGCACGCAAAGACGCGATGTCCGATTTGTCCCAAGCGGCTTGCAGGGTAATGAAGTTTGCTTTCGCGGCCGTCAAGAAGCCTTCGGTGTCAAAACCCGCTGGAACACCCCAATTCTGGGAACCGGAAAGGCCAGAGCCGATCATGGAACCACCCGCAGCCCCTGCCGTAGCCGCATCAAACGCCATGCTGTTGCGCTCCCAAGGGCGGGCCGAAGCATCGTTACCCACATTTTCCGGGCGATAGGGTTTGGGCTCGGCAACCGGCACGTTTCCAGCGCCCTGGAACGCAAAGGGACTAGGCTGGGCCGCCGACGTAGCACCCTTGCGCCTGCGCATAAACCAGCCAACCGCCAGCATGATGCCCAGCGCCAACAGGCCGAACATCAGAATTTGCCCAATTCCTTCGCCCAGACCGCCCAATCCCAATGAGCTGGCCAACCACGCCAAGCCCAAGCCCGCAGCAAGGCCACCCAACATAGCACCCCAAGGTCGCTTGGGTGCGACCGCCGGAGCCGCTGCTGGCGCTGGTTTTGTCGCGGTGCCGGCCGCACTTTGCGCGGGCGCAGCCGGTGCAGCATCACGTTTGGTAACGTTGCTGGATTGCTGACCCATAGACTTGCCTCCGCCCATGCGACGGGCCGCCTCAGCGTTAATGCTGGAGAGGGCCAGTACCACTGTTAAAACCAAAGGCCAAATTTTCATGACATCTCCAAAAATAGTTGTCTCAACACTTGATTCCAACATGCAAGGCTACTACGCCGCCTGACATGTTGTAATAGTCCACATGTCCGAATCCACCTTTGTGCATCATGGCCTTTAGCTCCTGCTGGCCGGGATGCATGCGAATCGACTCCGCCAGGTAGCGGTAACTGGCATCGTCGCCGGCTACCAGCTTACCCAACTTGGGCAAAATTTTGAAGGAATACCAGTCGTACAGCTTCTCCAGAGGTGGGGCTACTTTGGAAAACTCCAACACCAGCAGCTTGCCACCAGGCTTGAGCACGCGGTTCATCTCGGTTAACGCCACATCCTTGTGGGTCATGTTGCGCAGGCCAAAAGCCACGCTCACCACGTTGAAATAATTGTCAGGGAACGGCAGCTTTTCGGCATCACACACGATGGTGGGCAGCACCACGCCCGCGTCCAGCAAGCGGTCGCGCCCGGTGCGCAGCATGGCCTCGTTGATGTCGGTGTGCACCACCTGCCCGGTTTTACCCACTTTTTTGGAAAACGCCAGCGCCAGATCCCCCGTGCCGCCAGCGATGTCCAGCGCCCGGTCGCCCTCGTGCAAATTGGCGACCTGCAGCGTGTAAGCCTTCCAGGCGCGGTGCAGCCCCATGGACATGAGGTCATTCATCAGGTCGTACTTGGGCGCAACCGAATCAAAAACGCCGCGCACCTGGCGCGCCTTGTCGGCCTCGTCAACCGACTTGAAACCAAAATGTGTTGTAGTCATGTTCGAATTTTAAGTGAAAAATAGCCACAAGCCCCGTAAATCGTGCGTAAGCAGCTATTAAAACTATAGCAAAAAAATTTAGTGACTGGCACAACTGTGGCCCGCCTTGACCGGCATGGGCGCATCGCGGTCTCGGTTGGCGGCCTTGAGCTTGGCTTCGTAGTCTTGCCACAATTGCTCCTGCTGAGAGCCCAGAAAATACAAATAGTCCCAAGAGAAAATGCCGGTGTCGTGGCCATCAGAAAACCGGGGCTGCACCGCGTAGTTGCCCACCGGGTCCAGCGCATCCAGGTCCACCTCACGCTTACCGCTTTGCAGGGTTTCCTGCCCCGCGCCATGGCCCTGCACTTCAGCCGAGGGCGAATACACCCTCATTAGCTCAAATGGAATGCGGAAATGCGCACCATCTGAAAATTCAACCTCCAATACCCGGGACTGGCTGTGCACCGTCAGGGCTTGGGGGGTGGGGGAGTCTGCTTTTAAACCAGCCATAGCATTCAATAACCTTTAACAATATTCCTAAACCACCCGGTAGATTCAAAACCGGGCCGTCAGGTTCACATTCAGTTTGTCATCTCCGCTGCGCGGCACCGCGGCGCCGGTTGTCGCCGGCAAAGTGCTACCCGCCACCACCCGGCCATAGTCTGCCGAGATTGCAACACTTGCAAAAGAATAGCGCAAACCCAAACCGGCACTGGCAAGACTGTCAGAAGAGGGCTTGTTGATATTGGGGTTGTTGTTGCCAAGCCAGCCCGCGTCGACAAAGCCCACCCCACGCAATCCTGGATGCATCTCGGGCGTTGTTATTTCGCTCAGCAAGGACACGCCGCTGTCGCCAGAAATCGGCCGCTCGCTTGTGCCCCTTACTGAAGTAGCACCACCAATGCCAAACTGCTCACCTGCAATCAGGGCATCGGAACTGAACTGAAACTGCCCACGCAAGCTCCACAGCCACCCGCCACCCATGCCTGCGGCATAGTTGGCACCGCCACGTAGCGCGCTCCAGTTGGCGGTGGTGACGCGGGTGTCCTCTGTACGGTACGAAGCCAAATCATTACCGGAACCCCCAGGCAGGTTCACCGCCAAATCCGCGTTGTAGCCCCAGTTTGTCGTATCCGATTCCACACGCGCGTTGTAGCCGAGTGTCAATGGCATGCTACGGCGAATCGCTTGCCCCTCCAACGGCTGACCATTGATTTGGGTAATATTGAATTGTTTGCCGTCCACACCAACGGATGCATAACTGCGAAACCCGCCCACAGGCGGCAGGTAATGGCTGTAGTTTAAGCCCGTGGTTTGCCCCGCACCGGTGCTTTTGAACGCGCCAAAGTCCCCTAGCACGTCGGACTCGGTGTGGCTCACACCGATGACACCACCTGCGCGGTACATAGGAATTCGGTAGTTCAAACCGTACTGTTTGACATCATTGGAACGCTCCATAGAGGTGGTGAACGCCAGAGTTAGCGCATGGTCCAGATCCAGCACATTGGAATGTCCTGCCGCCAAAGTCACGCGGTCGTTACCCGTGGCTTTGGAGCCCGTGTTGGAAGCATTCAATGAAATATTCCAGGGCTTGGTTTCCTTCAAGATGATTCGGGCATCGATCTTGTCTGGCTCTTCCGATTCTTTAAGTGACACCTGCACCTGCTTGCCTTGGCTTTCATTGGCGATGGCGGTCTGCACCGCCAGGGTTCGGAAATTGGGGGCGGTACCAGCGGCCAACTCGGGCAGGCTGGCCCGGATGTTGGCTTCGCTGTAATTGGCGCGGCCCTCGATGGTTACCTTGCCGATGACAAATTTCACAATATTGAGCGTCACCGTGCTGCCAACCTCCTGCGGTGGCAAGGCTACGCGGTGCAACGCGTATCCACGATCTTTTAAGGCCGCTTCCAGCGCCTGGGTCGCATTTTGCAGGGTTTCAATGGTGGCATCAACGCGCAAATACGGAGCCAGCAGCCGGGAAACCTCGCCCTGTGGCAGGGGGTCTTCACCGGTGATGTCAAATCCTTTGATGACAAAAACAGGGCTGGCAGCCGGCAATGGCTGTGACGGCTGTACCTCTTGCGCATGTGAAACCGCAGTCCATGAAAGCAAGACTGTGCCCAAAGGAATCGAAGCGAAAAGCACCTTGCTTGGCAGAAATTGACGGAGCATGGTTATTTGCACTGATTGATGGACCGCACACCCGCATCGTTCAAAACACTGCGCAGTTGCTGGTTGGTACTGTTGGGTCGAGGGATGATGTCAAAGTCCATAAACAACGGTGTCAACAGGGGGCGCACCGTGTCACCTGACGCATTGGCAAACCCGGTTTCGCCCTTCCCCAAGTGCAGGGTCTCTTTGGAGGTGGTGATTTCAATATGCCCGTCCCGCACAAACACATACAAACCCTCTTCGCCCTCGGGCAACGGCGTGTTGGAGAAGAGTTGGCGAATATCCACGTTCACCTGATCGGGCCGAGGTAGATTTCCCAGCGTTGGCGCGCTCAGGGCGCGAATGCCAGCGGCACTGACAAACAAGCCCTGCCCGGCTTCCAAAACCTGCAATGCACTTTGACCATTGGGCGTCACTTCGATGGTGCCCAGCCAAGTGAAAAAGCTGCAAGCGCCCTCACTGGCGCAATCCATGTCCAAACCGGTGCCCCGAATTCCGATGGTCGATGTGGCCGTCGAGAAGCCTACGTTGCGATTGTTCGCCTTGCCTATCAACCCGGTCAAAGCGCGCATGGAACCACGCAATAAGGACACCAAGAATCGCCCCTCACCCGGATTCTTCTGGTCAAACACAAAACTATCGACCTTGAACTTGGTAGCGCTGCCAATGGTTACCCGGCTTTCATCCCGAAAGGCAAAGACCGCTGTGGTCCCGGCGGCGGTTTCCACCACATCTCCGGGATACACGCTTGCGCCTTGCACCACCGGCCGTCGTGCACCTGCAGCGTCTACAACACTCGCTTCACCCAACAGCATGACCACCTTGGCGCTGGCCAGCACCGCGTTGGGGCGCGCCACTTCGGGCACCTTGGTCGACTCGCCCTTGCAATCAGAACTGCACAGGCGGGCATCAAAATCGGTGCCACGAATACCAATGGTTGACGTCGACGTGACGACCCGCGCCGCGCCGGGCGAGCTTTTATTGATCAGCCCCGTAATCGCACGAAACCCGCCCTTGAACAGGCGCAGCAACATGTTGTTGTCGGTCGCATTGTCTTTGAATTGGTACTGCTGAATGAGAATTTCAGAATTCGGACGAACCGTCATTTGGGTGCCATCCTGCAACTTGACGATGGCGTACGCACCGTCGGCCGTCGTCAAACGGTCACCCTCTTTCAGCGCCAACCCTTGCCCCAGTGTGCGAGGCACCTGCCCCGCCGACTGGGCGAAACCCACGCCCCGTGCGAACTCGACCTGCCCCGCCGGCTGTGCCAGCGCCGCGGCACACAATCCCAGCAACATCAAGAGCGCCGCGCCAGTCGTCTTCATGGTCGGCATATCTCACCCTCCACCAGCAATGTGTCTTTTGCCTTGTCCGGCTCGTCTGCGCTGTCCTGCTGGGCCTGCAAGGCAGCCTCAAAGTTCTCGATGAATTCCGCCACAGTGACACCGGGCAAGGCTTGCGTGGCAGCGGTGGTGGTGGTCGCGGCAGCCCCCTGCGCTGCCGTCACATTAAAGTCGGTTGCGGTTGCGGCCATGGTCCAATTTGCCGGACCGCTGAACACCAGCGACGAACCAGTGATAGAGGCCGCAGTCAAAACCGGGGCAGAAAGAGCCCCGGCAGTGACGCCACCCGACAAATCAGCGACAGACAGGGTCTCCGACGGGGTGGCGACATTCAGCGTACCGGTCACGTTCACCGTGTCAAAGGTGGTGGTGTTCGAAACATCCATCGCGATGGTGGCCCCGCCCTGCATGGTGAGATTGCCATTCACCGTGAGCGTACCGACTCCGCCTACACCTCCCGGCTTCAGCTGCGAACCATCCAACACAGTTCCGCTGGAGCTCCCCAGCGTGATGGCGCCAGTGCCGGAGACGTATGAACCGGACCCGATGGTGACGCCACCCATGGAGGAAGAAATGCCCACAGTCCCGCCTGAACTGGACACCCCGGCGCCCGACAACACTACGGAGCTGTAGCCACCCAACGTGATGTTGCCGGTGGCAGTCACATTCCCGTTGATCGTCAATCCGGCCCCGGAACTGGACAGCGCCACACTGGTTCCACTGGCCGTAGTCACCGTGAGTGCGCCAGAACTCGCGACCGAAATGGCACCGCCAGATGAAGACAGGCCCAAGGTCCCGGACGTATTGATATTGGTGGCGGAAATCCCACCGTTGCTGGAGAGACTCACAGTGCCTGCAGTGACCCAGGAACCCACATTCATCACGCCCGTGCCGGTGATTGACAAATTGCTGACCGTGCCCACGTTTAAGGAATAGGTCGCTTTGGTGTTGTTCAAACTGATCGCGCCACCGATCCCTGCAAGAGACACGTTCGACAACAAGTTAGCTCCGTTGAGAACACTTCCGCCAGCTCCGTTGGTGAGACTCAAGGTTCCGGCAGTCACAAGCCCAATGCCGGACTGGCTGATTCCGGCGGGTCCTGCCAAAGTGACAGTGCCGGTACTGGCGGTTACCGCCTGTGTCAGGCTGAGCGAGCCCGACGTGGAGGTCAACGACACGTTCCCGCCGCCTGAGTTCACCACACCGCTATTGATGTCTGCGGTACCGATGACCAGATTGCCCGCATTGGAAAAACTGAAATTTCCCGTGCTGACACGGCCCGCCAAGGTGCCCACCACATTAGCCTCCGTCAGACTTACGCCTGTCGCGCCGTGAGCATTCAGCGTTCCTATCGTGATCGTGGCGCCGGCCGATTGGCTGATGGCGCCACCGTTGATCAAACTCAAGGTGCCTACATTGGTCGGAGCAATGGCCCCATTGATGGCGATGCCACCGGTGTATCCGATCGCCCCGATTTTGAGGATGCCGGTGGTCACATTTTGCAGCTCGGTCTGGGACAACTCTAAAGTGCTGTTGGTGGTGTCGCCAACAACCCCCAGGCTGATGGCCGTCCCGTTGTTCCACGGTTGCAAGGTGACGGTGCCGGTGGTTGAGCCACCAGAATTGACGTTGCTGGTGATGTTCATTTTGTCCGCCGACAACACAATATCACCCGCGTTGGCCAACACCGAGGAGCCTACAGTCAACAGGCCGAAGGTACTGCTGACATCCACCTTTCCACCCGCGACCGAATTGTTGATACCCGGGGTTGTGCCGCCGCCCAAATCGTGAATCGTGATGCCATTGGCACCCGTGTGCTGCAGCTTGATGTCACCACTGCCTGAATTGATAGCACGTACCCGTGCGGCCTGAATCGCCACCGCACCACTGCTGCTGTTAAGGATGCCACCGACTGCAGTGATGCTTAGATCATTGGCGTAAATGGTGTTGCCCGCCTGCATGCTAAAGGTGCCTCCCGAGGCTACGGTGACAGTACCGCTGAGCCCGGGCCCGGCGAACCGTGCGTCCACGTTGGCCCCGCCCAGCGTGGTGAACCCAACTGATGTAAGCGAAATATTGCCGCCGTTTCCAGCAGTCGGGGTCGTGTAGAGCTCACGCGCAACGATGTTGCCACTCGCACCGCCCGCATTGAGCACAATGCCTCCACCCTGAGTCCGAATACCTCCGATATTGATCTGCCCGTTGGTCGTCGTCATCGCGACATTGCCACCATTTGTTTGAACCGAGATTGTCCATTAGCCCCAAGACTGCTATCGTGAACCCGTCCGGTGAGCCCCGGGTTTTTGGGTGTTTCTAATGGATACCATTAGGAATTCTGCAATGAAATCAACGACCTGATTGCGATTT
>Ga0247840_10002859_pt1 | contig 30102 bp, 29 predicted proteins | sample LaCruzMarch2015__FD_192404 | JGI IMG/M metagenome (GOLD analysis project Ga0247840, IMG submission 192404) | Freshwater microbial communities from meromictic Lake La Cruz, Castile-La Mancha, Spain - LaCruzMarch2015_17m | ecosystem: Environmental > Aquatic > Freshwater > Lake | place: Spain...
CCCTGCCTCTCCCCCCTGACTCCCAACCCCCTACGTCCCCCAGCGACCCGACCGGTCTTCACCACCCTCGTTGGCGACTGCCCGCGCTATCCGCCAGCTATCCGCAGGTTTTCGCAGCCATCGACACGGCCTGCGTGCCGCAGAGATTATCGGCCTGCGCTGCGAGGATGTGGTATTGGATTGCGGAGCCCATGTGCACTGTCGCGGCAAAGGGCGCAAGGAGCGTTGTACGCCCCTGCGCAAGGACGCCGTCGCTGCGCTGCGAACTTGGTTGCAGGAACGTCACGGCGAGCCGACCGCGCCTCTGTTTCCAAATGCCCGTGGCGGTGCGCTCAGTCACGATGGGCTTGAGTATCTTCTCGCCAAACATCTGGCGACGGCCCGCAACCGATGTCCCTCGCTGCAGAAGAAGCGGGTCACTCCCCATACCCTGCGCCATACCGCAGCAATGACGTTGTTGCAGCATGGTGTCGACCATACTGTTATCGCCCTTTGGCTCGGCCACGAGTCCGTACAGACGACCTACATCTACCTCCACGCAGATCTTGCGCTGAAAGAGGAGGCGCTCGCCAGGACCACGCCTTCAAATGTGCGACTGCCCCGCTATCGGCCCGACGATGAGCTGTTGACCTTCCTCAAGAGCTTGTGATTATGCCGAGTCGACTTTACCGCTTCGCCCGCGGACCCCCGGGGTTGGCGCGCGTCCGCGAAGGGACTCGGCATAATCGGGAGAACGGAATTATGGCGCAGCCCATGGATGCCGCCCACCGTGGTCACGCCGGCGCGCCGCTTGGCGTCGGTAAAGGCCTTCTGCAAACCGGTCGGTGACAGCGGCGTCCCGCCGCGTCCGGCGAACAGCCAGTCGTCCGGGCGATACAGGCGCCAATAGGCGCGCAACTCCGCCAACAGCGTGGGCGAGAGTGGCACCAGGCGGTCCTTGGCGCCCTTGCCCTGCTCGATCCGGAGCAGTCGGCGCTCACCGTCGATATCCTTCACCCGCAGGGCCAGGACTTCGCTCAGGCGCAGCCCGCAGCTATAGCAGACCGTCAGCATCATGCGGTAGCGTGCATTGTCGCAGGCGGCGAGGATGGCGGCGACTGCGCCGCGGGTAAGCAGTTCCGGGATGCGCTGCGGGCGCTTGGGTAAGGTGACCTCCAGGTCCACCGTCGGCCAGCCGAGCACTTTGAGATACAAGAAACGAATGCCGTTGTACATCAGACGCACGCTGGCCGGGGCCAAGCTGCGCTGCTGCACCAGGTGCTCGAAGTAGCGCGTGAGGTCGGCGTGCGCGAGGGTGTCCGGGGAACGGCGGGTGAACTTCGCCAAGTCCCGGACCGCGTCCAGGTAGCTTTCGTGAGTGCGGGGTGAGAAACCATGCATCTGCATGGCGGTGATCATCTGCTGACGCAAGGGAGACATCGTCCGGTCCTCTGGCAACGACCCGGAGTGGGTCGTTACGAGTGTGGACGATGGGGGACGGTCTACACCCATGTCCTACAGCGCGGCGGGTCGGCGGTGCAGAGCCCGGTGGATGCGTTGCTCGGGGGCGGGGTGGGGGTGCGGGCGGCGGCTTAGGCTCGCAGTGCTGATGGCCGTACCCGTCAGACTCCTGGAGGCCGGCCCGCCCCTCGTATCACCGCCGGGATGATATTCTCATACTCATGAGCACCATCAAACGTATCGCCATCACAGGCACCGCCGCGATGGCCCAAGCCGTGCGCGGTGCCGGGCAGGCCGGCGAGTACGCTTCCAGCAGCGAGATTATCCGCGCGGCTAGCGCGGAGCGGACTCGTCACCCGGTCGCCGTGGCGTCCACACCGGGTCGAGACCTGGCTGTCGTGCCGGCCTGACGGTCGATTTGCGGGGGGCGAAGGCCATGTTCCAGGCCTGGAGGACGGGCGTGAGCGGTTCCGCTACGGGTTGGGTGCAGGCGGGCGGGGAGGTCGCTCGCGCGGGGGTTCCGCGCCAGGCTTGGCGGCCGGCGCTGCGCTCACTGGCGAGGTCGTTGACCAGGGATACGGTCTGACGCTGGAGGTCGGCGACCGCATGGCCGAGTTGGGTCAGAAAGGCGTTGCGATCGGCACGCGCGGTTGCGGCCATGTCCGCGTGCGCCTCGCGGAACTCGGTCTGCAGGCTCTGCACACCGGTCTTGAGGTCACTGATGAAGGCCCGGGCGGCGTCCGTGACCTCCTGGCGGGTGTCCGCGATCAGGGTTTGACGGGCGGCGCGCTGCGCGTCGATGTCATCGCGCAGTCGTCCCATGTCATCGGCAAAACGGCCCATGGCGTGCTCCTCGTCTTGTTATTGCGGAATCGGACCGGGCGCAACTGGGGTCTGCGCATCGCCCTCATTCCGGGTGCGGCGGGGCTTGCTAGCTGACAAAGAGATGCCGCTCGGCTGCCCAGGGGCAACAGAGCGGCATCTCTCAGGCGCGAGTCGCGCTATCAGGCCGGAGCGGCGGCCGGGGCGGTGAGGCCGATGGCCTCGGCATACTTCAGGTAGGTTTCGACCGAGGCGATGACCACGCGGGCTTCGACGGCGAGCAGCTCGATACCGACCAGGGAGACCTTCAACCACGCATCAATCACGATGCCCTTGTCCAGGATGCGGTCGACGACTTCGGCCAGGCTGGAGGAATCGGTGGAGTTGGCGACTTTTGCCATTTTCTTAACCCTCTGAACGTCGGAAAGAATGCACATGTTGTGCGGTTAAAGCAAAGCGACCGGGCGAAAAGCCAGGGCGCGGGCCCATTCGCCCACTGTGCCGCGGGAGTCGCCTGAACCGTCGGATGTTGCCGAGGGGTGAGGGCTTCCCGGTATGGCGTCCTGCCGGCTCGGTTGCTTGATTGATATAGAGCATACTGCGTGCCAGAAATAACCACCGTCGGTCGGAACGAATAAAACTATATAAAACAGTGATCTTTTGTCTTGTCGGGGGATTTCGTGGGGGCTGGTGCAGGGGAGTGTCGCAACTTCGCTATGGAATCTTTTCCATACCTCTGGTGCTGGGCCCCTAGCCGCGGCTCAGGGGGAATCGAAGCGGACCACCACCGCGGTGACGTTGTCGCGTCCGCCGGCCGCACAGGCGTGCTCGATCAGGACCCGCGCGATCTGTCCCGGGTCCCGGCCGGTGAACAGGGCGGCGATCTGCGGGTCGCTGAGTTCCTTGTCCAGTCCGTCGCTGCATAGCAGGTACTGGTCACCCGCGCGCAGCGGTTCGATGCGGGTGTCGATCGCTACGTTGGCCTCGGCGCCGATCGCCCGCGCCAGCACATTGGAAAAGGGGTGGTGTTCGGCCTGCTCCGGCGCCAGGAGCCCCTCGTCGACCAGGGCCTGGACCTGGGTGTGGTCACGGGTCAGCCGCACGATGGCGCCGTCGCGCACCCGATAGACGCGGCTGTCACCGACCCACAGGATGCCGCAGTGATCCCCGAGTGCGATCAGGGTCACGATGGTGCTGCCCATCACGTCGCTGCCCTGGGCGGCGGTCTCCTCGGTGAGTTGGCGGTTGACCTCGGTGAGGACCGCCCGCACCGCGTCCGCGGCGGCGCCCAGGAGGCGCGGGCGCGGCAGGAGTGCCAGCGCGTCGACCAGCATCCGGCTCGCCCGGCCGCCGTCGCGGTGGCCGCCCATGCCGTCGGCGACGGCCCACAGACCCAGATCCGGGCGGTCGAGATAGGCATCCTGATTGATGCTGCGGTGCCGGCCCTGGTCGGTGGCGCCGCCCGAGACCCAGCGGAAACTCATGACTGGGGTACCCATCTCAGGCCCTCGCGGTGGGCGGTGCTGGTGAAGCATCGAGCAGGCGCCAGCCGCAGCCCCCCCAGTCGCCATTGAGCAAGGCGGTGAACCCGTCGGCTGGCGGCAGGCCCTGGCAGGTCAGGAGCGACGGGGCGACGGCGTCGGACCCCTGGGTCCACCAGAGACTGTAGCCCAGGAAGACGACCTCGAAGGTGTGCGCCAGGAGTGTCGTGCAGGCCCCTGGGAGGTCGGCGACGGTCGCGGCACTCAGGTGCCAGGCATTGGGGCGACCGGGTGCCTCCGGTGCTCGCGGGCCGGTGGGCGGGGCGGCGACCTGGGGGGCGCCCAGGGCCAGGACCTGGGCGTCGAAGGTCTCCAGTGAGAAGGGTTCGCCGAGCGCGGACAGGGCCAGGTCCTCGGCCTGGTCGAACCAGTCCGCGGCGCCCAACACCGCCATCGGGTTGGTGCCGGCCGGCAGGGGGCAGGCCAGGGTCAGGGGAAAATAGCGTCCGACCCGATCCACGCTCGGCATCAGGACCCCGGTCCAGACGGTCTGGCCCGCGACCCCGGGGCTCAGGACGAAGCGCCACAGGGGACTGGTCAGATACCGGTCGAGCCAACTGTCGCCGAGCTGCGTGCGGCTGGCGGCCAGGGACTCCTGCAGCCACTGGTCCCAGGGGGCGATCAGTTCCGTCGGCAGACGGCGCGTGACGAAGTCTCCCAGGCTCGGAACCTTGCCGTAAAATCCGGTGCTGCCTGTCGTCATGTGAACCCCGTCGATTGGCGTGAACCTGCTCACAGCCGCTCCAGGCAGGTGAAGCCGCGCAACTCTTTGAGGTCGAATGGGTTGCGCACACTGGTCGCGCGCAGGTCGAAGCTCGCCGAGAACCCTGACAGGGCAAAGGTGAGACGGAAGAGTTCGGGTTGCCCGGTGGCCTGCAGGCGCGCCCGGTCCAGGACCCGGAACCAGGCCCAGGGGCCTTCCTCGGTCTGCCCCGGGGTCTTGCCGTCGACCCCGGTGAAGGTCAGGCGGACCCGCCCCAGTCCCTCCGGTGCCGGCCACTTGAGTGTCTGGGGTTTGCGCGGGCCCTGGCGATAGTCCAGGACCTGACCGCCGAGGTCCAGGGTAAATTGGGTCGCCCGGCTGTCGAGGTTGGTCGGGGTCAGCTCGAACTCCACTGCCGGGGTCTTGCCGCCGCCCGCGAAGAAGGCCTCGCGGATCACGCCAGCGCGCTGGAATTGGGCCAGGACCGTGGTGGGGATGCCGAGCTCGGCGTTGATCCAGCGCCAGGGGCGGCGCGAACTGTCCACCAGGGGGGCCAGATTCTCCTTGAAGAAGCCGTCGATGAGTCCCCCGGGGCCGAACAGCCGGCCGAAGTCGGCGAGCGTGGTGTCGCGCGTGCTGCCCTGATCGAAGGGGTAGCGGCCCTGGATGGCCTCGCGGCAGAAGGGCAGCAGATCGGCAGTCCAGAGGTTGTTCAGGTGGGAGCGTGCCCCGCCTGCCACCAGGTCGGCGCTGTCCTGGGCCAGGGTCCCGAGCAAGCCTGCGACCACCGGGGGTTGGGCGGCGGCGGCCTGTTTGGCGGCCTGGACCTCGGCCCCGGTGCCGGCCGCCAGGGTGCCCTTGCCGCTGGCCGCGGCGGCGGCCACGGAGCGCAGGTGGACGCCGAGCTGGCTTACCGACTGCAAGGCCTTGTCGAGCGCGGCGGGCTGGTCGCCCTTGGTGCGCAGCAGGTCCTGGAGCCAGGTGAAGCGCCGGGTGACGTAGGCCTCCGGTGCCTCTTGGGGGCTCGCGTCCGCCGGTGGCTTGCTGTCGAAATACTGCCCGACGCGGGTCCGCAGGTCCGCAAGGGCGGTGCCGGTGACACCCCCGACGCTGCCGACCGCCCGGCCCGTTGCGTCCTTCGCCGCGGTGCCGGCCACCCCCGCCGCGATGCCGCCCGCGGCGCCGCCGGGTGCCCCGGCGGCCCGGTCGAGTTCGGTCTCGCGGGCGGCGGCGACCAGGATGCGGCGCAGCGGCGAGTCCTCCGGGTTTGCCAGGGTGTCGGCCAGGTCCGCGGCGTTTTGCAGGTCGCGCGGGCGCACCAGGGTGAGGTCCCCCAGGATCTCGGTCCAGCGCGTTACATAGTCGCGCAGATAGAGGTCGCGGATCTCCGTGGTCAAGGCCCGGGCCTCCGGGGTGCCGGGGACGATGCGCGCCTGGGGACCCAGGACCCAGCTCTCCAGCGCGGCGGCCGCGAGCAGTGCCTCGACGCTCCGGTCGAAGCGCTGGTGATAGCCGTCATAGGTGTAGAGGGCGGGGATGCCCTGATTGATAGGCTTACCGCTGCGCCGCGCCAGGACCAGCTTGGTCAGGTCACCACCGGCCTGACTGAGGGTGAAGTCCGGCAGGCCCGGGCCCACCCCGGTCTGTTGCAGCCGGCCGTAGATACGGGGCGCCAGCCGGGTCCCGCCCAAGACCTCGCGGGCCTGGCGGACCAGGTCGGCGTCCAGGGCCAGGGGCAGCGGGCTGGGGTTGGTCTCCAGCAGGGCGTGCAGGTGTCCGGCCAACTCCGCACGCTGCTCGGTGGTGGTCTCGCGCGGCAGGCGTTGCGCCCAGTCACGCTCGATTGCGGCCCCGAGCACGGCCGGGTCATAGTGCTGCGCGTCGTCCAGCATCAGGTAGACCCGCAGCGCCTCGTACAGACGGGCCGGGTCGCCCATGGCCTGGCGGACCTGCTCCTCCAGTTGCAGGGTGATCGCGGGCAGCAGGGTCTTGTGCAGGATGCGGCGGTAGGTGCGCTGCGCCTGGGGGCCGAGCTTTTCCTGCTGGTCGAGCCCGAAGCCCATGCGCAGGGGGGTACCCGCATCGCGGTCCGCATAGCCCCCGGGGATGCGCCGGGCGGCATTGAGCAGGGGCAGTTCCGCGAGCAGGTCGCGCCCGGTCGCTCCGCCGACCCCCTTGAGGCCGTCGATCTGGGTCTGGATGGTGCTGACCTCGGCGGCCACCGCGTTGATATAGGAGCGGTTACCGAGATAGCTCAGGGTCCAGGCGCCGGCGGCGGACACCGCGAGCAGGCCGGCACCGGCATAGGCGCCCCACTTCAGCAGGCGCCGCCGCTGTTCAAGGCGCGGGTCCAGTCCCGCCAGCGGGGCCTCCGGAAACACGACCTCGCGCAGCAACCGGGTGACGAAGAAGCTCTTGGCGGTGCCCCGGAAGGCGTCTAGGCCCTGGCGGCCCAGCCCGAAATTGGCGGCGATGGCCGAGAGTACCCGGTCGATGGGGGTGCCGGTCTGGGTGCCGCTGGTGAAATAGACCCCCCGCACCAGGGGGCGCGCCTCGAAGCGGGTGGCGTCCAGGCAGTCGTTGAGGAAGCGCTCGACGGTCTCGCCCAGGCCGCCGAACTGGCGGGGAAAGCTGAACACCAGGCTGCGGCGGCGTCGGTCCCGCTCCGCCTGCATCCGCCCCAGCAGGTGCTGCTCCACGCGCTGCACCAGGCCGTGCTGCTCGGCCCCAAAGGTCTTAAGGGTGGGCGGGGCGTCCGGAGCGGCGCTGAAGGGGAAGGTCATGCCCCAGACCTGCTCGCGGCCCTCCTTGTCCAGATCGGCGAAGAACTCCGTGAAGCCGGCCACCAGGTCGGCCTTCATGAACAGCACATAGATCGGGAAGCGGATGCGGAAGGTGCTATAGAGCTCCTGGACGCGCCCGCGGATCGCCTGGGCGTGGGCCTCGCGCTCGGCCGGCGTCCACTGCATCAGGTCCGCCAGGCTGATGCCCAGCAGGACCCCGTTGATGGGGCGGCGCGGGCGGTGCTTCTTCAGCAGTGCGAGGAAGCCGGCCCAGGCGGCACTGTCGACCTGCGCATAGCTGTCCTGGGTGGTGTAGCGGCCAGCCGTGTCGAGCAGCACCGCCTGGTCCGTGAACCACCAGTCGCAATTGCGGGTGCCGCCGACCCCGCCGATGGGGCCCTGGCCCAGGCGCTCGGCGAGCGGGAACTTCAACCCGGAGTTGACGAGCGCCGTGGTCTTGCCGCAGCCGGGCGGACCGATCAGCAGGTACCAGGGGAGTTGGTAGACCCAGTGTCCCCCCAGCCCCTTGCGGCCCTCGGTGCCCTTGAGCAGGGTCAAGGCCTCGTTGAAGCGCTCCTGCAGGGTATTGAGTTCCTCGGCCGAGGCCAGGTTCGCCGGGTCCGGTGCCGGCGCCGGGCCGGCGGCCAACTGCTCCACCAGCCGGCGGTTGCGCACGCGCACGAGGATCGCCGCGCCGATCTGCCACAGGGCCCAGAGGACGAATAGGGTGCCGATCACCCACCAGCGCCGGGCCTCGGGCGCCAGGGGCTCGGTGCCGGCGAAGCCGAACAGGGGCCCGACGAACCACACCAGGGCAGCGAGGGCGAGCGTCCCCAAGAGGCTGAGGAACCAGCGGGCGGTGAGGAATCCGAACAAGTCTTTCACCCTTTAAAGTACGTGAATACGGTAAGGAACGGTTAGGGGATGACCTCGGCGTCGTTGTCGTGATCGTAATCGGAGAAGCGATGCAATCTGGCGTGTGCGAAAGCAATCGGGTCGCGACGATACTCTCGATTACGACAACGACAACGACAACGACGCGACAAGCATTCCCTAATGGAATTGTTTTACTTATTAATCAACCGCTCCTTATTTCTGACTCGTTACTGACAGGGCCATTGCGCGGGTCGCCACGCCCCCCGTACTGACGCCGGAACTGGTCATGGCGGCGGCACCGCGGGGTCGCCGGCGGGTTGGGGTCCGGTGCCCGTGGTCTGGACCGGCCGCACCAGGGTGATCTCGACCCGCCGGTTGCGGGCGTCGCGCGGATTCGCCGGCACCGCCGGCTCACTGTCGGCGCGGCCCTCTGCGGTGAAGCGGGTCGGGGCGCGGGTGAGTACCCCGAGCCGGTCGGCCACCTCCTGCGCGCGCGCCTGCGACAGGTGCCAGTTGGAGGGGAAGCGCAGTGACTTGATAGGGGCGCTGTCGCTGTGACCGGTCACCAGCACCGGGCCGGGCAGTTGGGCCAGGGCCAGGCCGACGCGCTCGATCAGCGGTGCGACGGACGGGATCAGCGTCGCCTGGGCCGAGGCGAAGAGCCCCTCGCCGCGGATGATGACCGTCTGTCCCTGGGGCCGATCGGCTACCGCGACCCGGCCGGCGCCGATATCGTCGCGCAGCAGGGTGCGCAGGGTGGCCGCGCCCGGGCCCGCTGCGGGTTCGGCGGACGGCTCCACCGGCGGGGCCAGGGCGGTGCGGGGTCGGTCCGTGGGGGCCGGTACGCCGCGGTCCAGGGCGGCCAGGGACAGATAGACCGGGTCTGAGTCCCGGCTCAGGGCAAAGGTGAAGGCGGCGAATAGCCCGAGCAGCGCGAGTGCGGCCACCGCCGACAGGACCCACAGGGGCACCTGCTGGATCAGGGGATCACGCTGGGGCGTCACCCCCTGCCAGTGCGGTGAGAGTGCGCGCTCCGGTTCGCCGCGCTGGGTGCGGATGGTCTGGTAGAGGTTGGCGCGCACCCGCTCGAGCTGGTCCCGTCCGCCCTCGCGCACCCGATAGCGACCCTCGAACCCCTGGGCCAGGCACAGATACATGAGCTCCAAGAGGTGCAGATTGCCCGCCGGGTAGGCGAGCAGGCGGTCCAGGGCATCGAAGAACTTCTCCCCGCCCCAGGTCTCGTTGTGGAAGCTGACCAGCAGGCCCTGTCGGCTCCAGATGCTGTGGCTGCCCCAGGGGGTGTCCAAGACCGATTCGTCCAGGAGGGCGCACAGGACATAGCGCGCGGGCAGCACCAGGGTATCGGCCAGGCCCCGGGCGCGGGCGCAGGTCTCGAACTCCCGGACCTGTCCCACCAGGCGCTCGCGCAGGCCGTCCGGGTCCCGGTGGGTGGCGCTGCCGCGCAGTTCCCCGGCCACGGTGAGCAGGTCGTTGGCGCAGGCGACCAGGGGGTTGTCAGTAGCGCCCGCCGTGAGGGCCGGCGCGTGGGGGGGCGGCCCCGGATCCGGGGCCGCCGCCCAGGGGGGGGCCGCCGGGGCTGGGGGCGGGCTGAAAGCCGGGGGCCCGGCGGCCCGCCGGCCCCCGGGGTTCGGGCGGATTACGGTCGCGCCTTCGTCGGCGGGGTCGAAAAAGGGATCGTCGTGGGTCAAGATTTACTCCCGGATCGCCCACAGGGCCAGTTCCAGCCCCGGGAAGTCGCCGCCGATGTGCAGGCCCAGCCCGCCCCCGGTGGCCAGTTGCTTCCAGAATTCGCTGCTACGCTCGAGCTCAAAGTAATCGCAGCCGGCGTGATAGGGGATCTCCAGCGGGGCCGTGGGCAGGGGTCGGAGCGCAATCCCCGGCAGGGCGAGCTTGACGAACTCCTGGATTCGCTCGATGGGTCCGATCTTGGACTGGGCGGGGAAGCGGTTGCGCAGCGCCTGGGAGTCCATGTCCGCGTGGACCGCGAGCACGAAACGCGCCTCGGCAAGTAGCGAGCGATCGGCCACCAGCGCGACCCGGAAGCCGAACTTGCGTTCCTGGATAGGGATCTGGATGGCGCGCTCCACCAGTTCGCGGCTCAGATAGTCGCGCAGACGCTCCATCACCGGGGTGAAGGTCGCGTCCAGGTCGTCGTGCCGATAGGGCGGAAACTCCGGGGGGCGCTTGGTGTCGCCGGCATAGGTGGCGAGCTCCCCGGCCAAGGCGAGCAGGAAGCGGTAAAAGGGCTCCGGGTGCAGCCCCTGGATGCGGCCCAGGTGGATGGCCACCGGCTCGCTGCGGTTGATCAGCTGCAACATCAGGAAGTCCGCCCAGTCGGAGACCCCGCCGCGCCCCACCCCGCGCACCCGCCCGGCGCGCGCCTCGGCCTGGCGGTGCAAGAGCCCCGTGACTTCCTCCAGGAAGCCCCCGAGCCGGGGGGCGGCGCGCAGATCCAGGCAGGGGGGGATATAGGTGTCGGCGAGCAGCACCAGCAGGTCGGCCCGTCGCTCCAGGACCCGGGCGACCCCGCAACAGGCGAAGCCGTCCCGGGCGTCGCGTTCGCGCAGCAGGCGCAGGTCCAACCGGCCGACCTCCAGCAGGGTCTCGGTGTCCGCGCCCAGGGCGTTGTCGCGCACCGTCAGTTCCCCGGCCCGGTAGCGCAGCATGGTATCCGCCGCCGCGGGCGCGCCGCTCTCCGGCGCCCCCGGGCGGCGCAGGGGCAGCGCCAGATAGAGGGTCTGGCCGGCGCTGTCCAGGTCGAGCATCAGGGGGGTCGGCAAGGGATCGCTGGCCGGCGCATCAAAGGGGGTGCCGTCCGGCAGCCGGCCGGCGCACTGGGTAACGGCGAACCGGCCCTGGGCCAGGAGGTCCCGGTCGATGGTGAGCTGCGACAGGCCCCAGGGATAGGGGCAGCCCAGTCCCGCCTGGGCCTCCACGAGGCGCTCCAGATAGCGGTCGTGTTGCTGGAAGTGGTGGGGCTGCAGGAACAGCCCCTCCGACCAGAGGACGCGGTTGTCTTGGGCCATGGGGATGGGGTCTCCTCAGCGCTGTTGGGCGGTGATGGCGGCCGCCCCGACATCGACTCGAACGGTGTTGTCCTGGCCCGGCTTGAGGATTTCCTGTGCCCGCCAGGCGGCCCGGTCGAGGTCGCTGAAGGCGCCGAGGACGCCCAGGTGCGTGGCCTGCGGGTTCAGGGGCATCACCAGCGTACGTCGCATCCCCGGCACCAGGGTCACCTCCTCGCGGGCGATCAGGGTGTCGCCCAGGGTGGCCGCCTCCTTGTCGTAGAGACTGAAGAAATCGGCGCCCGCGAAGTTGCCCGCGGCCTTCAGTTGATAGAGCCGCACCACGATCGGCAGCGCCCGCCCGGCGGCGTCCCGATTGGCGTCGGGGGCGGTGAAAACCTCGGTGTGCAGCCGCGGCGGCGGCTTGTCCTCCTTGGGTGGTGGCGGCTTGGCGGCACAGGCGAGCAGCGCGCACAGCACGGCCGCCATCGACAGGGCGCGCAAGGCCCGCGGTCCAGATGTGATCATGCTCTCAACCTCCCGGCGCTTGGTGTTCAAAGATTATCTAAGGATCGGCCTTTGGCTTTGCGATTTTCGCGGCACCCAGGGGTCCGTCGTCCGACGGGCGCCCCGGAGTCCGGTGTGGCATGGCAGCACCCGTTGCCTAGGGGCCGGGTGCCACCGCCTGCTGCCGCCGCGCCTGCATCAGGCGGTGGACCTGGTCCTCGTAGGCCTGGGTGAAGGCGTCACCGAACAGCTGCATGAAGTCCTCCGACGCATCCGCGGCCACCTCGTCATAGAGATCCGTGAACATGTCCCAATACCGCGCGCGGCGCGCCATGGGCATCAGCTTGTCGAAGCCGGACGCGGCCCCCAGGCGGCGTTCCAGTTCGGCGGGCTCGAAGCGGGCCAGCAGCGCCCGCAGGGCGGCGCGCAACCCGGCGATCATCGCCATCTCATGGGCCTGGACGTCCTCGAAGGCCCGCCGTGCCGCCTCCTCGCCGCCGAGAAAGCCGGACCCGGGTCGAAACAGCAGCCGCTCCAGGGCCTCGTCCGCGTTGACCGAAAACTTGAAGGGGTTGTTCTCCGCGGCACGGATGGTCGTGACCCCCAGGCGCAGTTCACTCTTGAACTGGGCGCGAGACTGCATGGTGGTGGTGAGGCCCGCGGTCAACTCCCGCAGCAGGCGACCGGCGGCATGCAGGAACTGGCCGGGGTCCGCGATCACCTGGGCCTCGCCGGCGCCGAGCCCGGCCAGGAAGGCGGCGAGTCCGGCGTCCGCCCCGGCGCCCGGGGTCGGGGGCGCAGCGCCGGCCGCAGCGATGGGGGCGACCGGTGGCGGTGTCCGGGAAGCCAGCGCGGCCGGGATGGGGGACTGCGCCGGCGCCTGGTCCACGGGTGCGTCCGGCGACGCCGGCCAGTCCGCGAAGGGCGGCGGCGTCACCGCGGCGGGCGTCGCCGGGGCCTCGAACGCGGCGAAGGGGTCCGCCTCGCGGGGGCCCAGATCGTCCGCGAGCAGGTCATAGTCATCTGGGACCAACGGCTGGCCGCGTGCCGTCGGCGCCGGCCCCGCCGTCGGCTCAGGTGCCGCGGCAGGTCGGATCTCGGGTGCGCGAAAGTGCACGTGCTCAAAGGGCGTGGGCGCCGGCGTGGCCAGGGCCGCGGGGGGCGGCGGGGCGGCGGCGGCGAGGAAGGGGTCCAAGGCCTGCGCGTCGGCGAAGGGGTCCGGCGGTGCCGGCCGGTTTGGCACCGGCGCGATGCTGGGCGCGGTGTGGTCAGCGGGCTCGCTGGAGTCGAGCAGATCCAGAATGTCCCGCGCGCCGGCGTCGCCCGTGAGTCCGGCTCCGTCCTGCTGGTCCGCGAGGTCGAAGGGGTCGGGCTGGGTGGGCGCCAGCCCGGCGGCGCCGATCACCAGGTCATAGGGGCCCACGGACAGGGTGTCCCCAGCGGCCAGTCGCACCGGCTCATGGGCCGCAAGCCGCTCCGGGTTCTGATTCAAAAAGGTCCCGTTGGTGCTGAGATCCGCTACCCACAGGGCGCCGTCGCGCAACTCCAGGCGCGCGTGACGCCCGGAGATTACCCGCTCCGAGTCGCTCAGGGGCAGGTCGCTGTCCGGGTTGCGGCCGATGGTGAAGTCTCCCCCGGCGATGTACCGGGTGGTGGCGGTAGCAGGTGCCACGCCGTGACACCGCGCGATGGTGATGCTGAACTCCATGCCGGGCCCTGACTCGTTGGCGAATATGTGGACAGTATACCCGAGGTTCTGGTTAGGGGATGAGTGATGCCAGGCCCGTGATCAGGTCCAGCGCCCGGGTGTAGGCGCGCCGCCGGGTCGCGGCCGGGCTCGCGGTGGGCCCGCTGCTGCCCGTTGTCGGTGGCGTCCGCGCTCGGGGCCAGCCGTTCGGCGGGTCAGTCCGCTACAATGCCGACAGCAGGCCGGGCCGCCGCTGCCCCTCGCCGTTTAGCCGAGGGTTTAGGACCCGGCCAAGTCCGTCGTCCCCCCGGAGGTCCGGCGGGACCCGCTGGAGGAGCAACAGGGGGCAGATGAACATCGAACCAACCAGGTTGACCGGAGGCGGCGGGGTAGACCCCAAAGCGGCCACCCAGGTGCGTCCCGCGGCGGGTGCGGCGACGGACGCCACGGCCATCCAAACCGCGTTGGAGCCCACGCCGCACTGCATCCCGTCCGGCACCCTGCTGGTCAATACCTACCGGGTGGAGCGGCTGCTGGGTGGCGGCGGCATGGGCGAGGTCTACCTGGCCCGTCACGCCGGGCTCGGTACCCTGCACGCGGTGAAGGTGATCCGCCCCGCCATGGCGGCCAATCGTCAGGTCATGGACCTCTTCTACCGCGAGGCCAAGGTCCTGCGCGGGGTGCGGCACGACGCCGTGGTGAGCTACGACGGGTTCGTGCGCGACGCCGACGGGCGCGACTATCTGGTCATGGAGTTCGTGGAAGGGTCCTCGCTGGCGGAGCGCCTGCACCAGGGCCCGCTCACCCCGGACGAGGTCCTGACGCTGCGTGACCGGGTGGCCGCAGGCTTGGCGCAGGCGCATCGCCAGGGCGCCATCCACCGCGACATCTCACCGGACAATGTGATCCTGCCGGGCGACCGGGTGGCGTCCGCCAAGCTCATCGACTTCGGGCTCAGCAAGTTCACCGACCCGGCCCAAGAGACCATCATCGGCGCCTCCTTCGCCGGCAAGTTGCGCTTCGCCGCCCCGGAACAGTTCGGGATGTTCGGCGGGGAGGTGGACGCCCGCTCGGACATCTACAGCCTGGGGCTGATCCTGGCCGCCGCCGCCCTGGGCCGCCCCCTGGACATGGGCAACAGCTTCGATGCGGCGCTGCGCGCGCGCCAGGGCGTGCCGGATCTCAGCGGGCTCCCGGACGGCCTGCGCCCCTGGCTGACCGCCATGCTGGAGCCGGACCCGGCGCGGCGGCCCGCGAGCCTCGACGACCTCCTGCTGCGCTGGCCGGCGACGACCCGGGTCGTCGCCGGGCGCGGCCCGGGTGCCGGGGCCCGGGTGCCGGCAGGCCCCGCCGGGACGCGGCCGGTGCGGCTCTGGCTCGGCCTTGGCGGCCTGCTCCCGGTGCTTGCGGGGGTGGGCATCTACCTCGTGCTGCGGCCCCTGGAGCCCGTGCCCACCAGTCCCGGGGTCACCCCGACGACCCGTGCGGGGACGCCGCAACCCCCCTCGTCCGACCTGCCCCAAGCCCCGGCCGGGGACCTGGAGGCGCTGGTCCGGGGTGGTCGGTCGGAGGAGGCGCTGAGCCTCGCCAAGACCCTGATCGCCGCCCATCAGGAGTCCCCCGCGGGCGCCGCCGGCGCGCTCCCGACCGCCGCCTTCCTGACCGTGGCCGAGCAGTTGCGCGGCGCCGGCCGGCCCGCCGACGCCTTCACCCTGGTCGAGGCCCTGATCGGCGCCGGGGCCGCCCCGCCGGCCGCGGCCCTGTGGCCCCTGGCCCAGGACCTGCGCGCGGCCGGGCGCTTCGATCCCTATTTCTTCCTGGTACGCGCCCTGGCCGGCCAGGGTTATGGCCCGGCCGCCTTCGCCTATGGCGAACTCTATGACCCGCTGCACTGGCAGGCCGGCACCTCATTCTCCAAGCCGCGCGCGGACAAGGCCCGGGACTGGTATGAAAAGGCCGCCGCATTGGGGGTACCCGAGGCCCGGGCGCGCCTGGAGGCACTCAAGTCCGCGGCGCCGGGCGACTGACCCACGCGGTCCGTCCGGCCATCCCAGGCCCGCATGACCCTTCGCACGACCAGGATCGAAAGCCCATGAGACTCTATGACATCATCGCCATCCTGATGACGCTCGCCGCGCTCTTCAGTTGGTTCAATCACCGGTTCCTGAAGCTGCCGACCGCGATCGGTCTGATGCTGATTGCATTGCTGATGTCGCTGGCGCTGCTGTCGCCGCTGCCGGGTACGGACGGTCTCGAGCAGGACGTGAAGCGGATGCTCGGCAGCATCGCCTTCGATCAGACCGTGCTGCACGGCATGCTGGGCTTTCTGCTGTTCGCCGGGGCCCTGCACGTGCGGCTCGCCGATCTCGCGCGCCATCGGTTCGCCATCCTGATGCTGGCGAGTCTGGGCGTGGTGCTGTCGACCGTGCTGGTCGGTGCCGGGTCCTGGCTACTGTTCTACCTGGTCGGGCTGCCCGTCCCGTTCATCTATTGCCTGCTGTTTGGTGCCCTGATCTCGCCGACCGACCCCATCGCGGTGCTCAGTATCCTCAAGCAGGCGGCGGCGCCCAAAAGCCTGGAGACCAAGATCACCGGTGAGTCCCTGTTCAACGACGGCGTGGCGGTAGTGCTGTTCCTGGTCCTGGTGAAGATCGCCGTCGGCGGTGAGGAGATGCACCCCGGCATCTTCCTGGGGGTCTTCCTCAAGGAGGCCCTGGGCGGACTGGCCCTGGGCCTGGCGAGCGGGGGCCTCGCGTATTGGATGATGCGCAGTATCGACAGCTACCAGGTCGAGGTCCTGATCACGCTCGCGGTCGCCAGCGGTGCCTATGCGGTGGCCGAGCACTGGCACGTCTCGGCGCCGATCACCGTGGTCATTGCGGGGCTCTTGATCGGCAATCTGGCCCGCGAAGGGGTCTGGTCGGCCGCGACCATGCGCTATGTCGATGCCTTTTGGGAACTGGTCGACGAGGTGCTGAACGCGGCCCTGTTCGTGCTGATCGGGCTCGAGATCATGGTGCTGAAGATGAGCGGCCCCATCCTGCTCGCCGGCCTGCTGGCCATCCCTCTGGTGCTGTTCGCCCGGGCGCTCAGTACCGGGCTGCCGCTCGCCGCCCTGAAGGGCTTTCGCACCTGGTCGCCGGGGGTGGTCGCGATCCTCACCTGGGGCGGGCTGCGTGGCGGTATCTCGGTCGCGATGGCCCTGGCCCTGCCCCACGGCGAGGTGCGGGACCTGCTGGTCTCGGTGACCTATATCGTGGTGGTCTTCTCGATTCTGGTGCAGGGCCTCACCCTTGCACCCTTCATCCGCGCCATGGGTCGGCGGGCCGATCTGGAGTTCAGCCAGGCTTAGGGGCGGTTCACCGCGAAGCGATACCAGTCGCTTAGGGGGTGCCCTCGCCGTCGTTGTCGTTGTCGTAATCGAGGTGACCATACCGGTCCGGATTCGCACGCACCAGGCCGGGTAGCGAATCGAAACCCGATAGATGGCGAGCTGCTCGAACCCGAATGCAGTGCTTCTCCGATTACGACAACGACAACGACAACGAAGATCGTAATCCGTGGTTCAACTTGATTTCTGACCCGTCATGTCGCGAGCACTGACTAACGAGCCGCCGGCCACCGCCGCGCGGTAGATCGGCTGCGCTCCAGGATCTCTGAATTCACGCGTCGCGCGCCTGCCGACGCTGGAGCGCTTCCTCGCGCGCATCATTGATCTCCCGCATGATGCCGTCGAGATCGGCCGTCTTGTGGCGGCCCTTGTAATGCCCGGTGAGCTTGACCTCGGGCGTCAGCTTGCCGCTTTCGTAGATGGTCCAGATCTCCTTGCCGTAGCTGGTCGTCAGCAGTTCCGGTGCATATTGGCCGAAGTAGGCGGCGAGATTGTCGACATCGCGCTCCAGCATCCGGGCGGCATTGTTGTTGGCCGCCGCGTCGACCGCCTGGGGCAGGTCGATGATCACCGGGCCTTGTGCATCGACCAGTACATTGAATTCGGACAGGTCGCCGTGGATGAGCCCGCAGCAGAGCATCTTGACCACCTCTCCGATCAGCCGACCGTGGTAGTCCAGGGCCTGTTCGCTGGTCAAATCCAGATCGTTGAGGCGCGGCGCGGCGACCCCCTGTTCATCGGTGATCAACTCCATCAGGAGCACGCCGTCAACAAAGTGATAGGGCTGCGGCACCCGCACCCCGGCTGCCGCCAGGCGATAAAGGGCATCAACCTCGGCATTCTGCCACACCGCTTCCTGTTCTTTGCGGCCGAAGCGCGTACCCTTCTCCATCGCCCGCGCCTGCCGGCTGTTACGGACCTTGCGGCCCTCGCGATATAAGACCTGGCTGTGGAAGCCGCGTTGGTTTGCTTCTTTATAGACCTTGGCACAGCGGATGGCGCCCTCGGCGAGCACCACATAGACCGCGGCCTCCTTGCCGCTCTTCAGCGGGCGAATGACCTCATCGATCAGGCCGTCGCGCACCAGCGGTTCGAGACTCTTGGGAACTTTCATCGTCGTCCTTTGTGCAACACCGGCGTGCCGCGCGCGTCGTGGGCGGGTCCGGGCGGGGAGGGCGGGTCCGGCGAAGGTCGGAAACTGCCCGGCAATGGGGCGATTATGGACTTCGCGGGTCCGTGCAGGGTAGAGGATTTGCCCAGCGGAGGCGCGCCGGGAGGTCAGACACCCGCACACGCACCGGTCGCGCACCCGAACCCGCGCTTGACGACCCCGACGGATCGTCGGAAAATCTTTCGTAGATGATATGGTTTTCCCCTTGGCAGCGCTTGATCCCGGTGCGCCGTCGAGCGGTCAGTCTCCCCGCGCAGCGCGTCCTGCCGATGCGTCAGCGTTCCCCCTGCTGCCGCGCCCGCTGGTGCCGCAGGACCATAAAGGACGGCGGTGCTGCCGACGCGACCGCGGGGCGTCAAGCACACTGTATCCACACGCCGCGAGGCACGGCCACCATGGACCTGCCCGCCGCCAACGCCAGTCGTTTCGAGTTCGCCGTCGCCGGCCACGTGCGCCACACCCTCAACCAGCGCTACCTGCTGACCGAGGTCCGCACCACCGGCGCCCAGCCCCAGGCGCTGGAGGAGACCGCCGCCGGTGGCGGGACCGAATTCTCCAATGCCTTCCAGTGCATCTCCTTGCGCGTCCCCTACCGCCTACCGCGGAACCCCCCCGCCCGCGGGTCCAGGGCAGCCAGACCGCCATCGTCGTCGGCCCGACCGCCCCATCATCTCCGGGCGCGTCTATCACGGCACCAACCGCGCACCCTATGCGCTGCCGGCCAACAAGACCCAAACGACGCTCAAGTCCAATGGCGAGAGAATGGCGGAGAGATGTTCGACAACGGCGATGGAACGCTCACTCACGTCAACAAAGACGGAATCGCCGTCAAGTACGATACTGACGGCTTTCCGGACTTTTCCCCGCACGCTGTTCACGAGGTTCCGGTTAACATGAAGCCGGACTACAATCGTGATTATAGAGCGGCTAACGAAGCGGCCGGTATTCAGCGGTTGCCGGATGGGAGTTTCTCCAACAAGGCAGGGGTATACTTGGCATCATCATGAGAACGGTGGGACAATGCAGCTTGTTCCCGATAGCATCCATCGGCCTTTTACACATGCTGGCGGCGTTTCTGCGACGAAATAGTCATTTAAGCTCAACTTTTCAATAGGTTAGATAGCGATGGTAACCATCGCTGAATCTTACGCAAGCGTAGATGCAGCAACGATCGGCGCGTTCGGGTCTCAGGTGGGGCTTTCGTTGCCGGAAGATTATGCCGCTTTCTTGACCGTACACAAAGGGAGCACGACCGATCCGAACGGGTTTCGCGCTAAGGGGTGGGATCGGGGTATGCTCGTAGCCGATCAGTTTTTCGGAGTTTCAACAGGCGATTCGGACGACCTGGTGGATGTTCACAACATTTATCAGGGTCAGCGTCGGTACGGCGACGCGGGCGCCATCCGCTCGCTGGTCGACGCCCCGCTGGCGCGGGGTCTGCGGCGACGGCGGCAGGCTGGCCCCACCTCGTCGCGGGTCTAAGGCGGGTAGATGCCACCCGATCACCATGTCTTAAGGAGTCCGCCATGTCCGTTCAACTCACCAAAAAAATAGCACGACGGCAAGGTGCTGATCGTCGACCCTGCCGACTTGGCGCCGGTGCACGCCTGGCTGGCCGCCCCGCCCAACGCCCATGAGCGCGCCTGACCCGGATCGCGGCCCGCCGTCCGCCGCCGCGTCGGCCAATACCGGCCTGGTGGTTGCGGTCCGCGGCAGCGTCGTGGATGTGCACTTCGCGACCCGGCTACCGGCGATCTATACCGTCCTGCGCGCGGGGCCGCAGCGGCAGATCGTCATCGAGGTGCTGGCCCAGCGCGATGCCCATCAGGTACGCGGAATTGCCCTGACACCGACCCAGGGTCTGGCCCGCGGCATGGTGGTGGAGGACACCGGCGGGCCACTGAAGGCGCCGGTGGGCAAAGGTATCCTCGGTCGGATGTTCGACGTCTTCGGCAACGCCATCGACCGCAAGCCGGCGCCGACCGAGGTTCAGTGGCGTTCCGTGCATCGCGCCCCGCCGCCACCGGCACGCCGCTCCACCAAGTCCGAGGTCTTTGCAACAGGCATCAAGGTCATCGACGTGCTGATGCCGCTGGAGCGCGGCGGCAAGGCGGGGCTGTTCGGCGGGGCGGGGGTGGGCAAGACGGTGCTCCTGACCGAGATGATCCACAACATGATCGGGCATCAGGACGGCGTCAGCCTCTTTTGCGGCATCGGCGAGCGCTGTCGCGAGGGCGAAGAACTGTACCGCGAGATGCAGGACGCGGGCGTGCTGCCGCACATGGTCATGGTCTTCGGCCAGATGAACGAGCCGCCGGGCAGCCGCTTCCGGATCGGGCACGCGGCGCTCACCATGGCCGAGTATTTCCGCGACGACGAGCATCGCGACGTGCTGCTGCTCATCGACAATATCTTCCGCTTCATTCAGGCCGGCATGGAGGTCTCCGGGCTGATGGGCCAGATGCCCTCGCGCCTCGGCTATCAGCCCACCATGGGCACTGAGCTGGCGGGGTTGGAAGAGCGCATCGCCAACACCGATACCGGCGCCATCACCTCGATCCAGGCGGTCTATGTGCCGGCGGACGACTTTACCGACCCGGCCGCGGTGCATACCTTCTCCCATCTCTCCGCCTCCATCGTGCTGTCGCGCAAGCGCGCGGGCGAGGGGCTGTTCCCCGCCATCGACCCGCTCCAATCCAGCTCCAAGATGGCCACGCCCGGAATCGTGGGCGAACGGCATTATGCCTTGGCGCGCGCGATCCGCCGTACCTTGGCGCAATACGCGGAACTCAAAGACATCATTGCGATGCTCGGCTTGGAGCAACTCTCGCCCGCGGACCGCAACCTGGTCGCCCGTGCGCGCCGCCTGGAGCGCTTCCTGACCCAGCCCTTTTTTACCACCGAGCAATTCACCGGCCTCCCCGGCAAGCTCGTGAGTCTGCAAGACGCGCTGGACGGCTGCGAACGCATCCTGAACGATGAGTTCAAGGACCTGCCGGAGGGCGCACTGTACATGATCGGGTCCGTGGATGAGGCGAAGACGCGGGAGAAGGCGCCATGAATCTCAAGGTGCTGCTGCCGTTCCAGGTCTTCGCCGATCGGACCGGCGTGACGCGCATCGTGGCGGAGACGCACGAGGGTTCCTTCGGGCTCTTGCCGCACCGGCTCGATTGCGTCGCGGCGCTGGCACCCGGCATCCTGACCTACGCCACCGACGCCGATGGCGAGGTCTATCTCGCCGTGGACGAGGGGGTGCTGGTCAAGACCGGCCCGACCGTACTGGTCTCGGTCCGCCGGGCGATCGGCGGCGCTGACCTTGGCCAATTGCGCGCGGCGATCGAGCAGGAGTTTCTGACCCTGGACGCGCAGGAGCAGGGTCTGCGCTCGGTCATGGCAAGACTGGAAACCGGCGTTCTGCGCCGGTTCATGAGCCTTCAACATGAATGAAAATCCGCTCGGTAGACCATCGCACACCGGTCCGGACCTCGCCGGAACCGTCGGCGCCAAGGCCGCGCGCAAGCTCAAGGCGCAGCGCAACCCGACGCCGGGGGTCTGGTCCGGACTCGGCATGATGGGGTTGATCGGTTGGTCGGTGGTCGTGCCGACGCTGCTCGGCGCGGCGCTGGGGCTCTGGATCGACAAACAGTTCCCGGGCACCCACTCTTGGACGCTGGCGCTCCTGGTGGCCGGACTGACGCTCGGCTGCTTCAACGCCTGGCATTGGGTGGCCAAGGAGGAGCGGGCCATGCGCGAAACGCAGAACGAACCGGAGGGGCGCGATGAATGAGCCGCTGGCGCTCGGGTTGGCGGTGGTCGCGGGACTGCTGCTCGGGGCAATCTTCTTCGGCGGTCTGTGGTGGACGCTGCGCAAGGGCCTGCAGTCCCCGCGACCGGGTCGGTGGCTCTTGGGCAGTCTGGTGACGCGCACTGGTATCGTACTGGCCGGGTTTTATCTGGTCGGCGCGGGTCATTGGGAGCAGATGCTTGCGTGTCTGCTCGGATTTGTGATCGCCCGCCTGGCCCTGACCCGGGTGGCAGCGCGCCCCGCTGCAGTCGGTCGCGCGGCACGCACCCAGGAGGCAAACCGTGGACTTGAGTCCTGATCAGACGATCTTCTGGCACTACGGGTTCATCAAGCTCAATGCCACCATTGCCTTCACCTGGGGTTTGATGTTCGTGCTCGCCGTCGGCTCCAAGCTCATCACGCGCAAGCTGTCCACCGAACTGACCCGCTCGCGCTGGCAGAACCTGCTGGAGATCGTCGTCACGGGCATCGAACGGCAGATCGAGGAGGTCGGGCTGGGCCAACCGAGACAGTATCTCGGCTTTCTCGGCACCCTCTTCCTGTTCGTCGCCGCGGCGGCCCTGGCCACGGTCATCCCCGGCTATGAGCCGCCGACGGGCTCGCTCTCGACCACGACGGCACTGGCGCTCTGTGTCCTGGTGGCCGTGTCCGCCTTCGGTATCGCCGACCAAGGCGTGGGTGGTTATCTCAAGTCCTATATGGAGCCGACCTTCATGATGCTGCCCTTCAACATCATCAGCGAGGTCTCACGGACCCTGGCCCTGGCAGTGCGTCTGTTCGGCAACATGATGAGCGGCGCGATGATCATTGCCATCCTGCTCACCATTACGCCCTTTCTTTTCCCGATCCTCATGACGGCGCTGGGGCTGCTCACCGGCATGGTGCAGGCCTATATCTTCAGCATCCTGGCCGCAGTGTACATCGCCGCCGCGACCCGCACGCGCCAGCCGGCGCCCACGTCAACTCCGGCGCCCGGCACTTGAGCCAACCCAGAGTCAACCCGAGGACCCACCATGGACAGCTTGACCATCATTGCCGTCGCGTCGATCGTCATCGCCGGCCTCACCACCGGCTTCGGCACCATGGGGCCGGCCCTGGCAGAGGGCCGCGCGGTCGCGACGGCACTGACGGCGCTGGCGCAGCAGCCCGATGCTTCCGCCACCATCACCCGGACCCTGTTCGTCGGGCTCGCGATGATCGAGTCCACCGCCATCTATTGCTTTGTGGTCTCGATGATCCTCATCTTCGCCAACCCCTTCTGGAACCTCGCCATCGCCCAGGCCGCCGGGAAATAGTCCATGCTCATCGATTGGTTCACGGTCGGTGCACAGGCGGTCAATTTTTTCGTCCTGGTGTGGTTGCTGAAGCGTTTCCTTTACCAGCCGATCCTGCACGCCATCGATGAACGGGAGCGGCGGATCAGTGCGGAGCTTGCGGACGCCGAGGCGAAGCGGACACAGGCCAACCAGGAGCGCGATGAGTTCCGGCGTAAGAACCAGGAATTCGAGCAACAGCGCGCAGCGCTCTTCACCTACGCGCAGGAAGAGGCGAAGGCTGAGCGTCAACGTCTCCTTGAAGAGGCGCGGACCGCAGCCGACGCCCTGAGCGCCAAACGCGCGGGAGCGCTGCGCAACGAGGCCGATCGGCTCAATCGGGCCATCCTGCACCGGACCCAGGATGAAGTCTTCGCCATCATCCGCAAGGCGCTGACTGACCTCGCCGGGGCCAGTCTGGAGGAGCGGCTGGTCGCGGTCTTTATCGAGCGCCTGCGGGCGATGGACGGCGCGGCGCACGCCGTCTTCGCGCAGGCGCTGAAGACGGCGACCGACCCGGCCTGCGTGCGTAGCGCCTTCGACCTGCCCGCGGCGCAACGCACGGCGATTCAAGAGGTCATCAATACCGCCTTTGCACCGGCCGTCCCGGTCCGATTTGAGACCGCACCCGACCTGGTCAGCGGAATCGTGCTCACCGCGAATGGGCAACAGATCGCCTGGGACATTGCGGATTACCTGCGGTCGCTGGAACGCGGTGTCGGTGAGCTATTGAAGGAGAAGGGGCAGCCGGACACCAAGGCCGGGCCTGACCCTTCAAGAACCGCAGCGCCGCGTCCATGACGGCCGCGCCCGACGGCCTGGAGTCGGTCTTCGAGCGCGTCTTCGCCGCCATCGGCCAAGCCCGCGAACAGTACAGTCCGCAACTGACCCCACGCGAGGTCGGCACCATCGCGACCGTCTCCACCGGCATTGCCACGGTCTCCGGCCTGCCCGGTGTCGGCTTTGAGGAGCTGCTGGCGTTGCCCGGCGAGGTCTTCGGCATCGCCTTCAACCTGGACGCGGACGAGCTCGGCGTCGTACTGCTCGGGGACTACTGGCAGTTGCACGCCGGGGCCCTGGTCGAGCGCACCGGCCGGGTCATGGACGTGGCCGTCGGCGATGGCCTGCTGGGGCGCGTCATCGACCCGCTCGGCCGGCCGCTCGATGGGCCGGGGCCGGTGCGCACCGACGCGCGCCTGCCGATCGAGCGCCCGGCGGCGGCCATCATGGACCGCGCGCCCGTCACGGTCCCGCTCCAGACCGGGCTCAAGGTCATCGATGCGCTCATTCCGATCGGCCGCGGCCAACGCGAGCTGATCCTCGGCGACCGCCAAACCGGCAAGACCGCCATTGCGATCGACAGTATCCTCAACCAGCGCGGCCAGGATGTCCTGTGTGTCTATTGCGCCATCGGTCAGCGGGCGTCCGCCATCGCCAAGGCCGTGGCCACCTTGCGGGAGCGGGGCGCGCTGGACTATACCGTGGTGGTGGTGACCGAGGGCAATGACGCGCCGGGTCTCGCCTACATCGCCCCCTATGCCGCGACCAGCATCGCCGAGCATTTCATGGAGCGCGGGCGCGACGTGCTGATCGTCTACGACGACCTCACCCACCATGCCCGCGCCTATCGCGAGCTCTCCTTGTTGCTGCGCCGCCCGCCCGGCCGCGAGGCCTTCCCCGGCGATATCTTCTACATCCACTCGCGCCTGCTGGAGCGTGCGACCCACCTGAGTCCGGAGCGCGGCGGGGGCTCGCTCACCGCCCTGCCGATCATCGAGACCGAGGCCGAGAACATCTCGGCCTATATCCCGACCAATCTGATCTCGATCACCGACGGGCAGGTCTATCTGTCGCCCTCGCTGTTTGAATTGGGCGTGCTGCCGGCGGTCGATATCGGCAAGTCAGTCTCGCGCGTTGGCGGCAAGGCGCAGCGGGCGATCTACCGCGCGGTCGCGGGCGACCTCAAGCTTCGCTTCGCGCAGTTCGAGGAGTTGGAGACCTTTGCCCGGTTCGGTGCCCGGGTGGATGAACCGACCCGCGCGATCATCGCCCATGGGCAGCGCATCCGCGCCTGCCTCAAGCAGTCGGAACTCGCCCCGGTGGCGGTGCCGGCGCAACTCGCCGTCCTGCTGGCCCTGACCGCGGGGCTCTTCGACAGGGTGGACCTCGAGCGGATGACGGCGGCCGAGCAAGCGGTGCAGGCGGCCGCGGCGACGATCCCGGACGCGCTTCGCGAGCGCCTGACCGGCGCCGGGACCTTGAGCGACGAAGATCGGCAGGCGCTCATCGACCTGGCCGGCCGAGCGCTCACCGGATTCCAGCCGTCGGCGGTGCCGAGTGCTCCGGGCGGGGCCGCCCCCGGGCAACCGACCGAAGCAAGCCCGCAATAACGAAAAGGTCAAAGCCCATGCTCGCGAAACTGCACTACTGGTGGCAAGCCAAACGCTCCAGCTTCTGGTTCGTCCCGGCCGTGATCGTGCTGGACGCCGTAGTGCTCGCGACCCTGCTGATCACCTTGGACGTGACCGTCGAGCTGCATGTGGTCGAGCGCTGGCCGCTGCTCTTCGGCGCGGGCGCGGACGGCGCCCGCGGCCTGCTCACCGCGGTCGCCAGCTCGATGATCACGGTCGCCGGGGTGGTGTTTTCCATCACGCTCGTGGCCCTGGCGCTGACCTCCAGCCAGTATACGTCGCGGGTCATTCGCAACTTTATGCGTGACCGCGTCAACCAGGCGGTGCTCGGCGTCTTCGTCGGTATCTTTGCCTATTGTCTGGTGGTGCTGCGGACGATTCGCGGGGGCGATGAAGGCGGGTTCGTACCGACGCTGGCGGTGCTGGGCGGCCTGATCCTGGCCTTCGTCGGGATCGCCGTGCTGATCTACTTCATTCATTATGTCTCGACCTCGATCCAGGCGTCGCACATCATCGCCGCGGCCGCCCAGGAGACCCTCGCGGCGGTGGATCAACTCTTCCCCGAAACCCTTGGCGACCACGCGGACGAAGACCCGGCCGCCGACCTGGCGCGGGCGTTCGCCATGCAGGCCTGGGTGGCCGTCCCGGCCGAGCGGACCGGCTATATCGAAACGGTCGATGCGGACGCACTGCTGGCGGTCGCTCGAGCGCACGGGACCATCGTGCGGATGGACCGCGGCATCGGGGACTTTGTCGTCGCAGGTACGCCGCTGGTCTCGGCGATCGACCCCGGCGATCTGGGCGACACGATCACGGCCGAATTGAACGCCCCCTACGTCGTCAGCCGTCAGCGCACCGCGGAGCAGGATGTCGCCTACGGCATCCGGCAGATCGTGGACATCGCCATGAAGGCACTCTCGCCCGGTGTCAACGACACCACGACCGCCGTGATGTGCGTCGATTATCTGACCGCCATCCTGGTCCGGCTGGCCCCCCGGCGGATTGCCGCCGCCCATTGGCTGGAGCAGGGCAAGCTGCGCGTGATTGCCCGCGGCCCGAGCTTTGCGGGCCTGGTGAGCGAGTCCTTCGACCAGATCCGCCAGAATGCCGGCGGCAATGTCGCCGTCCTGTTGCGGATGCTTGGCGCGCTTGACGCCATCGCCAGCCGGACCCTGAGCCCCGATCGGCGCCGGGTGCTTGGGCAGACCGCCGAAGAGATCGCCGAGGCGGCCGAGCGCACCATCGACGCCCCGCACGACCGGGCACGGCTCGGCAACCGCCTGACGCGGGTGCGCGAAGTCCTCGCAACCGCACCGGTGGTATTCGTCCGGGCACACCAGGACGGACGCGAGGCCCGATGAACGAAAGCACCGCCAGCCTGCGGCGCAAGATCAGGAGCGCCGGCGATCTCCAATCCGTCGTCCGCACCATGAAGACCCTGGCCGCGTCCAGTATCGGCCAATACGAGCAGGCGGTGCGCGCCCTGAGCGACTATGCGCGCACGGTGGAACTGGGCCTGAGCGTCTGTTTGCGCGGCAGCGGTGCGGACGTAGCGCTGACCGCAGCCTCGGCCGAACCGGATAGCAGCCGGAATACAAGCCGGATCGGTGGGATTGTGTTTGGCTCCGACCAGGGACTGGTGGGCCAATTCAACGACGTGGTGACCGACTATGCGGTGCAGACCCTGGCCGCCTTGACCGACCGGCCGCTGGTCTGGGCGGTCGGCGAGCGCGTCCATGCGCGCCTGACGGATGCCGGTCTGCCGGTGGTGGACCGGTTCGCCGTGCCGGGCTCGGTCGCGGCCATCACCCCGCTCATCGGGCAGATCCTGGGCGCGAGCGAGGCCCGCGGGGCGCGCGTCACGCAGCTCCATTTGTACTACAACGGTCCCGCGTCCGGTGCCGTCTATGCGCCCGTCAGCCAGCGGCTGCTGCCGTTGGACGACGCCTGGCAACGCCGGCTCGCCGCGCTGCCCTGGCCGACCGGGAACCTCCCCGAGGTCATGGGTACCGGCAGCACGACCCTGAGCGCGCTCATCCGCGAGTATCTCTTCGTCTCGCTCTTTCGCGCCTGCGCCGACTCGCTGGCGAGCGAGAACGCCAGCCGTCTGGCGGCGATGCAGCGCGCCGACAAGAATATCGACGAGCTGCTGGAGGCGCTCAACGGCAGCTTCCACCGATTGCGCCAGGGCGCGATCGATGAAGAACTGTTCGATGTCATCTCCGGCTTTGAGGCACTGGCCCGACAGCGGCACTAATCGAGACACCGGTGGGAGCGGCTCGAGCCACGCGGCAAGGCCGCGGTGACCCGCGACGCCGCGGCGCGGCTAACGGCCATGGGTGGAAGGCCGGATCGAACTGCTCGAGCCGGGCCTTGGACCCCGGCTCGGGCGTCAACGCCCCCCCCGCGCGCGTTCTTTCGCGTACACTGGCGCCCACACCACCATCGGGGGTCGACCCATGTCCATGATCCTGATCGTCTTCATCCTGGTTTATCTGGGCATGATGCTCGGCCACCTGCCGTGGCTCAAGGTGGACCGCGCCTCCATTGCCCTGGGGGGTGCCATCGCACTGCTGGCCGCCTCCGAATTGACGCAGGCCCAGGCCCTGGACAGCATCGACTTCAGCACCATCGGCATGTTGTTCGGGCTCATGCTGATCTCAATCCAGTTCGAGATGTCCGGGCTCTACGGCGCGGTGTCCGCGGCGGTGACCCGGGTCCGCACGCCGCCGCCGCGCCTGCTCGCCCTGCTCATCGCCCTGGTGGGGACCATGTCCGCCTTTCTCACCAACGACGTGGTGGCCGTCGCCATGACCCCGGTGGTGCTCGCCATCAGTCTGCACCGCGGCATGAATCCGGTGCCCTTTCTCCTTGCCATCGCCTTTGCCGCCAATGCCGGCTCCGTGGCGACGATCATCGGCAGCCCCCAGAACATGCTGATCGGCGAACGACTGCACCTCTCGTTCGCGGGTTACATGGCCTATACGGCGGTCCCGGCCCTGCTGTCACTGGTTGTCGTCTGGCTCGCCCTGGCGTTCTTTTACCGCGGCCGCTGGCGACTCGAGCGAACGGTCGCGGCGAGCGTTCCCGTCCCCGCGGGAGCGGTGGACGCCCCCGCGCTGGACCGCTGGGAAACCGCCAAAGGCGTACTGGTCCTGGGGCTCGTCCTCTATGCCTTCATCTTCACCGACTGGAACCGCGGCCTGGTGGCGGCCAGTGCCGGTGCCTTCATGCTGTTCAATGCCCGCTTCATGTCGCGCAGCATGCTGCACCGCATGGATTGGGGGCTGCTGCTCCTGTTCATCGGCATCTTCGTCGTCAACGGCGCCTTCCAGGGTACCGGCGTGCCCCAGCAATTGGTCGCGGATCTCAAGACGGCCGGTTTCAATCTCCAGCACAGCGACGTGCTCTATGCGATGAGCGCGATCCTCAGCGACATCACCTCCAATGTCCCAACCGTGATGCTGCTGCTGCCCTATGCCAGTGACCCCACGGCCGGACCCCTGATGGCGCTCGCCAGCGGGCTGTCCAGCAATCTCATCGTCATCGGCAGCCTGGCCAACATCATCGTGGTCGATGCGGCCAATGCCAAGGGGCTCAACATCTCATTCTGGGAGTTCGCCAAGGTCGGCGTGCCGGTCGCCTTGACGACCTTGCTGATTGCCTGGGTCTGGGTCCTCTATCTGATGTAGGCGTAGCCTGGGTCGAAAGGTCTCAGAGCCGGTGTCGGTGTCGCTCTGCCTAAGCGTCGGGCTTGGTCTCTAAGAGACGTTTGAGCCGTTCGATCTCGGCGAGCGCCGCGGATTCGCGTTGCAGCGCGGCCTCCTTTTCTATGCGCTCTTGCTCTTTTTCTGCGCGCTCCTGTTCCTTTTCCGCAAACGCTTGCTCTGCCGTCGCCTGCAGTTCATCCAGCCGGCGCTGGATACTGCGCTGCTGGCGCAGGTAGTTCTGGCGCGCTTGATAGGCGTGATAGTCACGCTCCTTTTCGGAAAAGCCTTTCAGGGTGCTCATGGCTTGTCGCATCTCCGCGGTCTGCATCCACTGGGGCAGGTCACCCTCGTTGAGCGTCTCGCCCTCGGTGAAAAATCTGAGCCAACGTTTGAGTTCGGTGTCGACATCCCCGGCTTCGCGTCTCGGGGCTGCGAACTTACCCAGTTCGAGGAGCCAGATGCCCCCGTGATCGAAGAGGCTGCGCCCCTGGTCGTCACGCATCCGGTAACGGTGAGTATAGTCCGGCACCTCGGGCAGCCCTGAAGCATAACCGCGCCACCCCAGTCACCGCGCGGGCTGGCGGGGGTTAGAGAAAGTTAATGTTCGCACAAGGGGGTAGACACGGCGGCGGGGCTGTGGCAGGATTAGGGGCAGGGTAATCGGTCTGCCGTTCCGCCGGGGGATAGCGATGGGTGTGATGGGTCCAGGACCTTGGGTCCACTGCGGTCGCGTGTTCAGCGCCGCGGAGATTGCCGACATTCGCCAGACGGTGGCGTGGCTGCCGCGGTTCTGTCGATGGCTGCGAAAACCTGCGGATAGCTGGCGGATAGCGCGGGCAGTCGCCAACGAGGGTGGTGAAGACCGGTCGGGTCGCTGGGGGACGTAGGGGGTTGGGAGTCAGGGGGGAGAGGCAGG
>Ga0247840_10002866_pt1 | contig 30034 bp, 27 predicted proteins | sample LaCruzMarch2015__FD_192404 | JGI IMG/M metagenome (GOLD analysis project Ga0247840, IMG submission 192404) | Freshwater microbial communities from meromictic Lake La Cruz, Castile-La Mancha, Spain - LaCruzMarch2015_17m | ecosystem: Environmental > Aquatic > Freshwater > Lake | place: Spain...
ATAGCCGTGGACGCCTGCCCCGACCGCTATTCCGATTGCGACATAGATCCAGACTTTCGATACGATATCCACGACCGCCGTATATCCAGCCTGAATCCTTTCAGAAAATGGCGTTTCCCGCTCCTCGATAGCCAGCTCGGCGGCCTTGATTTCATAAACCCACGCCTCGACAAACCGCTCCACTTTAAGTTTTCCGATCACCCATCCGGCGCTGATGGCGATCAGAAGTCCTGTAGATGCATACAAAAGCGCCGTCTTCCAGCCGAAGAGGCCGAAGAGAAGAATGAGCGCCACCTCGTTGATCATCGGTGCGGCGATCAGGAAGGAGAAGGTAACGCCGAGCGGGATGCCGCTTTCCACAAACCCGATAAACAGCGGGATGGCCGAGCAGGAACAGAAGGGTGTCGCGATACCGAGGGTACTCGCCATGATGTTGCCCAGGAACAGTGGTTTCCCCTCCAGCGCCTTTCTCGTCTTTTCAGGCGAAAAATAGGAGCGGATGATCCCCACCACGAAGACAATGGCCGTGAGGAGCAGAAGCACCTTGGGCACTTCAAAGATAAAAAACCGCACCGCTTCGGTGAGTTGGGAACTCGGATCCATCGAAAAGATAGAAAAGACCAGATAATTCGTTCCTCTCTCCAAAAAGATGTAGATCAGGAGCATTACCGGGGCGAGCAGTAGCGGGGGCCATACCTTTGTTTTTACCCGATCGCTCTTCGTCTGGATCATGACCAGCCCGGTTGCATCTTTCTTCGCACAACATTCAGCCATGGGATACTCCTTCCTCAGCGGTTTATATTATTACGATACATTTCTATATGACAATATATTGGATCAGCCAGGCATGCCGCAGCGATCCTCCCCCCGGATGTGGCGGCTCTGTTCAAATAGGGCAATGATGTCCGGGTCGTCAGACAGCCAGTGCCTCAGGTTTCCCAGAAGGCTCGCCACATAGGGGCTCTGGCTGCCGTCGGTTAGGGAATAGTGCGCCCAGAGCCCTTCCTTCCTCCGGGATACCAGGCCCGCATCTTCCAGAATCTTCAAATGTTTTGAGACTGTAGGCTGGGCGATCCCAAGCGCGGCCTGGAGCTTACAAACGCAGATCTCCCCTTTCTGAAGCAGCTTCAAGAGCTTCACGCGATTGGGATCGGAAAGCGCCTTCATGACTTTGATGAATTCCTTCATGGCTGATCTCCCTATATTCCTTTTTGGCTATATAATGGCCAGACGGAACATTGTCAAGAAAATTTTTCCGAAATCGTTCCCCGGAGAGTTTCCGCTCGAGGGATTTTAACAGAGCCTGGCGTAACCATGATGCTTGAAACTCTCACAAAATCTTCTTGACAAGATATAAACGGATTGTTATGAGAGAGCCACTGTTGGAAGGATCGTTATGAAAAGAGAAAAAGCCAAGTCCATCTTTAACCCGGCGCCGATTGCGATAATTATCGGAATCATTATTCCCTGCTGCATAGGGACTGGGTGATGGTCTGTTCTTGAAAAGCTTGAACTGGAAACCGTTACCATCCCTGGTAACGGTTTTTTTTTGGGGAAAAACAGACTTAAGGAGAGAAGCCATGCAACAAACCGGATCGCAGATACTTTTTACGGCTCTGAAGGAAGAAAATGTCGATACACTCTTTGGCTATCCGGGAGGATGCGTCATGGATATCTATGACGAGATGTTCCGGCAGAAGCTCAGGCACATATTGGTGCGGCACGAACAGGGGGCCATCCATGCCGCCGACGGTTACGCCAGGGCCTCGGGTCGGGTCGGCGTCTGCCTTGTCACGTCGGGGCCCGGCGCTACCAACACGGTGACCGGGATTGCCAATGCCTATATGGATTCCATCCCCGTCGTCGTCCTTACAGGACAGGTTTCCACCGCTCTGATCGGCAGCGACGGCTTTCAGGAGGTGGACATCACCGGGATCACCCGAACCTGCACAAAACACAACTTTCTGGTCCGGAACATCGGTGATTTGCAAAGGACGATCCGGGAGGCCTTCCAGATTGCCCGTTCAGGGCGGCCGGGCCCCGTCCTCGTTGATCTGCCGAAAGATGTTATTCAGTCGGTCGCGGAAGCGGAGCTTTCCCGAAACGCCCCTCCTCCCGAGGAGGAGGGCTGTCCGGACCTGGAGGGGCTCTGCAATGAAGCACTGAAAATGATTCTTCAGGCGAAAAAACCGCTCATCATCGTCGGGGGAGGGGTGATTCTCGGAAAGGCTTCCGCGATTTTCCGGGCTTTCGTGAAAAAATTCCAAATCCCGGTCGTATCGACACTGATGGGGTTGGGCGCCTTCCCCGCGAGCGATCCGCTCTGGACCGGCATGTTGGGCATGCACGGCGCCTACTCCGCCAACATGGCTGTCAGCCAATGTGATCTTCTCATGGCGATCGGCGTCCGGTTTGATGACCGCGCCACGTCCAAGGTCTCGGCCTTTGCCCCGAACGCACGGATCATCCACATCGATATCGATCCCGTCTCCATCGACCGAATCGTTCGGACCGATTTGGCCATTGTCAGCCACTGTACCCCGGCTCTCAATGCTCTCCACCGTCTCAGCGACGAACAGGGGCTGGAGCTGCCGGAGCAGCAAATCGGCGCCTGGCACAACCAACTCCGTCAATGGAAAGCGGAAAAGCCCCTGAGCTACTGCCGCAACCAGAACATCAAACCTCAGTATGTTATTGAAAAGCTCCACCAGCTCACGCAGGGTCGGGCGATTATCGCGACAGAGGTGGGTCAGCACCAGATGTGGGCGGCCCAGTTTTACCGTTTCGACGAACCGAACGCCTTCCTCACCTCGGGGGGGTTGGGAACGATGGGATTCGGGCTGCCCGCCGCCATCGGCGCCCAGATTGCCTGCCCGGACCGGGTCGTTGTCGATGTGGCCGGAGACGGCAGCATCCAGATGAACATTCAGGAGCTGGGCACCATCGCCCATTACGGCCTTCCCGTGAAAGTGGTGATCCTGAACAATCTTTACCTTGGGATGATCCGCCAGTGGCAAGAGCTCTTCTACGGCCGCCGCTACTCCCAGTCCGACATGACCCAGGCGCCCGACTTCGTGAAGCTGGCCGAGGCCTATGGCATTAAAGGGCTGCGGGCCACAAAACCCGATGAGGTGAAAAACGTTCTCCAGGAGGGTCTGGAGACGCCCGGACCGGTGGTGATGGATTTCCAGGTGGAACCGGAGGAAAATGTTTTTCCGATGGTGAAACCGGGGACGCCGCTCTCGGAGATGTCCTTCGGCAATGTTCGTGCTGTTGCATGAATCACAGATTAAGGAAAGGGAAAAACCATGCCAGTCCAGTTTAAAGAACGAGCGATATCCGTAACCGTCAACAACCGGCCCGACGTGCTGGCGCGCATCGCCGGCACCTTCAGCGCCCGGGGGTTCAATATCGAAAGCATCTCCGCCAATATTACCCGCAACCCGGCCATTACCAAGATCATCATTACCACGCTGACCACGCCGGATACGATTACCAAGGTCATCAAGCAGTTGAACCGTCTGGTTGATGTGCTTGAGGCGAAGAGACTCCGCCGGCCGCATGCGGTCTGCAGGGAGATGATCCTCGCGCGGGTTCCGCTGTCGAAGGAGAAACAGGCAGCGATCCGCGAGCTCCTCGACACCCACGGCGGGAAAACGGTCAGCCTCGAACCCGGGTTCGCCGTCCTGGAATTTACCGGTGACAAGGAGGAACTCGAAGAAATTCTGACCAGCCTGGAGGCGCTGGGCATGGAAGACTTTTCGCGAACCGGCGTCATCGCACTCGAACGGGCCAAGCCCTGAAGTTGCACAACCGCTTATAAAAGGTTGGCAATTCGGGGTATGCAAAAAATCTTGCATTATTCATGAACAGGGCTTACTATTTTCGATCTTCATGAAACAGGCAGGCGGTTCTAAACATGATCAAGAGATTTAATGAGTTGATCCATGCAGGGATCAAGCAGGCCCTGACCGACATCCATATCGCGGGGGGGCAGCCCGTGATCTATCGCAGGGACGGCATCATCCATTACGAACGCGGCGCCATCTGGAACCCCAGGGATATCGACGCCCTTGTCGAGGGGATGCTAACAGAAAAGCAGATGCAGACCCTCCGCAGACGATGGTCGGTCGATTTTGCCATGTCGATCAGCCGTGTGCGTGTCCGAATCAACGTATTTTATACGACCCGCGGATTGAGTCTGGCCGTTCGATTGCTGCCCGAAGTGATTCCGGACATCCGGAACCTCAATCTGCATCCCAGCCTGATGCAGATTCCTGAATTGACAGCCGGCCTCGTTCTGATCTGCGGAAGCACCGGTTCGGGAAAATCGACGACCATTGCGGCGATTCTCGAAGAGATCAACCGCACCCGCCCGCTTCACATTGTCACGATCGAAGATCCGATTGAATTCCGGTTCCGCTCCAAGAAGGCCTTTATCGAGCAGCGGGAGGTCGGCATCCACGTCCCGTCATTCAAGCAGGGACTGCTGGACGTGCTACGGGAGAATCCCGACGTCATTCTGGTCGGCGAGCTTCGGGAGCCGGAGACGATTCGCCTGGCACTCAACGCGGCCGAGTCCGGGCATCTGGTCATCGCCTCGCTTCACGCCAGCAATGCCGAGGATGCCATCTTCCGGATCAACAACGCCGCTTCCGGGGAGTCCGACGAGACCATCCGCTTTCAGTTCGCTTCCGCACTTGCCTGGCTCATTGTCCAGCAGTTGTACTTCGTCGAGCGGGTGGGATTCCGGGTCCCGGCGCTCTCCATTCTGAGAGGTACGACAGCGGTGCGCAGCCTCATCCGGGAGAGCCACTTGTCACAGATTGAAACGTCCATGTACACGGGCCGAAGCGAGGGGATGTTTACGCTGGAGCGCTACATCTCTGAATTTCTCAATACCCGCGAGACGCTGAACCATCCCCACAAGCTTTTCCAGATCAAGGATGATCAAGGCCCGGAGCCGACCTACAAGTCCAGCCTCATCGATCCCAATGCCGTTCAGGACGTGGTTTATACGGAGACCATCGGGCAGGAGAACGAAAAGACAAAAGTTGGCGCCGTCGATGATTTCGGCCAGCATTATGTTATCGAGGAAGATACTGCCCTGGAAGATCTGATCGCCCAGATGGAAACCAAGTGAAGAGGTGAGGGTTTGTTCTGGTCGGTGCTCTACAATGTACTGCTTTTCGTTGCTGCGGTGTTTGTCGTCCCCTTCTACGGGGCGAAGATGGTTTTGACAGGCAAGTACCGCCGGAGCTTCGGTCCCAAGTTTGGTCGCATTTCTCCGGCGCTTGCATCCCTCATGCAGGGAGAGCCACGGATCTGGGTCCACGCCGTCTCTGTCGGCGAAGTGACGGCGGCGGCCCCAATCGTGACGGCGCTCCGCTCCCGTTTCCCAAAGGCGTGTATCGTCCTCTCCACAAGCACGGAGACAGGCCAGGAGATGGCCCGGAAACTGGCGACCGACGCGACGGTTCACATCTACTACCCCCTCGACATCCCTTGTGTTATCCGGAAAGTGATCGATCAGGTCCGGCCCGATATTTTCGTTCCGGTGGAAACGGAGCTCTGGCCCAATTTCATCCGTCTCTGCCGGGCGCGGGGGACGCGGATCGTGATGGCGAACGGCCGGATCTCGCCCCGCTCCTACCGCCGTTACCATGCGACGCGCTTCTTCTGGAAAGAGATCCTCACGGCGCTCGACGCGGCCGGTGTGATCTCGCAGACCGATGCAAAGAGGCTTGCGTCCCTCGGGATGCCCTCCTCACGAATTCAGGTCCTCGGGAACGCAAAATACGACGGCCTCGCGGCCCGGGCTTTCCCGGAACTGGAACGAGAGATTGCCGATCACCTCGAAATCGAGCCGGGTGAGGGAGTCCTGGTTGCAGGAAGCACACACGAAGGAGAAGAAGCCGTCGTTCTGGATGTTTACCGGCGACTGCTTGAAGAGATGCCGGACTTCAAACTGATCCTGATTCCGCGGCACATCGAGCGCGGGGATGCCGTCCTGGAGGTGGTTCATCGGGCTGGGTTTTCCGACGCGATCCGGATGTCGGAGATCCGGGCCGGTCGAAGCCGTTGCGGGGAGCGGATCATTGTTGTCGATGTGATCGGGGAACTTTTCAAGGTTTACAGTCTCGCCACGATTGTCTTCTGCGGGGGAAGTCTTGTGCCGAAGGGCGGCCAAAATATTCTCGAGGCTGCCGCCTGGGGGAAAGTTGTTTTCCACGGGCCGCACATGGAGGATTTCCGGGATGAGCATGTTCTTCTTGAAGCGGTGGGCGCCGGGATCACGGTCCGGGACGGCAAGGAACTCTTTACGGGCATCCGGGCGCTCCTCGCTGATCCGGATCTGCTGCGAACGAAAGGTGAATCCGGGCGCCGGGCGGTGGCGGCGAACCGGGGCGCCGCCTCGCGTTACGCCGATATGATCGCCAATAGGCTACACCGCCAAGAAAGTGCTGAGTAAAAAACTCAGCACTCAGCACTTTCTTAGCACTTGGTTTATCTCAGTCCTCCAGCGCCTCGAAGATCTTCTTCAGCCGGTGCAGGGGATCTTCGGAAGTCACGCTGACCCTGACCGGATTCTCCGGTGGAGGGTTAACCTTGGAGAGCTCCGCAGGGCGTGATGCGCTGGTCTTCGGCGCCGAGGGCTCGACGGTGGAAACCGGGGGCTTGATCCGGACCATTTCTCGTGGCGGCGCTTCGGGCCGCTGTTCCGCCGCAGGGGTCTGCGGTGCAGCCGATGCGGTTTCCATCAATTTTTCTCCCGGAATCTTTCGCCGGTGACGCGATCGCCGACGGGGCCTCTTTTTCGCCGTTTCGGGTGTGGATTCGATGTTTTCCGCAGGGGACGACTCCCCCCCGTTCGGCGCGGGCTCGTTGTTTACTACTGGAGATTCCCTCTTCAGTTCGGGTTCTTCCTCTCCCGGTTGTTCTTCCTTGGGCAAAACCTTCTTCGGGGCGCTCTTTCTGCGCGGTCCTCTTTTCTTTACCACCCTTTTGGGGCCCTCTTCTGTGGGCTCGATTTTCTCCGGCTCTTCCGCCACTTCGGACAGCGGCATTTCCGGTTCCTCTTCCGCCGCTTCCAGGTTCTCCAGCTCCTCGGGAGCCTTCCGGATGTGATTGGTCTGCCCCGGCGGGAGCGGCGTCTCCCGCTTCGTCGTTTCGATCTTCCACTCATCCCAGGCCATGCCAGGGCTTCCGGAGATGTGGATCGACATATCGTAGTCGTTCTCAAGACGGTTAAGTTCCGCCCGCTTCTGGTTCTGGAGGTAGTCGGCCACCTCATGGGGGACGCTAATGCTGATCAGGGAGGAGGACCCCTTGACCGCCTGTGTTTCGATCTTGCGGTATGCGTTCAGGGCCGTGTATTCTAGAGAAGGGCGCACCCCTCGACCCCGGCAGAAAGGGCAGGGCGTATAGCTGATCTCCTGGATCGTCGACTGCTTCTTCTGGCGCGAGAGCTCCAGGATCCCGAACTTGGAGATGTGGGAAAGCTGGATCCGTGCCCGGTCCAGGGAAATGGCTTTTTTGAAGGTCTTCTCCACTTCCGCGTTGTGCTTGTTGTCCATCATGTCGATGAAGTCGATGACGATCAGGCCCCCGAGATCGCGAAGACGGAGCTGGCGAGCGATCTCTTCCGCCGCCTCCATGTTCGTCTGGAAGGCGGTTTCCTCAACGTTCCGTTTGTGGGAGCCCCGCCCCGAGTTGACGTCGATTGTGATCATCGCCTCCGTTGGATTGATGATCAGATAGCCGCCAGACTTCAACTCCACGTGGTCCTGATAGATTACGCGAATCTGATCTTCCAGTTGGTATTTGTCGAAGAGAGGGGTCTTTTCCTTGTCCAGTTTGATCATCTTGAGATTCCGTGGAGCAACGGCCTTGCAATAGGCCCGCACCTGGCGGAAGGTTTCCAGGTCGTCAACGAGAATCTCCTCGATGTCCGTGGTGAAATAATCCCGCAGCGAGCGAACGCCAAAAGCGCTTTCCTGGTAGATCAGGGCGGGAGCTGCCGTTTCGGCGGCCCCTTTCTGGATCTCCTTCCAGAGGCGAGAAAGGTGCTGGTAGTCGCGGGCCAGCTCCTGCTTGGTCCGGTTCATCCCGGCTGTCCGGACGATAAATCCAACCCCGTCTTCCGTTTTGATCTGTTCAACGAGCTCCTTGAGGCGCTTTCGATCCTCCTCGTCCTCGATCTTCCGGGAGATGCCGCTGCTCTCCTTGTTGGGAAGCAAAACCAGGTAGCGCCCCGGCAGGGAGATGTAAGCGGTCAGCAGGGCGCCTTTGCGTTCGCCGACCTCTCGCATAACCTGGACGAGGACCTCCTGGCCAGGCTTGAGTTGGGATCTCGCACCGTCACGGCCGCCGTTGGTATCCGTGAAGTTGTTGGCGCTAACGTCGCGCAGTGGGAGAAAGCCGTCTTTCCGGCCTCCATAGTTTACGAAGGCAGCCTGGAGCCCCCGCTCCACCTTCATCACGAGCCCCTTGTAGATATTGCCGGTAATCGGCTCCCGCACGGCCATCTGGATGTTGAATTCGACCAGCTTGCCGTCTTCCACGATCGCCATGCGCTTTTGCTCGAGGTGGACGGCGTTGATCAGCATCTGTTTTTTCATAATGATCCTTTCTATTGGAAGGCGGATACGTCGCCTTTTCCTGCTCGGATGATCTCGACTCCTTCGTCAAGAAGACTGACCACGCTGGACGGCGCCGCGGCAATGATGCCGCCGTCGATGATCATGTCCACCTGTTTGCCGAAGAGTTCCTCTATAATACGGGGGTCGCTGAGGAGTTCGCCTCCTCCGTCCTTGACGCTGGTGCTGATTACGGGTGATCCCATCTCTGCGACCAGGCTCTGGCAGATCCGGTTGTCGGGGATCCGGATGCCGGTGGTCTGCCGCTTGGGGAGGATGATTTTGGGGACGAGCCGGGAGGCCTCAAGGATAAAAGTATAGGGGCCCGGAAGGAGGCGTTTCATGATTTTGTAGGCGTCGTCGGAAACCCTCGCATAGCGGCTGATGTCCTTGAGGTCGGCGCAAAGGAAGCTGAGCGGCTGCTTTCGGTCGCGGCGCTGGATCTCGTAGATCCGCTCTATTCCCTTTTTGTTGAACAGATCGCACCCCATCCCGTAGACCGTGTCTGTCGGATAGATCACAATCCCGCCGCCGCGGAGAACTTCAACCGCCCTGCGAATCAGCCGCATCTGGGGATTCTGATTGTTGATTGCGATCAGCATACCGTCCCTGCCAGACGCCGGGAAACATTCCCGGCTCTTAGGGGCCTTGTTTATCAGAAACAGATGCAATGATCAATGACAACCTTTATTTTTCCCTGTGATCACGTTCATGATTTTTGTCAAACGTCCCGCAAACAAGTCGCTGACATCCTTAAATTCTATTCCAACGAGGCCGGCTTCTTGTAGATAATGAATTAAGGTTTGAACAAGAACAATAGATTGATCTATGGAATCGGCGCCCTGCGGGATAATGGTGATACTTTCGTTGATTTGTGGCTGAATTGAAGAAGCCAACTCTATCGCATTTTTGGGCGCATCAAAAATGGTCCACAAAAGCATAAGATTTTTTGAAAGCGCTATATTGCCGGACAACTTCTTCCATCTCGGCATGAGTGAGATAAAAATGGTGTCCCCGGCATGCGGCCAATAGAATGTCAACGTCCACCCAACCACCCGGTGCGATTATTAGGCTCAAACGCTCGGGATGATGGTGCAGATGATGCCCGAAGCGCCTCCGCAGCGTTCCTCCGGGGGTTCGTCACCTTCTTCCGCCGGAAGGACATCGTCGCGATCCTTGCCTTCTTTCTCCTCTACCGATTCGCCGAGGCGCAGCTCGTCAAGATGGTCGCCCCGTTTCTGCTGGACCCGCAGATAAAGGAGAGGCTGGGGCTGTCGACAAGCGAAGTGGAAATCGTTTACGGGACGGTCGGGGCGATTGCGCTGATGCTCGGGGGGTTGCTCGGGGGCTGGGTCATCTCCCGGAACGGCCTCAAACATTGGCTCTGGATCATGGTGTTCGCGATGCACCTGCCGGACGCGATCTTCATCTGGCTCTCTGAGGCGATGCCGGAGAGCCTGTGGCTGATCAACGCCCCCGTGGCATTGGAGCCGTTCGGCTAAGGCTTCGGCTAACCTAAAAAGGCATTTACACAATGCAGCTTCGTCCGCACCGTCGATAACATCAAATGGCGATCTTGCTCATGCTCAATGAACGTTTCAATATCGCTCTTGGTGATCTGTTCCAGACAGGTCTTGCCCGAAGCCCTGACACCGGACAGGAAATCGTAAATCGCTATCAGGGCACTGCCATATGTTCTCGGTCTGAAGTTTCGCCGATACATACTCCGCATATATTCCTCAACATGCGCTTTCCCAGGTAAATCCCAGCCTGCAAGGCGATCCAATGCCCAGTGAAGCGCTCTTTCTTCCTGCGTGTACGCAGAGAAAACTACCTTTCCTGATTTTGTTCGAAAGATCTCGGGTAAAATGAGGGATGGGAGAAACCCTGCCTGTCGATCATGGATTCCAAATTCCGGCAAGGACTCTTTCGCTGAAACGATACTGCAATTTTCTATGGCCATCTGGTCCATCACTACCTCCTTTCCTGTGATTCAATAGGAAATACAGATAGATGATGAACCTAAAAAACCTAAGACGCAATCATCATTTTGTTACGTATAGCACCTACAAAGTGTTAGGTGAGGGCAACCGGAAAATCAATGAATGGAGTTTGTACTGTTGCATATGCCGTCAGTTTCTTATGTTCAGGCTGACTTTGTTCAAATTGTCATCGGGAAATAATTCGCCAATAACCGACATAAGGTCAGGTTTGCTAAACGGCTTCAGCAATGTTCGGTTTGCACCTAATTTCCCTGCTATATTCAAGCAAAGATCAGCATCTATTTTCCCGCCCCCGGAGATGGCAATGATCTTGGCATGGGGGGTGATCTTGCGGATGTGTGAGATTAACTCAATACCCTCCATCTCCGGCATGATGATATCCGTAACAACAAGCTCGGCTGGCTTCTTCTTTTGCAGATCCAACGCAATATTTCCATTCGCTGCCTCCAATACTTCATGGCCTTCAGATTCGAGCATCATCCTGAGTATCGCTCGCATTTGATCGTTATCATCGACGACAAGAATTCTCATGATTTTACGCCTTTCTTCTATTTGGCCACTTGTTGTTCATTCCAGGCAGTAGTGAAACGCACCACGATTTCACTGCCGCAAGATCTACACTTCACTTTACTACCCTTTCAGCCGCTCGTACGTTTCCTCGAACAGGGCGGCAGTTTCCTTGAAAGCTTCCAATACCGCCGGATCAAAGTGTCCCGGCATGACCCTGCCGTCCCAGCGTTCATGATGGGTATTGTATCAGTTATTGTATTTGCTGGCCTTAAAACGATCCAGCACGCGATCCAGTTCTTCGGCAGCGATCGGTTTGGAGATATAATCATTCATCCCCGCCTGAAGGCACTTATCCCGATCCCCTCTCATGGCATAGGCCGTCATGGCAACAATAGGAATGTTCGGGTCAAATCTATCCCCATCGGATTTTCTGATCAGCTGCGTGGTCTCGTATCCGTCCTGCGTGGGCATCTGAATGTCCATGAAAATGAGATCAAAATTATTTTGGCTAAGGGCCTGGATCGCTTCAATGCCGTTTTGGGCGATGACTATGCGGTGCCCTCTGTTTGCCAAGAGGGTTTTCACCAATTCTTGATTGACGATATTGTCCTCCGCCAGCAGGATATGCAGAGAATTTGTGACAAGCCCTGGAACTGTTGATGCTGTACTGTATTCTCTCGGATCTTCTTTTGCGAGCAGACCGGCAGATACCTTGAGGGGTATGGAAAAGGAAAAGGTGCTTCCCTGCCCGAATTTACTCTTCACCCAGATGCAGCCAGCATGGAGCTCGACGAATTTCTTTGTCAAAACAAGCCCTAGGCCGGTGCCTTCATATTCCTTCGTATGGGGACTGCTTATTTGGGAAAACTCCCGGAAGAGTTTCGGCAGGTCTTCGTCTCTTATCCCAATACCCGCATCGGTGACGGAAATTTCCCAGAATAGGTCTGAGTCCTCGGATAGAGTACAAGACGGGTCTGTCTCAGAGACAAGTCGATTAGCCTCTTCATAGGAAAGAACCTGTGCTGTGACATGCACGTTGCCGCCGTCGGGTGAGAACTTTACGGCGTTGCTCAAGAGGTTAAACAGTATCTGGCGGAGTTTACGCTCGTCTGCTTCGACTTCCAGGTCCAATGGTACATCGACATCAATTGTGATCCCTTGCTTCAGAGCCTTACTCTGAACCATCGAAACGACATTTCTGAGTTCAGAAATCAGTGGAAAATGGCTCAGTTCAAGCTCCATCTTGCCTGCTTCAACTTTTGACAGGTCAAGGATGTCATTAATAAGGCTGAGGAGGTGTTTGCCACTGCTGTGTATCATGCCGGCATATTCTTTCTGTTCATTGTTCAGCGTTCCCGCAACGCCGTCATGGAGTAAATCTGCAAAGCCGATAATCCCGTTTAACGGTGTCCGCAGTTCATGGCTCATGTTGGCCAGGAAGTCCGACTTGGCCCGGTTGGCAATCTCGGCTTGCGAAGCCATCTCACTGGCAACGATTATGGCCTGTTCGAGCTTAATGTTTGTTGCCAGCAATATCTCCTCTGCCTGTCTGCGCTCCAATTCGGCGGATGCACGGTCAGATACCATTTTCAGTGTTGCCTCGGCCAGCGAGCGGTTCATAAGCGGATTTTGTCCGATCACCGCGATTAGGCCGATAGGCACACCGGCGAAGTCAAAAAGTGTAACGCCGACGTAACTTTCCGCCTGCAGAACCTGAAGCGTTTCGTCACGCGGGAATAATCGGCTGACGCCTGTGGGAAAGCAGCAGACCTTTTTACCCACCACGTCGCCACAGGGAGTATCCTTCAAGGCATAGCATACGTTATCCTCAAATTTGCCGTCATGCCATACGGCCACTGTCCGGGCAGTCAACCCGTCCCCTTCAAGGCGGTCGATGCAGACGTAGTTTGCATCAAGGTTCTTGGCCAAATATCGGGCCAGCGCATTAAAGAAAGGCTCCTCCTTTGTTCCGCTGCCGGTCCGGGCCAGAAAGGCCTGAATCTCTTCAAACCGCTCTCGCGAAGTTCCGTCTCCGCCTGCTTCTGGGCGGTGACATCCCAATTGGTGCCGATCATGTGCAGAGGTTGGCCAGTGGCGTCATCGCGTTGTACGATGGCCAGGGCGCGGATGTTGTGCGTGGTCCCGTCGGACCAGAGAACCCGAAATTCGGTGTCAAAATCTCTTTCGCCCCGCAATGCCATCTGGATTTCTTCATCGCCGCGCTGCCGGTCTTCCGGGTGGACCCCGGACCGCCATGCCTCGTAAGCGCCGCCGAACTGATCCGGTGTGATCCCATAGAGGCGGTACATCTCGTCGTCCCAAATCAGCACGTTACTGACGGGGTTATAGTCCCAAATGCCCACGCCACCGGCCCGCACGGCAAGTGTTAAGCGGTCAGTGACCTGCCTGAGTTCCAGTTCTATACGCTTGCGCTCGGTAATTTCCTTATGTAAATCCTCATTAATCCGTTGCAATTCCTGTGTCCGCTGTGCCACTCGCTGTTCCAGTCCATCGTTGGCCTGCTGCAGCTTCCTCTCCCACAGCCGGCGCTCATTTACCAGCAGATTGAAGTTGAGAAGCAAATTACCGATTTCATCATTACGCACTACAGGAACTGGTTGGAATTCGATCTTACCGGAAGACATTTCGCCGATTTGTTGGCTTGCCTTGCTGAGCGGCTTCAGCAGCCTGTTGATGATAAACTGCAACGCGAGCAATACGAATAGCGTGAACACTGCTGCGGTACCGTAAGTCATGGTTCTTATGTTCCGAATGGGAGCATAGGCTTCCAAGGTGGGCAACACCATCTGCACAATCCATCCAGTCGAGGGAATGCGTTTCCCCGACGTCAGGGTTTCCACGCCTCGGGAGTTTACGGCGATTCCCGTACCTTCAAAACCGGAAACGAATTTGTCAACCATTTTATTGACGCCTGGATTCGCCATGGGAAAAAGTATGCGTGATGGTTCGCTGGATGTGACAATTATCCGATGTTTAGGGTCATCGATTGCGATAAAACCAGAGTCACCCATTTTTGTTCCTTCCACTGATCCAAACAGGGTGGAATCCGACAGAGGCGTAAAGCCCACAAGTGTCCCCAGAAGCTTGCCATTTCTCTCCTTGATCGGCACGGCAAAGGAAAGGCCTGGGGTGTTGATGAACCTGCCGCGGCGCGCTTTACCGATTGCCGGTTTGCCCGTTGCCACGACTTCCTGGAAAAAATCCTGTTCTGTATAAACGGCTTCTGCCCGACCAGGGGCCGGAGGACTATCTGCGACGCCCTTCCCCTCTTTAGAAATCAATAAAAGGCCGCTTGTAAATAAAGCCTTCAGCCCAACTCTTGAGTTCAGAAAGCTTCTTGCTTTTGCCGGGTCGGCAAAAAAATCAGAGGTGATCATCGAAGCGACGGTATTGAGTAGCTCCATGCGCTGAATGACTTGGGCGTCTATATCCGAAGCGATATATGAGGCAGTCGATAACTGTTGCTTACCCAGCAAGGCAATCATATCCTGCCCTAATCGCTTGGTAACGATATAAGCAAACAACCATATGCTGACCACAAAAAGCAGCAGCACTGTTGCGGTAACTTTTGTTTTAAGGCTTATTGAATGCAATCGGCGGAAGGATTGAATAATGGAGCCAAGGTGCTTCATTTTATTCCCCTATCGGATACTCTGTAATTTGTCAAAGGACAGGTATTCTATGAAACGCTCATTGCTGATAGAAGTCTTGTATCCCTGCAAGGAATGAGGTTCTAACGATTTCAGGAAGGCTTCCGGATTTTTTTAAGAACAAAAAAATAGGTTGCCGAGCCTTCGCATCTTCTATCGTTATTCCTTATCCTTCAAACTCTTACGGGCCTGTTGCACAGTATTTATCACTGCTACGATCCATTGTCTGGGGAATCTTTCGGCATCCGTCAACCACGGCAGCAAGCTGGTTACTGCCTCGGTAACACCAGCCTGCTCGTCACAGACGGCTGAAACTATCAGATCTCCGGTTCTCTTGAATCTCCCCAGCAACTCACCATCAGTGGCGACGTGAAATTCCCTTGCAAGACGGCTGAAAGCCGGTTCCTCTATATATTTATGTCGGTCAGCCTTCAAGCTTGTTGCAGCTTCCAGCAAACCCTTGTATTGATCAATTTTCCCAAGTACAGCCGCTGCCAACTCGTCATGCAACAGTTCCAATTGACGTTCCAGGGTGATACGGGGCATCCCCCGGTTGCCAAGCACCCGCCCCAGCCACTCCACCTGGCTCAAAAGTTGCGCCTGCGGCAAGTCAGCAAGGGTTGCCAACCAAGCAGCATCGCTCTTGGAAAAACTACGCCCCCGTTCCTGATAACGCTCATCGAAGTAAGGAAATTCCTCACGGCATCTTTTTGCGGCGGCCACTGCCGCCTCGATTTCCCTGACATCACTTGGAACTGCATGGTCGCCAGCTTCGGGATTGAGCATACTGGCCGTAAATACCTTTTTAGTGTTTTTAATAGGATAGAATGTAGAATAGAGGGCCTCCAACTGGTCAAAGAAATCGAGCGCCACCTGGATAAGACGCTGGTAACCATCCTGATCCATGGGAAGGGCATTCATGGCACGACTGAACTCCAGCCAATATTTGCCCGTTTCGTGGCCATAACCGGCATAAAAGTGAGCGGTTCCTGCGGTCTGACTGCCGAATCCCTTGATGACATCGGGGAGATGTACTGCATTGCCGAGGGTCGTTCCTTGCAGTACATACAGGATCCCGAGCAGATCGGTGGGCTGTTCTACCCGGTAACGGCGAATCTTCTCTGCAATATTGCGAGTGTGTTCAAGAGCCGCCTCAATGTCGGGAACAAACAGCTTGTCGAAAACACTCAGGTCTCTTCGTAAATGAACCAGACGCGAAGGTCTGTCCAAAAGAAGGGTTCTGATTTCGCCTGACTTTATCTGTGAAAACTCATGTTCAAGAGTTCCCTGAATTACTGCCATTGCTCGCAACTGTGCAACATAGCTTTCCAGTGGCAGTTGACCGTTTTTCAGTGCGACAATAAAGGGGAGTGTCTCCATGCGGGCATGTCGCTCACTAATTGCTTCTTTGAGAGAATCCATAAGGGTGGTGTGTAGGGATTGATTCATCTTTTATGACCTCATATATACTTACGCTGACGGTAAAAGACTACGATTGTAAACATATCGTATCCATCAATTTGACGTCTGTGACAAATCCCTACGCGTCCGATCGAGCGCCTCGCGAAGATTCAGGGCAACGATGCAGCCTTCCAGTTCCCTGGGCAATTCCTGAAGGACTCTGAAGGCACCCCCTCCAAGCATTATACGGACTGAATCGCCGAACTCTTTGTGAACCGCTTCCACCAACTGAATTACTTTGGGAATGTTAAAAAACATCGTTGACGATATTCCGAAAAGATCAGGCCCATGCTGCCTGATTGACTGGATAATCCCTTCCGCGGGAACATTGGTCCCCAGGAATGTGACATCCCATCCGTCGGCCTCCAAAACATCCGCCACCATATTGGCCCCCACTTGGTGCAACTCGCCCTGGACTCCGGTCATAACGACCTTGCCGCGCTGTTCGTCTGCGATCTCCAAATGCTGGTAGAGATTCGACATGACATACTGTGTGATGGCTGTTCCCATATGCTCATCAGCCACGGTTATCTGGTTGGTTTCCCATAGCCGACCGATCTCGTAGAGCGCTTCCTGAAAAACATCCATATAGATGCTGGGGATCGGATATCCGCCACGCCAGGCATCCATGATAATCTCCAGTGCGGGTTTCCGTTTTCCGGCAAGTATTTCCTTTAGATATTCCTGTCGCAAATTGGTAGCGGTGTTATGTTCTGCAAGCACCATTTCCCTTCGTATATCTTTAGCCTTATTTGCGTCTGGCGTTGTCATAGAATAATCCCCTTTTAGTCCAGCTTCTTCAGAAATACAAAATGTTACAAAGATGAATTCGGCAATATTAAATTATCATTGATTTCGGTAACAGCCTTTTTAAAGCACTCCGGGCAATAACCGTGGCTGAGAAACCTGGAATTATCTCTCACATATTTTACCAAATCCTCCCAGGATGAGTCGGATGTTTTAACCTTGCCACACATTACGCAGATAGGAAGCACTTCCTGAATCTTGCGCAGGTGCCAGAATGATTTATCCAACTGGTCATAGGCTGCTTTCAGGGTCTGGTTGTCGGTTTGCAGGGTTGAGTGGGTTTCCTCCAATGCCTCTATGCGAGTGGCAGAATCTACTGCCAGCTCTTTGAAGTGGGCCAGTTTTTGGATGAGCTGGCGGTTCTCCTGGACCAACTGATGCCGTTCGGCAATAGGTTTGAGCATTGCAAGCAGATTAGTGGCGTCCCACGGTTTGGTGATGTATTGAACAATCTGTCCCTGATTTACCGCTGCTATTACGGCGTCAATATCTGCATAGCCGGTCAGAAGAACACGGGCAGTATCGGGACTGATTTTGGAAACCCGGGCGAGAAACTCGGCTCCCGTCAACACCGGCATCCTCTGGTCAGATATGACCAGGGAAAACATATTGTGTGAAATCAGCAGGCCCTCGGCTTCGCTAATCTCCGAGGTGGCAAATACATGAAAATCCTTGCGTAGCAGATCGGCCAGACTGTGAAGCACTTCAGATTCATCGTCCACAATAAGGACCTTGGGTTTTTCTTTGTTGCCTGTTTCAATCATCATCAGTCTCCACGGCCAGCTTTGTCCGTCTGGCTTCCTTTAATTTCGTGGTGCACTGCTCAAGCTGCACCGTGAGCACCTTTACTTGTTCTTCAAGCTTGGAATTTATATTACGTAACTCTTCGAGATTACGATTATTATCGTGAAGGGAGATGCTGCATTCCACTGCTTTGCTGATTATAGCCTCCATCTCGTCACTACGCCATGGTTTTTTCAGATAGAATGAGATCTGGCCTTCATTGACTGCTTGAATCGTTGCTTCTATATCGGCATAGCCGGTCAGGAGAATGCGAACTGCATTCGGGTTAATCAGGCGTGCTTCCGCAAGCATTTCTGTGCCGGTCTTCCCTGGCATACGCTGGTCAGCGACAATAACGGAAACATCCAACAGTTTCAAAATAGCCAGAGCTTCATTGGCGTCGGCAGCAGTCACCACATGGTAGTTACGATGGAACTGGTCAGCCAAGGATGCTGTTATCTCCCGCTCGTCATCCACAAAAAGTAGCGTTGACTGACGCTTGTTCCCATGCCTTGTCTGCAAGTTCGTCGAATCTGAGAAGCCTTCACTAAGTGCCATAAGATTTCTCCTTGTTGGCGCCGATCGCATTGCCGTGCTTTTTATCGGGAAGCAGAATCCGGACAGTGGTTCCCAAGTCGGGCTTGCTCTCGATTTCTATGCGCCCATCATGGGCTTCAACAACCTGGTGGGCGATACTCATACCAAGCCCAGTTCCTGAACCCACCGGTTTGGTGGTGAAAAATGGGTCAAATACTTTGGCCAAATTCTCGTCAGGTATGCCAACGCCCTGATCCACCACCTCAACGCAGTACCAGTCACCGTCCAGACGGGTCAAGATCCGAACGGTCTGGCCAGGCCGACTGGCCTGTATGGCATTGGCAAGGAGATTGCTGATAGCCTGATTAAGGGGGCCGGGCGAACAGAACAGCGGTTGCAAGCGGGCAAAGTCGGTCGTAACGGTTACCTCATGCTTCTGTAGCAATGGACCCAGAAGACGGAGCGTTGACTCAATGCCATCGGTCAGTTGACAATATTTCCACTCGGCTTCGTCAAGTCGGGAAAAATTCCGCATATCAAGGACAATCCCCTTGATCCGTTCGAGTCCTTCAATATTGGCCTTAATCTTGCGCGGCACCGCTTCGGCAAGATACTCCAACTCCACTTCTTTTGCCTTGGAGACAATCTCCGAGTGGATGCGCGGAGAAAAAGATGCTATCTCCGGCAGGGCATTTACCAGGGCATTGATAAAAACAAGCACGTCGTCGAAATCGCGCCTGAGCACTTGCTCGTTTCCCAGCACAAAGGCAAGCGGATTGTTGATTTCGTGCGCGATGCCGGCTGTCATCTGCCCCAGAGAAGCCATCTTCTCCTGATGCACCAGCATCGATTGCGCCTTCTTCAAGTCGACGAGCGCTTTGGTTAGGTCACGGCTCTTGCGAACGTTCTCGCGGGAAAGAACAGACAACTGATTGTTCAGTTGCATCAGCTCTTCCTGAAGCGTCTGATTATCGCTCTGGGGAGGCTCTCCCAGCAAAAGGAATGTGCCATCTATCGAGGCATAACGAAAGCGGAGGGAATGCGGAATCTGATCTACATCAACGAAATTCAACAGAAGTTCTTCACCAGGGGAAATATGATATGGATCCGTCAAGCGTTTTGAGAGCAGTTCTCCATCCGGACCGGTAAGGAAGTCGCTGATGTTCCTACCTATCATTTCCCCAAAATCAACCTTGAGACATTTCAATAGCGCCCGATTGGCGAATCGAATGGTGCCGTCGCTTTCTAAAATCGCAAGGTGAACCAAACTGGATGAATCCAGGAAAGAGGCCAAAAACGGCACCACCTTAGCTAAGGTATTCTGTAGCTCACAATAATCAGCTGTCTTCTCCGGCACTATCATGGTTACCGCCAAAACGACCTCTTTTCTGTCGGTTAATTATCGTGAGGGAAAATATATATGGATAGTGATAATGTCAAGAGTCAAGCGTACTGAACTGGGCAAGCGTTATCCAGTGCATCATTGCCTGTTCTTAGTTCTTCATTCCATCCAAGTTTGTAATCAATCATAAAGCCTCTAACGGAGCAAATTGGTCCTGACTATGAGTGAAGATTACCGAAAGTAGGTGTGGACGTCTGTCATAATTCACAAGCGCTTGACTTCAGGAAGTTCTTCTCACATCCGCCCATCCGCAATATCACCCTCCCATAACTGCACAGTTCATTCAGTATTCAATGGCTCTGGGTCGATCAGCGTTCTGTAGTTTTTATTTTATAGTTTTGCCTATCACACCTGTTAAACGCTTGTCAAGTGAAATGATTACAGCACGTTTTGTCATGCCCCAATGCTCTTATCTCCGATAACGGTATTCGCGGACCCCTCTATGATTTCTGGCCGTTGCAAGCTAGATTCCCGCCCAGAAGCGTCGCGGGAATGACATCATTGGAAGTTTTGCAATTACCGCTAAGGTAAAAGCGCCAGGGAATGTCAAAAAAGAAGGCCCTTGGGTATATCCGGGCACCCCACGCAAAGTGAATCGGAATGCATGTTTCTTTTTGGTCGGTGCCTGCTTTTTTTGGGGGGGGTGACGGACAACCGTCATCTGGATGCCTACGCCACTATTAACGAATTAGCGGCACGCCAAAAGTTTTACCCTCTGAAAAAACAAGCGCTGGGGACTGTGAAATCTGTCACTTTACTACATTTAGGCCCGCATTGTGCTCGGGCTCGGGTCTGTCTGCTGCCTGCTTCCCTTTACGGGGTCTGCGACACATCCTGTTCCTCCTTCATAACAACGCCCTGATCTTCGCCAGTGTCTCTGCAATCTCGGTATCCAGCCTCGCCCGATCATCTAACTTTACCTTCTGCTGTTTTGGTCGTTTTCTGCTCATTCCCGGTCGTTCTTGTTCAGGTTGTCTTTGCTCAGCTTGTACTGGATGCTGTCCACAAGGGCTTGCCAGCTTGCCTCGATGATATTTTCCGAGACGCCGATGGTGCTCCACGTCTCGTCCCCGTCCCGGGAATCGAGGAGCACCTTGACCTTGGCTGCCGTCCCCTCGCTTCCCTCCACGATCCGCACCTTGAAGTCAACGAGGTGCATCTCATTGATTTGCGGGTAGAATTTCGTAAGGGCCTTCCTGATGGCGTTGTCGAGCGCATTGACCGGGCCGTTTCCCTCTGCCGCGGTCAGCTCCTCTTCACTGCCGACCGAGATTTTGATCGTCGCCTGACAGAGGGAAGGGTCGTTCCGGGTTTTCCCATTTGTCACGCTGAAACATTGAAGTGTAAAAGGTTCACGGAAGGCGCCGGTGATCTTCTTCATCAGAAGTGACAAAGATCCTTCCGCCGCGTCGAACTGGAACCCCTGATCCTCCAAGGCCTTGATCTCCCGGACGATCTTCCGGCTTGCAGTATCGTTGTCCCCCAGTTCGATGCCAAGTTCCTTCGCCTTGAAGGCGATGTTGCTCTTTCCGGCCAATTCGGAGACCAGCACCCGCTGATGATTTCCGACCTGTTCCGGCCGGATGTGCTCGTAAGCCTGGGGGTTTTTGGCGATGGCGTTCACATGGACGCCCCCCTTGTGGGCGAAGGCGCTGCGCCCGACGAAGGGCCGGAAGGGAAGAGGGCGGACATTGGCCACCTCGCCCACATAGTGAGAGAGGTTTGTGAGCTGTTGCAGGGAGCTCTCGGGGAGGCACCTGCGTGCCATTTTGATCTGCAGGTTTCCGATGACGGAGATCAAATCGGCATTGCCGCACCGCTCCCCGTAGCCGTTCACCGTCCCCTGGACCATGGTCACCCCTTCCAGAACGGCGGCAAGGGTGTTGGCAACGGCGAGTCCGCAATCGTTGTGGGTATGGATTCCGAGTTTCTCTGCCGGAATGATCGCGGCGGCCTTCCTGACAGCCGCAATCAGGTCCTGGGGCATCGCGCCGCCATTGGTGTCGCACAGGACGATCCGGTCGGCGCCGGCGTCGAAAGCCGCCTTTATCGTGGACAGGGCATAAGCGGGCCGACGGCGGTATCCGTCAAAGAAATGTTCCGCATCGAAGATGACCTCCCTGTCTCTGGCTTTCAACCAGGCGACTGAATCGCGGATCATCTCCAGATTTTCCGCAAGCGGGATGCCGAGGATTTCCGTGACGTGGAGATCCCAGCTCTTCCCGAAGATCGCGACAGTCGGAGTCCCGGCTTTAAGCAGCGTGCGGAGGTTCCGGCAGTTCTCGGGGCGGACACCCGGCTTCCGCGTGCTCCCGAAGGCGGTCAGGCGGGCATGCCGGAAGGATTGCTCCTTCATCATCTCGAAGAAACGGACGTCCTTGGGGTTGGAGCCGGGCCACCCCCCTTCGATGTAGTGGAATCCCATGTCATCCAGCCGGTGAGCGATCCGCAGCTTCTCCTCGGCCGAAAAATTGACCTGTTCACCCTGCGTACCGTCTCGAAGGGTCGTGTCGTAGATGATCACATCGGGTGATTTCATAACCTTACTCCTTTTGCAAAAAATCCATTATCGGTTGAACCTGATAACGTATTTGGTCGCTTTGTCAATGAAAATATCACACCTACTTTTTGCTTGACAAACGATTGTCGACAATCTACCTTGACCGGCACGGCAACGGTTGTCGCCGTCGAGCGTTTTCGAAGCTCGAACACCCCTTGACAATGAAAGATTTCACCATCCCGCAATATTTTTTGGAGGTGCAAACGTATGATCGACAAGGAGCTCTGCATCGGATGTGGCGATTGCCTGCCGGTTTGCCCCGTAAAGGCGATCGAGCTGAAAACGGAATATGCCGAGATCAATGAAGAGATGTGCGTAGAATGTGGTGTCTGTTACCGGGCAAAGAGATGTCCGGTAGAAGCATTTAAACAGGCGCCGGACTTGCCCTGGCCACGTATCGTCAGAAGGGTATTCAGCGACCCCAACGCGCCACACTCCGCCACGACGGGAGGTTGGGGACGAGGTACGGCGGAAATGAAGAGCAATGATGTAACAGGGCGCTACAAGAGGGGGATGGTGGGCATTGCCGTTGAGATCGGGAGGCCGGGCGTCGGCGAGACCATCCGCAATATCGAGAAGATTGCCGCGCCCTTTGCGCGCCTCGGCGTTGAGTTTGAACCGCTGAATCCGCTAACCAGCTTGATGGAAGATACAAAAAAAGCCATTTTTAAAGAGGATGTAAAAAATGAACGGGTGTTGAGCGCCATCATTGAATTCCTGATCGAACCTTCCCGACTGCAAGAAGTGGTGGGGGCTCTGGAAGAAAGTTCCGCCGCTGCAACGGAGACGGTTTTTTCCGTTGCTATGATCAACCGGGTGAATCCCGACGGCGCCGTACCCAATATCGATGCTCTGGAAAAGTTGGGGTATCGGGCCTCTCCCAATGCAAAAGTCAATTTGGGATTGGGAAGACCAAAAGCGGAGGTTTAGAGCGGAAAGGAGGTTTGAGACTATGACACATTCGTTGCACAGGGCGGGTACGATCGAAGATTTGGGTTGTGATTATGTCATCATCATTCGCGCAGAGAAGGGGTACAATCAGGAAGGTTCTGCCAGAAAATGCAAGGAACTCCTGAGGCTCTTTCAAAAGCATGATGCCGTGAACATCACCGGAGCACGGGGCACAAATTATAAAGGCAATGTTCTGGAAACCTCGCTGGATTCCATTGTCGAGGCGTTCAAGGATGGAAATTCTCCCTATTGCGTATTCGATACAAAAGAAAAACTTGAGTCGTTTCTCGTCGAACTGAAAGAAAAAGATTTTGGCTTATCGGTAGTTGTTTCAGGTCTTTATGATTCCATCCGATCTATATGCGATAAGATCGGCATTGTGCCGCATACGACGAACCATTCATTGGGCGTCTGGGGCAACACCTCCCTTCTTCCTGATGGCCCAGTACTCGAAATAACAACAATGTGCGGACACGGGATGGTATCGCGATATCTGGTGGACGACCTGATCGAAAAAATCAGAGCCGGTTCACTAAGCATCGAGAAGGCGGGAATCGAATTGGGCAAACCCTGTCTCTGCGGATTGTTCAATCCCAAGCGGGCGGAGATGCTTCTTCGCAAGTTGACGGTTGACGATAAAAAAGAACGGGTGAATACAGGGGTAAAGGGATGGGCCCTTTAGATCGTAATCACCGATACTGAAAGGAGAATGGTATGGGAAGGAAAGTTTTTATCTGTTCGTTGGCGGTTATGTTTTGTGTTATCGCTGTGATGGTTGCGGCGGAGGCAAAGGCGGCATACCCTGACAAGACCATCGAATTTGTCGTCCATTCTCCTGCAGGCGGCGGCAGTGACCTGTTCAGCCGGGCCATTGGCAACATCCTTGAGAAGGAAGGCATCGTCAAGCAGAAAATCCAGGTGGTAAACCGCGATGGCGGCTCCGGTACGACTTCGCTCAACTACATGTTTGATAAAACGGGTGATGCTCATGTGGTCATGCAGTTTACCACCGGTCCACTTTCCGCCCTTCTGCGGGGCAGTAGCAAGCTTAAACTGGAGGATATTACCTTCCTCACGCTGATGTGCATGGATCCGAACCTTGCCTTTACCCGCGTGGAATCGCCTTACAATGACATGAAAAGTGTCATTGAATATGCAAAGAAGAATCCCGATAAAGTCTCGGTTGCTATCGGCACTGTAGCAGGGTCTGAGCATATCAGCGCCCACCGGGTGGCAAAGGCTTCAGGTTCGCAGTTGAACATGGTTGGGTTTGGCGGCGGTGGCGCCGCTTCCGTAGCGATTCTTGGCGGGCATGTCGATTTGGGTTTTGGAAATGTGAATGAACAAATGGGGCAGATTGAAGCCAAGACCATCAAGCCGCTCGGCGTCATGTCCCCACATAGGATCCCTGCCATGCCGAATGTGCTGACGATGAAGGAGCAGGGGATCAACGCCGTATATGTCCAGCCGAGAGGCTTCTGGGCGCCGAAGAATTTCCCCGATTATGCGCTGAAATTCTGGGAAGATGCCTTTTTCAAACTCTCCAAGACCAAGGCCTATCAGGATTTGCTGAAGACCTCCTATGCGGTCGATTCCTTTATGAAACATGAGGAAACCAAAACGTTTGTCAACGATTACATTAAAGTGCTCAAGGTGGATGTAGACGAACTCGGCGTCTATAAGAAGAAATAATGTGCGGCCTCATCAGGAGGGGCTAATATCCCTATTCAGAAGGGGGAGAGTGTATGAAAAAAGGAGATATAACTTTTTCGGTCATCGGTCTGGGGCTCAGCCTCTGGCTCATACTCGAATCGCAAAAATTCGACTATGCTTCCAAATTTGGGATAGGCCCCGGTTTTTTCCCCTTCTGGTTAGGGATCATTCTCGCCGCGTTTTCACTCTTTAGATTCATCATCAGCCTCAAGCAAAAATATGACGCGGAGGATCTTAAACCGCGCCTGCCCGGATGGGGATCGCTGGGACGGATCGGCCTGATCATGCTGATCATGGCCGGTTTCGCCCTCGTCATGAACGGCCTCGGTTTCATTCTGACCGTATTCCTTTTTGTATCCATCATCCTGTTCATTTTGGAAGGCGACAGTATCCTGAAAAGCATCTTTTATGGCGTCATGTTCAGCGCCGCTGTCTTTCTTGTATTTCGATACTGGTTGGAGGTTGATCTTCCCCGGGGTCTGCTGGGAATTTGAAGGAGAATAAATATGGATATCTTCAATAGCTTGATGCAGGGTTTCGCGACGGTGCTCACCCCGTTCAACATCTGGATGGCGGTCATCGGCTGCTTCTTCGGGACCATTGTGGGGATCCTTCCCGGGCTCGGCCCTTCGGCCACGATCGCCATGCTGATTCCCCTCACCTTCGGCATGAACGCGACGCCCGCCATGATCATGATGTGCGCGATCTACTACGGCGCCATGTACGGCGGTTCGACGACCTCGATCCTGCTCAACGTTCCGGGCGAAAGCGCGTCTGTTGCAACCACGATTGACGGTTACCAAATGGCGCGTCAGGGGCGCGGTGGGGCCGCCCTTGGAATCTCCGCGATCGGCTCTTTCGTTGCCGGTATTCTCGGAACGATAGGGCTCATGCTGATCTGCGTCCCGCTGGCGAAATTTGCCTTGAAATTCGGTCCGGCGGAATTCTTCAGCCTGATCGTCATGGGTCTTTTGACCATTGTGTATGTAGGCGGAAAGTCGATATCGAAATCACTGATGAGTGGTGTCATCGGGATGGCACTCGGGACGATCGGCATCGACGTCATCCAGGGGGCGCCACGCTTCGTGTACGATCTGCCCGAATTGATGGACGGGGTCTCATTCATTACCGTGGTGATGGGTATTTTCGGAATAGGGGAGGTTCTGGTTTCCGCGGAGGAGCGGATGAAGATAACACCCATTCATGTCAAGTTCAAAGATCTTTGGCCGACCGTTGCCGAGGTATGGCAATCGAAATGGGCGATTCTCCGGGGTACGGCGATTGGGTTCTTCATGGGCGCTCTGCCCGGCGCCGGTGCGACCATCTCATCATTTGTTGCTTACGCCGTTGAAAAAGGCGTTGCCAAGAATCCCGAACGGTTCGGGAAAGGCGCCATCGAGGGGGTTGCCGCTCCGGAGTCCGCAAACAACGCTTGCACGTCCGGGGCAATGGTGCACCTGCTGGCCTTGGGGATTCCGGGCTCGGGGGCTACCGCGGTCATGCTGGGCGCCCTCATGCTTTACGGGCTGAAACCCGGCCCCATGATGTTTCATACGAATCCCGATTTCGTCTGGGCGCTCATCGCCAGCATGTTTGTCGGGAATGTGATCCTGATTGTCATGAACCTTCCCATGATCCCCTTCTTCGCCATGGGCTTGCGTATCCCGTACCGCTACCTCTATCCGGGCATTCTCCTGATCTGCATGATCGGGGCCTATTCGCTCAGCAGCAGCATATACGATGTCTGGGTGATGCTGGTTTTCGGCGTCATCGGCTATTTTATGAAAAAATTTGATGTCCCGGGCGCCCCCATGGTGATCGCACTGATCTTGGGACCCATGCTGGAGTACAACCTCTATCGCGCCCTGGCCCTTTCCCGGGGGGATCTGACGGTTTTCTTCACACGCCCGATATCCGCAACACTTTTGGCGATAGCTGCGATAATGACGATCCTCTTCTCATCCAAAACCATCAGAGTTAAGAGGAAGATGCTCGAGGAGGTAGAAGAATAAAAGTATCAGAGACTATCGGAAACTATAACGATGAACACGGGAATAAACGGACGGTCGCTTATTCTCAGTAAAACTGGAGGAGGCATGGATGCTGATTGACAAGGAAAAGTGTATCGGGTGCGATGAATGTCACCCCTATTGCCCTGTTGGCGCAATCGCAGCGGTGGAATGGGAAGGTCGATCTGTCAGTGAGATCGATCAGCCCGGATGCGTAGAGTGCGGGTGCTGTTACAAGAGATCCGACGTCTGCCCGGTCGACGCGATCTATATGCCCAAACTGGAATGGCCAAGATCCATCCGGGAGTATTTCAGCAACCCCCATGTGACGCATCCCTCGACAACGGGACACGGGAGGGGCACGGAGGAGATGAAGACGAACGACGTCACCGGCCGGTTTACCCGGGGCTTTGCGGGTGTCGCCATAGAAATGGGGCGTCCCGGTGTCGGGACATCCATGAGGGATATGCAGACCGTTGCGATGGCGATAGCAAAATTGGGTGTGGAGTTTGAACCCAACAACCCCGTGGCGGAACTGATGTCCGATCCAAAGACGGGGAAGTTCGATGAACGGGTTCTGGAGGAACGGGTCCTGTCCGCCATCCTCGAATTGAAGATCCCGCTGGTCAGGTTGAAAGAGGTTCTCGCCGCGGTCAAGGAGGTATCGGCAAAGATCGATACGGCCTTTTCGCTCGATCTGATCAGCCGCGTCGATGCGGATGGAAGTACGCCGGTTCTGACCATTGCCAAAGAGGCCGGATTTACCCCCAGGCCCAATACGAAAACGAATGTCGGACTCGGCCGTCCGTTGTTCAGGGAGGCGTAACATGACTCACACATTGCATAGACAGGGAACGGTGGAGGATCTCCGGGAAGATTATGTTCTGCTGCTTCGGACATCCCGCTTTGTGAACCACGAGGGATCGGAGAAAACCATGCAACAAATCTGGGAGGTGATCTCCCATTACTCCGAGGACCTGGTGAATTTCGGAAACCACTATCCCAATTGGGATGGCGGGGAGCTTTACAATCTGGAGAACCTGCAGAAGGCCAAGAGCCGCATCATCCATGTCGTTTTCAAGGATCGGGAGAGGATCAAGGCGTGCCTGAAAGAACTCAAGGAGCGGGATTTCGGCATTTCCACCGTGGTGTCGGGATTGTGCGGGGAGACGGAGAAGATATGCGCGGAGATCGGCATTGCTCCCCATACGGTGAACTACTCTCTGGGCGTTCACGGCAGGACGGAGCTGCTACCGAAAGGGGAAACTCTGGAAATCCATACGATGTGCGGGCATGCCATGGTTTCCTACCATCTGATTGACCATATGGTCAAAGAAATCAATCGAGGGAAAATGACCTGTGAAGCGGCGGCGAAGAAACTCTCCCGGATGTGCGATTGCGGCATCTTCAATACCTATCGGGCGGAAAAACTGCTGGAAAAAATGACGACCGGACGCTCCGGATAGGCCGGTCCGTTATGCAATCCGTTCTGATTATCAGATGATGAGCGATCCGTAATTTCAGTTGGAAACATTAGAATGCCGTGATGGTCGATGACAAAGAGTACGGCAAGGGGGAGGGTATGCTGGATACGCAGAGGATGTGCGAAGTAGCCGAAAAGGTTGTGGGGCAGGTTCTGGCCCTAAAGCCGGGGGAGACGGTATGCATCCTCCGGGATACAGAGGAGGAATCGAGACCCTTTACCGAGATCATCTCGACTGCCGCGCGGCAGGCGGGCGCCGAACCGGTATCGCTGATCATCGTGCCAAGAACGGTCGGTGGAGAGGAATTGCCCGAGCCTGTTGCAGGGGCATTTTCCCGCTGTAATGCCGTTATTAACATCGCCAAGTGGCCGATCACACACAGCAGGGCGGTCAGTGCCGCGCTGGCCGTCGGGGTTCGGACCTGCAACCTCAGAGGCTTCAATGATGGGATGCTGGAGAGTCCTGGGGTGACCACCGACTATGAACCGATCCGGTGTAACGCCCTGGCGGTGGATGCCCTGCTCGAGCAGGCGAGTGAGATCCGCTTTACCACCGCCGACGGGTGTGATGTGACCATGAAACTCTGCGGCCGGAAAGGGAAAGCGCAGACCGGTTTTGCCGATAAACCGGGAACCTTTTCGGGGCTCCCCGACGGTGAAGCAACGGTTGCCCCGCTGGAGGGGACCACACAGGGATGCATTGTAAATCCCTACATCATCGACAAGATCGGGCGGGTGGACGAACCATTCCGGATGGAAATCAAGGACGGTTGGATCATGAACGTGGAAGGGGGGAAACAGGCCCGGCAATTGCTGGAGCTGTTCGACAAGTCCGATTCCAACGCCCGGCGGTTCGCCTCTCAGTTTGCGCTGGGGATGAACCCCGACTGCCGTATTTTTCCCGATACCAAGGAGGTTTCCAAGAGATTGGGCACCCTTCATGTGGCGTTGGGCGACAATATCTCCCTGGGAGGGGCGGTCCAGTGCGGACTGCACATCGATATCGTCATCCTGAATCCGACGGTTTGGCTGGACGGGAAAATCGTTCTGGAGGATGGAAGGTTGTCGATTTAGCTGCCAGAGGGGAAAAGATCGCTGTAGCGACAGCATGTCCGAGGAATTAACGGAGAGGTTGAGCAGGGGTGAAAATGAGGGAAGAAAAATCGACAGCCGGAGAAATTATCGACAGGCTCAGCGCGTATATCGCCGCAAGTGGGGAAGCCGCGCTTCCGGAAACGGTGATAAAGAAGGCCAAACATCATATCCTCGACACGCTGGGTGCCATCATCTGCGGCTCCGATCTCAAACCGGGCCGGCTAGCCAAAAAATTCGCCGGGGAGATGGGAGGAACGAAGGAGGCCCAGATTGCTGGATCTTCCGTCGTTACCACGGTGATCCATGCCGCCTTCGCAATGGCAATGATGGCCCATTCCGATGAGACCGACGATTCCCACGAAAGAGCGGGCATGCATCCGGGCTGCGCGATCGTTCCGGCGGCATTGGCC
>Ga0247840_10002867_pt1 | contig 30026 bp, 21 predicted proteins | sample LaCruzMarch2015__FD_192404 | JGI IMG/M metagenome (GOLD analysis project Ga0247840, IMG submission 192404) | Freshwater microbial communities from meromictic Lake La Cruz, Castile-La Mancha, Spain - LaCruzMarch2015_17m | ecosystem: Environmental > Aquatic > Freshwater > Lake | place: Spain...
AAATATCTCATGGCTGAAACCGGCGCCGGCCAGCACGGCGTGGCCACGGCGACCGCCGCCGCCCTTTTCGGGATGAAATGCGATATTTACATGGGCGCGGAAGATATCCGCCGGCAGGCGCCAAACGTCAGGCGCATGCAATTCCTTGGCGCCACTGTTCACGAAGTCAACACCGGCACGGCAACACTCAAGGACGCCATGAGCGAAGCCATGCGCGCCTGGGTTGCGCGCGTTGACGACACCTTTTATGTGATTGGTTCGGTTGCCGGACCGCATCCCTACCCCCTCATGGTCCGTGATTTCCAAAGCGTAATCGGCAGGGAAGCGCGCCAACAGATACTGAAACAAACCGGATATCTGCCGGATATGGTTATTGCCTGTGTCGGCGGCGGCAGCAACTCGGCCGGCATTTTTTCCGCCTTCATCGACGCGCCAAGAGTAAAACTTATCGGCGTGGAGGCGGCCGGCTGCGGCATTAGTTCTGGAAAACATGCCGCGAGCATCGGCGCGGGAAGGATCGGCATTCTGCATGGAAGCAAGAGCTACTTGCTTCAGGACGAAGATGGACAGGTGCTCAATGCCCATTCAATCAGCGCCGGGCTTGATTATCCGGGCGTCGGCCCGGAACATGCCTATTGGGCTGATTCAAAAAGAGTGGAATATTGCTCAATTACCGATGCCGAAGCTTTGGCCGCATTTATGGATTTAACGCGCCTGGAGGGAATCTTGCCGGCCCTGGAATCATGTCATGCTCTCGCAGAAGCTAAAAAACGCGCCCGCAAGACTGGCGCGAAAAAAAATATCGTTGTCAATCTTTCCGGACGGGGCGACAAGGATTTGGATCATATTTTGGCTCACATCAGCGGCAAAAAAAAATAAAATAATCCAGATGAACAGAATCACGGCAAAATTTGAGGAACTGAAAAAGCAAGGCAAGAAAGCTCTCATCGGCTATCTCACGGCCGGCGATCCAGACATCAAGACTTCCGAACGCTTTATGCGCGAAGCGCTTGACAACGGCGTTGACATCCTTGAAATCGGCGTTCCTTTTTCGGACCCGACCGCCGATGGCCCCACTATCCAGGCGGCCGGGCAACGCGCGCTGAAAGCCGGAACCAATCTGACCCAAATCCTTAAGATCGCTAAAAATCTGCGCCGCTCATTCAACAATCCCTTTATTCTATTCAGTTATGCAAATCCGTTGTTTTCCTATGGCTACGAAAAAATCTGCGCCGATGCCGCGAAAAGCGGCATTGACGGTTTCCTGACCGTGGATTTACCGTTTGAAGAAGCGGAAGAACTCAGGAAACCCATGCGCGCAAACGGACTGATTTTCATCCAACTCATTGCCCCGACAACTTCGCCCCAGCGCGCAATGAAACTTTTGGGTGGTGCGGACGGATTTGTTTATTACATTATAGTCAAGGGCGTCACCGGAAAACGAAGCAAAATCAGCTCCGATATCGGTGTTCAGGTGGCCAAACTGCGCGCTTTTGCAAAAATTCCGGTCGCAGTCGGGTTTGGCATCAGCAACGCCGTACAAGCTCGCACGGCGGCAAAACACGCCGATGCCATTGTCGTGGGAAGCGCCCTGGTAGAAGCGGCGCGGAATAAAGAACTCAAATCATTTGTGCGCGCATTGGCGGGAGCCGTTCATTAATTTAATGTAATCAGGTTCCGAGGTTCACAACACCGGGTTGACGATCCGATCGTCCCGGCATGCATCCCTGGCCAATTTACAGTCTATCCCCCTGATCAAATGCTTAAAAATATTTCAAATTAATAGCTTGATTAGGGGTGCAGTACAGGCAAGCACAGCCGCCGGAGAGCGCAAGCATTGGCCCCCTTATCTATTCAACCAATAAATCCGGCTGATGCCGCGCAAAGTTAGAAACGGATCAATACTAATTTTCAAACCGGATTCTGCCAATATCATTTTGGCATAGCCGCCGGTCGCGCACAGCCGCGCGTTCTTCAAGCCCTGTTCCTGTTCCAGGCGCAAAACTATTTCCTTCATCATTCCCAAATACCCGAGCCGAAACCCAATCAGCATCGCCTGGCTCGTATTATTTCCTATCACCGGCCGTTTCCCTTTTGCATGCATTGCCTTGCAAATGGTTGGCAAAGACAACCGCGGCAATAAAGCGGTCTTTTCAGCCAGATATTCGGCAAAAAGCATCGGGCCGGGCGCGATTATTCCACCGACATATGCGCCGGCGGCCGAAACAATATCAAAGGTCAGGGCCGTGCCAAAGTCGGCGACAATAACCGGCGCGCCGTATTTTTCCGCCGCCGCCGCGGCGTTGGCCAGCCGGTCGGCGCCGATTGCGGACGGCTTCGGATAATCAATTTTTACTCCCAAATTCAATTTATGACTTACCTGCAACACTTTTCCGCAGGAGTTTTTTTGCAATTCATTTATCCAAATCGGATTGAGTTTGGGCACCACTGAACATAAAATTGCACCGTCAATCTTGGTATGGCTTGCGTAAAATCTTAATAGCCGGCCGACTATTCCGACAGTTTGGCCATTGGAGGGGAAACGCTTCGTCAAAAGAAAACGTCCGGCACGCTCAAGGGAAACATGAGTGCTCGTATTGCCGATATCAATAAGGATGACCGAAGAAATTCGCATGGAATTATTTTTCTTCCTGTTGATCCGATAATTTGATTTCATTCTGACTTTCCACCTCCGCGGGGTATCATAGCGCCGCTTCGGAGCGACAGCGGCTGCCTGCCCGAGCGCTGGCCAGGGGCTACTGACTTCTGGCTCCTGTTTATAATACTCCGGCGCGCCCATTCTTCTATGATCGCCTTTTTATCACCGTGCTGAATCATATAGTAACAAATGTCAAACTCGGCCAGCAGGTTGATGATAACATCGTCGCAGGTAATATCGGCGCCTTCAAGAAGACACGATGTTGCCGCATTGTCTCCCAGCTGTTTCAAATCCCCGGGGCTGTGCAAAACGTTTATTCCGACGCCAACCACGACAAATTCAAGCTCTCTGCGGTTGATTCTGGGCTCTATCAATACACCGCCGATTTTTTTTCCGTTTATCAGTAAATCATTCGGCCATTTCAGCTTTACGTTGCCAATATTGAACCGGTCCAAAGTTCGCGCCGCCGCGAGAGCCGCAAAAAAGGCGATGAAAGGCGCTTCAGTCGCCGGCCAGCACGGACGCAGCAACAATGAAAGATAGACCCCCTTGTCCGGAATAGAAAGCCATTGTTTTCCGCGCCGTCCTCTGCCGGCAGTCTGGGCGCCGGCGATAATCACACAGCCTTCCGGCGCGCCCGCCGCCGCTTTTTCCCGGAGAATGTCATTGGTTGATGAAACCTCCTCAAAATAAAGAAGCGGTTTGCCGAGGCGACAATTGACCAGCGCCGCCCCTATCCTCCGCAGTCGTTGTGACACCTGCCGGCTAACGGGTAACCTCCAGCGATAAATCAGCCGCCGGGGCGGAATGAGTCAATGCCCCGATTGAAATCGCATTCACGCCGGTCGCGGCAATTGCATTAATATTTTCCAGAGTAATGCCGCCGGAGGCTTCCAGGCCGGAACGGCCGTAGCAAAGCGCTGCGCATTTTTTCATTAACGGGATGGACATATTATCAAGCATTATCCATTCAGGTGCGGCTGAAAGGGCGTCCTTGAACTGCGCGATTGATTCAACCTCAACCTCAATCGGGACTTTCGGATTCTTGCGTCGCGCCTCATTAACTGCATCCGCCAATGTGCAGGGTATCTTGGCATGTGGGAATTTCCATGTTGTAGCCGGGGTCGTTGACCCCGGACCGGCCTCGGCGAGGCCGGCTACAGCCTGCCCTGCCTTCGTCCCGAGCTCAGGCCGAGGGGAGCAAGGCCGAAGGGTTTTCAGTGGCCGAAGGCCTAACGTGGTGGAGGAGAATGAATTGTTCTTCTGCCAAAGGAAACGGTGATTATCCTTGATCAAAATCATGTCGTAAAGCCCCATGCGGTGATTGTGTCCGCCACCGCACCGGACGGCGTATTTTTCCAGGAGCCGCATGTTTGGCGTCGTTTTGCGCGTATCCAGAATTTTGACCCGATAAGGCCTAGCTGCCGCAACATATTGCGCGGTCAAAGAGGCAATACCCGTCAGGCGCTGTAAAAAATTAAGCGCCGTGCGCTCAACGGCCATAATTGACCGCGCCCGGCCGGTCAAAACCACAATTGACTCGCCGGCTTTTACCTTTTGCCCATCCGGCGCCAATATGCGGCAAACAATCTGCCTATCCACTAAATGGCAGACAAGCCGGACAATTTCAACTCCGGCAATGACATAATTACGCCGCGCAATGATACCGGCGCTGACCCGGCATTTTGGATCAATAAGCGTTTCCGAAGTAATGTCACCTGTGCCAATGTCTTCTTCCAATGCCCGGCGGACGAACGCGCGCACGGTCGGATTAAGCCAGGGGTTCTGAACGGCCGAACTGCCAAAAGATAATTTACGTAATCCATGCATAGTTATTTACTGAACTAATATCAGCAATTCTAATTACGACGCAATTTCACCTTCAAACGTGTCATTCCGAGCGAAGCGAGGAATCTCGGCTTCATCAGAAACTGTTACTGATCAACGCGATCCTTCGCCACGCTCAGGATGACAGATCGGAATTTGTTTCCGTGTGTCTGGCCATAATTAGAATTGCTGAACAAATATACATAAATCTTGACATTTCGTCGAGAATCGGTTTTATTATTAATGTAATGGAGTGAATGATCATGGCAAATGAGATAAAAGCGGTTATAGAATGGTTGATAAACATATCCCGCGAACTGGGCGGGGCGGTTACCATTGAGGAAGCCCTGCACATCATCCTTGAGAACATAAAAAATCATTGTCCGCACCAGACCCTCGCCGCGCTCGTGGTGGATGAAAACACCAACAACCTGACCATCAGGAATTCGCGCAACTTAAGCTATTCCTACGTAAAGCATTTCAGCCGCCTCGCGCGGGGCAATGTCATTGACAACCTGTTGATGAAGCACGAATACGTTTTCTACAACAATTTGAACGTTTCTGATCCGGCCTATGCCGAGTTAAAATTGGAAAATGATTTTAAACATATCTGCCTCGTGCCGATAATCCAAAATCAGCGGGCAGTCGGCTACCTGCACTGCGACCGGATTGGGGATCCGCTTTTCACCGAAGATGAAGCCAATGAGCTCATGGTAATCGGCTACCTGATCGGGCAGCAAATCGCCAAGCATGAGCTTCTTTTCCTGACACGCCACCTGGCCAGGATTGACGAGGCCAGCAAGGCGCTCAAATACCACGCCTTCCTGGAACAATACCACCGTGAAGCGGCCCGGGCCAAAACCTACGGCAGCCCCCTGACGCTGATGATCTTCAGTGTTGACAATTATACCCAATACGTTACGACCTGCGGCATCGCCGCGGGACACGCCCTGCTTGAGGAAATATTTCATCTTATCCACTCCAGCGTGCGCGAGATTGACATCGTCGGTCGGTTTGCCGCCGACGAATTTATCGTCTGTCTCGGGGGAATGAACTCGGCGGAAGCCGGCAAGGCGATGGAAAATATCCGCAACGTGGTTCAAAAACAAACGGCTTTGTTTTCCGGCTGTCCCATTCTCATCAGCGGCGCTTCAATGACATTTGAGCGGAAAGAAGACTTGAATCTTTCCCTGGAGCAAATCTTCGCCAAGCTCGGCAGCGGGCTCATCCTGGCCCGCAAACAGGGGCACAATCAGGTTGTTACCGTTAACAGCCAGATCAGCCATCAGCGCCAATCTTAGACAATAAATATTTAAGCAAAAAAATTTGTCTGCAAATGGCTTAATAGTTACGGAGGCAGAACATAAATCTTGAACAGAACGATATCTATATAGGAGGAACGGATGGGTATAACACCTATCGCATTCCCTCTTTGCTTGTAACCGGCACTGGTACACTGTTGGCATTCTGCGAGGGGCGTGTTAACGACATGGGAGACCACGGCGCCATCCACTTGCTGGTCAAACGGTCCGAGGATAATGGTCGAACGTGGTCGCGTCAGACTGTTGTTTGGGAGGATGGAATCAACACCTGCGGCAATCCATGTCCTGTGCAGGACAACGCTACCGGCACAATCTGGCTGGCTATGAACTGGAATAAGCCAGGGACAGATTCGTCAGTTTTCTTCCGCATTTATGAAGGACGCCACGTATTCATGGCTGCCTCGAATGACGATGGGCTTACATGGACGCAACCGCATGAGATTACGGCGGACGTCAAGCTCCGTAGTTGGGGTTGGCACGCGACTGGTCCCGGTGTTGGGATTGTGTTGAATCACGGTCCCCACGCGGGCAGGCTGTTGATACCTTGCAACCATTCGGACGCGGCGGGCGAGACGGTCTGCTTTGGTTCGAATGTGATGTACTCTGACGACCATGGCCAATCCTGGCGCATGGGAGGATACACAGCCAGCATAGGACTGGACGAGTGTCAGATTGTCGAGCTGAGCGATGGACGCGTTATGCTCAATGCCCGCACTCACGATCCGAACATACTCTGGCGAAGGATTGCTGTCAGCACCGACGGCGGATTTTCCTGGAGTGATGTGCAGGATGATCAGCATCTATCTGATGTGGGCTGCCAGGGGAGTCTAATCCGCTCTAACGATGGACGGTTGTTCTTTTCCAATCCTGCCGGAGTGGCCCGGGTGCGCATGACTGTCCGCATGAGTAAGGATGATGGCGCCACATGGCCTGTGTCTCGTTGCCTGCACGAAGGTCCATCAGCCTACTCTTGCCTGGCATCCTTGCCGGACAGCCAGATCGCCTGCCTGTATGAACGCGGCTTAGCACACCCCTACGAAAGGATTACCTTCGCCGCTTTCGACCTTGAGTGCCTGTAGGATAACACGTTGCACATTGAGGATCAGCCAAAATGAGCCAGGTATACAACGTCAACACGACAAATATCGCGGATGCGATTCGACTGGGTTGCCCTGCTTGAGGAAATATTTCATCTTATCCACTCCAGCGTGCGCGAGATTGACATCGTCGGTCGGTTTACCGCCGACGAATTTATTGTCTGCCTCGGGGGAATGGACTCAGCGGAAGCCGGCAAGCATTATGTGAATGCCTGAATAATAAATGCACGGATTAATTCGCCCATTTGCGACCGTAGCGTTCAATCAGCGCGTCCGCCGCAGATGGCCCGCGGCTCTGGAACGGATATGGATCAGGGCGAATTTTCCGGTCATCAATATCATGCAAGACCGGCGTGAACACGTCCCACAACGCCGCCAGTTCCGGCGTGCTGACAAACATGGTCTTTTCGCCCTCAAGCACATCCAAGAGCAGAGATTCGTATGCATCGGGAATATCCTTCCCGAACACGGCGGAATATTGCATATCCAGCATGCACTGTCCCAGCTTCACCTTCAGCCCGGGCACCTTATTGATAATTTTAAAGTAAATGGCCTCGTCCGGCTGAATACGGATAACAAGCTCGTCCGGCCAGCGGCTGTTCTCGTACCGGCTGAAAATATTGGCTGGGGTTTGCTTGAAACACAGGCGTACCTCGCACAATTTCGTCTCCAACGCCTTGCCGGCCCGCATAAAAAATGGCACGCCGTCCCACCGCCAGTTGTTGACGTGCAGGACAGCAGCGGCGTAGGTGGGAGTCCGGGAATCGGGCGGCATGTTTAGTTCTTCCACGTAAGCTTTCCGGCGACCCGCCGCAGTAACCGCGCTGGTATATTGCCCTAATACCAAGTCTTCCAGCCGCAACGGCGGAACATCGCGCAACAGTTCCACGGTCTTGCCGCGAATGGAGGCGGAATCCGGACGGCTGGGCGGCTCCATGGCGGTCAGGGCCATAATTTGCAGGAGGTGGTTCTGCATGACATCGCGGATGATGCCGTATCCGTCATAATAACCGCCGCGGTCGCCGACACCGATATTTTCCTTCCATGTGATCTGGACGTGGTCAATATAGTTCCGGTTCCAGATGGGTTCAAAAATCAGGTTGGCGAACCGCAGAACCAGTAGGTTATGAATCAGCTCCTTGCCGAGATAATGATCAATGCGGTAGGTCTGATCCTCCGTGAACACAGCGAGCATGTCGCGGACAAGCTGGTCGGAAGAGGCGCGATCCGAGCCGAATGGTTTTTCAACCACCACGCGCGTCCAGCGGTCAACAGCCGGTTGCGCCAGCCCCGCCTGGCCGATCGCGCGCGCCACGTCAAGGAATACGGCCGGCGGAATAGCCAGATAAAACATGCGGTTCGCCCCCTCATTTCCTTCCAGCCGATCAAGAGTCTTCACCAAGCGCTGATATGATTCTCCCCACGCATAGGAACCCTGACAATACGAGCAACAGGCCAGAAATTCATCACTACTGTCAGCGGCACCAACCACACATCGGCAATTGAGATGCTCGGCAAGCTTCTGGCGAAAAGCATCGTCAGTGAATTCACTGCGGGCATAGCCCACCACGCGCAATCTTTTTGGCAAATAACCCTGGCAATAGAGCGCGTATAAGGCGGGGATTATTTTAGTCCGCGCCAGGTCGCCGGAAGCGCCCATGATCACCACGGTCAACGGTTCGGCCAAATGATTGTTTAATTCAGACATGATATTCTTAGACATTAAATTAACTGTCCCTGCCGGTTTGGAGTTTTAATGCCCATCCGTTGATAACACAATTCCGTCGCCTGGCGTCCCTGGGGGGTTCTTTTCAAGTAGCCTTCCTGGATGAGATAGGGCTCATAGACTTCCTCTATCGTATCCGGCTCCTCGGCCACCGATACGGCAAGCGAATTTAATCCGACCGGCCCACCGGCAAACTTGTGCACAATAACGGAGAGGATGCGCTTATCCATGTCGTCCAAGCCATACTTGTCAATATCCAGCATCTCCAATGCCCGGTCGGCTATCGCCTTGACAATTTTATTATCGGCCTTCACCTGGGCGTAATCCCGCACCCGCCGGAGCAGATTGTTGGCAATCCGCGGCGTGCCCCTTGCCCGACCGGCAATTTCCGCGGCGCCATCCTCATCAACATCAACCTTGAGGATATTGGCTGATCTTTTTAAAATAATTTTCAAATCGTCCGCATGGTAATAATCCAGGCGGCAGTTCAAACCGAATCTTGAACGCAGGGGTGAAGATAAAAGTCCGCTGCGGGTTGTCGCGCCGACCAGGGTGAACTTCGGAAGGGAGAGCCGGACCGAACGGGCATTCGGCCCCTGGTCAATCATAATGTCAATCGCAAAGTCTTCCATCGCCGAGTAAAGATATTCCTCCACCGATTTCTGCATCCGGTGGATTTCATCAATAAAGACAACGTCCCCCGGCTCAACGCTCGTCAACAGACCCGCGAGATCAGCGGGTTTATCAACAATCGGACCGGAAGTGGACTTGATATTGACGCCCATGGCATCGGCCAGGATATAGGCCAGGGTAGTTTTGCCCAAGCCGGGCGGCCCCGAGAGCAAAACATGGTCAAGAACATCCTTCCGGCCCATCGCGGCCTGAACGGCAAGCTCCAGGCGCTCCTTGACTTTCTGCTGGCCGACAAAATCATTGAATTTATGCGGGCGTAATCCCTGCTCAAATTCAGCGTCCCGCTTGTTTAATTCGGCTGAATAATTTTCTTTCATATAAGATCTTTTATCATCCGCCGACTATAAATACAATCACGAACAAAATCAGCTTTTTTTCCGTTTCTGCCATTCCGGACCGGAGACAAGCTGTTCCAGAAATTTATACAATTCCGCCGCGATTTGCCTTAGCCCCGGCTGATTTTCCGGCGGCAGCATTTTGCCGAGAATGCCCTCGCTGGCATACTGATCAAAGTGGATGCCGTCGGCGGCGAAATAACGGTCGCATTCCGGCCCTTTGAAAATCGCCGCGAGATCAAAAAGCGGCGTGTCCGTTTTTCTTGCCACTTCACACGTGATATTAATGTATTGCTGATGCACACTGTCGCCCTGCTGTTTTGACCGGATGCGTTCTTTGCCGACCTCGGCATCCGTCATGGGACGGCACGCGGCGGTGATCAGCACCGGAACGGCGCCGGCGGCGCGGATTTCAGCCACAAGCTGTTTGAGCAATTCATCGTTTCGGCGGCACTCTGTACACCCGGTCGTTTACATCGCGTTTCTGGTGGCTACTTGAATTTATAACCCAATGAAGCGCCATAAAAGTCCTCTTTTCCCGGAGCCGGTCAAATATTTTCCCGACAACCGGACTGACGCGCACCGCCATCAGCATGTCGTCGCTCTGGGTTTCCAGCCAATGATCGTTCCAGCCGAAATAAACCGTAACAATATCGGGCTTCAGCTGCCGGACTTGGCGGCGAAACAATACCAAGCCCTGCTGGATGCTGTAGCCGTGGACGGCCATATTAAACGCCTCCCAGGGCTGATCCGTCGGCGGCTTGGCCGCCAGAAGCCCGTTTAAATATTCCGAATAACCCGGCAATCCCTGGCCGGTTGTGGAATCTCCCATGCAAATGACGCGGATAGAACCATCTTTTTTAACGGGATCCACTTCCCTTTCCCGGAAACCCATGTTGTTAATCTGCCGGCCGCTGAAATAATCACCCGGCTTAAAGCGGTAAAGAAGCTCCGTATCGGGAACCGTGTGAGTAACTTCTATGCCGCCAAATTCGTTCTTGCCCTCAAAGATAATCGCCGGCATTTCAAACTTAAAATCCACGGCCACGAGAATGGATTCAATAGCGGCAAAGAAAGCTATAACCACGGCCAGCGCGAGAGCTGCCCTGCGGTACCAGGCCAACGCCCATAAACCACAGGATGGCGTTTTTAGAAAGAAGCTTGCGAGCCGCCACAATCCGGCCCGGACAATCGGCAGTAATCCAACGAACAACACCGGCTTTAATCCCCAATGGGCGGTAAAGTGGGCCGGCCCCCATCTGAACTCAACCGGATTATAAAGCCAGATTAGAGGCAGCGCAACGACGGCAACAATCCAGGCAATATCCAGGACAGAAAGCAAAACGCCGATGATAAATGCCGAAATTCTTTGAGTATAAGTTTTATTTTCCTCAACAGGCATTAAATTTTTATCTCAAATTTCAGCGCATAAAACAAGAACAATTGTCGCATTTTTCGCGCAGGGCGAAGCCGAATAATCCTTATTGATTCATTAATGCCGTCTGCTATGCTTGGCCAAATTATGAGCATTTTATTGCCTGGCGGAATCCATGTTTATCTGTTTGTGGTTTTTCTTGCAGCGGCATATTTGGCCGCCGTGTTTCTCATCGGTCTTGTGCCCCTGGCAAAAACCGCCAAAACCGCGCTTTTAAAAATATTCCATCCCCTTGTTCTTGTCGGCCTTTGTGAATATTTAAAGCGTTTTGTTTTCCCGGAATTCACCGGTCCGATCAACGGGTTTGAATTATTTCTGGCGGCCTGGCTCTGTATCCACCTGATTGTGAACCTGTATATCGGCCAATTTCTGATGCAACGGCAAAAAGTTGCCGTAAGCCGTATTGTGCGCGATACGATCAAGCTCGTTATCATCGGCCTGTTTGTCATTCTCTTTCTGAGAGGCGTTTTGCATTGGAACCTGGCGGCTATCCTCACGCCCTCGGCCATCCTCACCGCGATCATCGGACTTGCCATGCAGGACACGATCGGCAATTTCATCGCCGGACTGCTTATCCAGGTTGAAAAACCGTTTGATCTCAACGACTGGATTGAAATTGAAGGCCAGCAGGGGCAAGTGCAGGAACTGAACTGGCGCTATACAAAAATAGAGACCCTTGACCGCTATTACATGATTGTCCCCAACAGCAAAATCGCCACGCAAAAAGTCGTCAACTACAGCAAGCCGACCCCGACGGTTAATGAATATTTATCAATCGGCGTCAGTTATGATGTTCCACCGCTCAAGGTCAAACGGGCCATTGAAGCCATCCTGAATTCCAACCCTAATATCGTCAAGGACGAACAGGAAGGCGTTTTTCTGCAGGAATACGCCGATTCCGCCATCGTCTATAAAATTAAATACGCTATCCGAGATTTTTCAATTCACCGGCAAGTCCGCGACGAAGTTTATTCCGCGCTATGGTATCAGTTCAAGAAGCAGGCCATTGAAATCCCCTATCCCATCCGCACGGTCATCATGCAGAACCCGGGCTTCGCCACCCAGGCTTCGCCGAGGCGAGAAGGCTTCGCCGAGGCGAGTCAGTCCGCTCCGCAACCCGATTCACAATTCATGAGCATTTTAAGCGCCATGCCATTTTTCAACGGCACGAACACAGACGCCATCGCCAACCTGCTCCGTTTCGGACTAATCATGGATTTTGAGCCTGAGAAGCCGGTTATTGAGAATAATGATGAAGGCGATTCAATGTTCTTTATTCTTGCGGGCGAATTCAGCGTTGTGCGTGACGACAAGGTCATGTCGGTCCTGGGCGTGGGCGACTTTTTCGGCGAAATGAGCCTCCTCACGGGAGAGAAACGGAACGCGCGCGTTGCGGCAAAAACCCGGGGCACACTGCTGGAGATTGACCGGCATGCTTTCAAGGTTCTCCTGGACAGCGAGCCGGGCATGATGCGCCAGATTGAAAATGTGTTTAATCAGCGGGCCTTGGCCAACCAGGAAGCAATGCGGGACAAAGTCAAATGCGATGAAATCAAACAGACTTTGTGGTGCCGTTTCAAACGACTCTTCGGCCTTTCCTGACCGATTCGGTTACATTTGAGCCTAACCATAAATTCTGTTTCCTTGGTGCACTCATTTATTCTTTCTTAATATTAAATTTTTCAACTCCTTTTTAATACCGGCCGTAGGTTCGAGCCGTCTCCAGCATGGCGCGGAGATTGTCGAAGGGGGTATCCCGCCCGCACTGATCGCCGGTGGACAAAATAAAACGTCCGCCGCGGCCGGCATCATCAATTGCCTGACGACTGGCAGCTTTCACCATGTCCACAGATCCTCTGAGCATGACATCCGTGGTGTGAAGATTGCCTTTCAGAATGATCTTGTCGCCATACCGTTTTTTCAATTCGACCAGACTGCAATCGCCCATGGGAGGAATTTCCAGCGGATCAACGACCGTCAACCGGGTCTCTTCCGCCGCCATAGCCACAAGGGCTTTTTCAGGACCGCAGGAATGGACATGCGTGGGAATATTAAGATCGCAGGCCAATTCAGTGGCGCGTTTAAGAAGCGGCAAGGCCAGTTCGCGGAATATTTCCGGAGTTTGCCATATCAGACTGCCTGATCCGCCGCAGAACAGGATATCAGGGCGAGGCTTCATGGCGGCAACAATCTTCATCTTCCGTTCTATTTCCGCCAGCCGGCAATGCACACGTTCCCGCCAAGGCACGGGGTTGTCATAATACGAATAAATATCTTCCGGCGAATTCAACACACAGGTTGTTGCTCCGCTGCCTACGCCGACAATCCCCTGCTCACCCATTTCCCGCCGGACCAACTGAAACAACTCCATCCCTTTTGGCCATGGTTTGACGCCCGTCAACGGCTCCCATTCCGTCGGCACAGCGGGGAGTCCCAGCTTTTCGGGCAAAATATTATAGGCGCGCGGCTGGTCGGCCGTGTAATAATACAGATGTTTGCTCCATTCGCCGGTTGAGCGGCAAAAATGGCGGGTGGAAAAAGCGCCGTCCGCATGGCGATGTACAATCCGTTCCTCCAAATCCGGATTGTCCCCATCTCCAAACACATCGATAGACAAACAGAAACCGCCATCCAGATCGAAAAATTTCAAAGCGTCAATATTGGCTTTCCAAAGCGGGGGATCTTTGAAGGCATAAATATCCCAGAAAGGTTTGCCAGTCAACCGGCAGGGGATCATGTTGGAAATATCCGGACAGCAGGGCACACAGTCGGGCAGGTCGCCACGCAGTATTGTCAGCAAGCGTTCCCGTGAGGTCATGGATTCTTCTCCCATAAATGCTTGAAAACTTGTTTTATTTAATGACGCCTATTTTTTAACCCCGAATTCCACAGTTGAGCGCCGCAACGGTTATTTTACCCGGGACTTTTCTGCCGTCGTGGCGCCGGATGAGAATTTGTTTTGTTTCCCCGGCCAGCAGGTGAAACCAGTTGTCGCTGAAAATATACTCCTCCATGTCCGGCAGCGAAAGATACACATAGCGGGCGAAAGAATCCGCGGTTAATGCCGCCTCGGCGTAGTCCGGCCCGCGCCGGATGCGGCAGGAAAGCCGGCATTCCGGCGGGTTGATCAAGGCCGGTTCGCCGAAGAAATGGAAGTTTTCCGACCGAATCGTTTTTTCGCAGACCACCTGAGCCCGCAGGAAAGCATCCGGCCGGGCTGGAACTTCATCCGGTTTTATTTCGCAAACGGTAACGGGCGGATGGTTGGCCGGGATGTCAATTATCGCTTCCTTGCGCCAGACTTCAACGCCGGCCCAGGTTTCCAGGCGCACGATCAATGTTCCGCGCACCGGATCCGGAAGGTCGTTGACCACCTTCACCAGTATTTTCCCAGCCTCCTCCTGGAAGGAAACCAGCAGTTCCGCGTAACTGCGCTTGATACTGTAATAAGAAATTTTCGGCACGCCGTAATAATCAACCATCCCCGTGGAGATTTCCGGCCAGTTGTCGTAAAGATTCCAGTACAAACTGCCGCCGCAGAGCCACTTGCGGCGGCGGTAGTGTTCCATCCAGGCCTGCATGGCGATTGCCTGGGCCACCTGGCTGTAAAGCGCGTACTTCTCAAGGGTTTCCACCCGGGCAATCGGCAACCCCTGGCTGCTGACCCCCTCTTCCATCATGTCGCGGAAGCAAGGTTCGCCGTACCAGGCAATCCGCACCGCGCGGACCCTGTTGTCCTTTTCCACGAACACGTCAAATAACTGTTGTTGCCACAAACGACCTGATTTTGTGAATCTTTCCGGCTGCAAACTGGCGCGCAGCGGCTGGTCCGAATCCGGCAGAAGCCAGTGCGCGGCCCGGCCTTCCTTCAGCGCGGTTTCAAAATCCAAGACGTCCTTTTCGGACGGAGCGGATATTTTTTCAAAGACTATAAAGGGGTCCGGCACTTCAAAACGGTAAAGCGCAGTCGCGCCGGACGGCCGGCGGCTGATTTTCAGAAAACCGCCGATGATCTTGAACGGTTGGGCAACCTGGCACTGGATGGGAAAGCGCAGCGCGCTGAAAACGGCCGCCTTTTGTTTTCTTTCCTGCATGTAGGGGTTTTCCTCCGTTTTCTGCCCGCAGGCATTGCCGGTGTGGTGGGCGTACATGTCCGGGTCAATCGGCCACAGGCAATTTTCCGGGATGAACCGGCGCAGGCTGGCCGGCATGGGCAGGGAAACAGAGCCGATTTCGCTGACAAAACGGCATTTATCACCGGCGTAGACCGGGTCCTTGTAATGCCGGGAAAATGCCCACAAATGATGGTCGCCTTCGTAAGGATCGTCCGGGCTCACGGCCCCGAACGGGCTGGTGGGGCTGGAGGTGAGGTATGGCCGGTCCGGATCAAATTTCCGGCAGACTGAAGGCAGCAATTTCCGGTTGATGACATAACTTTTGTATTCATCCAAGGGCTGACCTTTAGCCTTGGAACCTCCGTACCAGCCGCGTTCAATTTCGTTGTCTCCGCACCAGAGCGCCATGCAGGGATGGTTGCGCAGGGATTTAACGACAAACTCCGCTTCCCGTTGCACCTGTTTCAAAAACCATTTTTCTTGCGGATAAACCGCACAGGCGAACATGAAATCCTGCCAGACCAGGATGCCCAGCCGGTCGCATTGTTCATAAAAATAAGGGTCTTCGTAGATGCCACCCCCCCAGAGCCGGAACATGTTGTTACCCTGACGGCAGGCCAAGTCCAGCACCCGGTCGTATTTTCCCCTGGTCACCCTTGAAAATATCGCGTCAACCGGAATCCAGTTGGTACCCTTGATGTAAATCCGCTTTCCGTTCACTTCAAAAATAAACGAGTGCGCCCGGCCGTTTTCCTGTGGTTCCTGGATAAGTTTTATTTCCCGGCAACCAAAAAAACCGGAATACGCGTCCACCGTTTTATCCGAATGCCGCAGGTTGATTTTGAGACGGTAAAGATTTTGCGGACCGGTCTTGATGGGCCACCAGGTTTTTGCGTTCTTCAATGGCATGGACAGGACGATTTTCCCGGAGCGTTTCATCATCTTGGCTGAAACCGAACGGCTGAAGCGGCTTTTCCCGCAGACGGCGGTTACATTCAGATTTCCATTCCAGGGCCGGCCGGTATTATTCCGCAGGTTGATTTCCACCCGGACCAGAAAATCGGCCGCCTTGAGGCGTTTTGTGACGACCCGGACATCTTCAATGTCCGCCCCGCCGCTCTCCCGCAATTCCACCGGCCGCCAGATACCGAAGGTGACGATCCTGGGGGCAATGTCCCAGCCGAAAGACATGGCCGGTTTGCGGATGAGGATTCTTTCCATGCGGCCCGGCATGTTGAAAATGCCGAGCCCGAGCAGGTCGTGTTTTTCCGCAAAGGTCCAAATGCTGCCCAGTTTCACCGTCAAGGTGTTCCCGCCGTCCCGGATTGCGCGCGAGGCGTCGAACTTGACAGCAGTAAAGAAGTTGTCGTGGGAACCGATTTTTATGCCGTTGAGCCAGACGGTTGCAAAGGTGTCAAGACCGTGGAAAATAAGCGTAATTTTTTTTACACCCGGCCGCTTCCGGTAGGAAAATTCCCTCCGGTACCACCAGTCGCGGTTTTCCATCCAGCGTATTTGGTCTGTGTTTTTTCCCGGAAATGGGTCGGGAATTTTCCCGGCGGCCAACATGTCGGTCTGGACCATGCCCGGCACACGGGCCATTATTTTTTCAGGCGGCGAGAAGGCGGGCAGAAATGCCTTTTGTTTTTCACCCGCACCCGGATCGGTATAAAAAAGCATCCAGTTTCCGTTTAAGTTCCGTTTACAATTCATAAGGTTGTTACTCCTGCATGTTTTTAGCGGTAATCCAGAAAATCTTGTTCATTGTTCAATTAACATAGGCAGACCCTCTTTTTTGATCTTTATTGTAGCAAACCAAAAAAAAACAGCTACTGGCAAAATGCTATATTCTTGTGCTGGCGTGCTGTTGCCATAATTCCGGGCATGCGATGGGTTTTCGCGTTTCGTCCTTGCATCCCGGATGGGGATGCATATGCGAAGCTTAAGGAAACGCAGCATGCCCGCTTTAATGGCTATTTCTCGTTCGCGAGAATCTTGTCAAGGTATAGTTTCGCTTTATTAATTTCTACGTCAACATCTACTGCTGAATCTCCACGAGCTTTTATTTGCTCAACAAGCAGCGCGCCGTTGAATCCTTTCTGCCGCGCATTTGAATAAAGCTTTACATAATCTATCTCGCCCTCGCCAGGAGTTGGAAAATCATTATTGCCGCGGCTTCCCTTGTGGTCTTTAATAATCAGGCACTCGGTCTGCCGGGCAATATCCATTACATCTTCCTCCGGGTTCACCTTTTCATAAAAATGAACATTGCCGCCGTCATATGCAATTTTCACTCTCTGATGATCAATTCGTTTCAATGTATCAAGACATTCCTTGGCGGTGGCGGTATTGCCTGTATGCGGTTTTATAAGAATAGTAATATTGTGCTTATCCGCATGATCGCCAAGAATACGCATGCTGGCAATAAAATGATTGTCCAACCGCGCAAATTCATCTTCAGACAGGGGCTTATCCGGGTAACGCTCATAAGCGCCGGCGCCGATCGTGAGAACATACCGGGCGCCCAAAACGCCGGCGAGTTCAATCTCTTTCTTAAAACTCTGCAATTTTTCGTCTTTCTCCGGCGGAGGATAAAGACCGGCGCTGACCAAGTAAGGTTTTAAATGATATGAATTAATCTTTTTTGCCAGCAACCTGACTTCGTCGGCCGACGATTTTCCTCCAAATATTTGCCGGCCGGAATGAAACAACCATAATGCGACCTGATCGAATCCGGCGTTTGCTATTCCTTCAAGCGCGCGCTCAAAAGGGAAATTTAAATACTTGAGAGTAAAACAGACGGTTTCTACCGGCATTGGTACCTCCTGATATCAATATTATTTTTATTTAACTCCATTTTAAAACGAGATGAATAAACGGATAATTCCCCCTAATTAACATATCGTATATTTGAGCAATATCCGTATATGGAACAATTTTAGTCGGGATAGCATCCACGTTAATCTGCCTGTTAATTATACGTGCCAGCGACTTTTCGAAATTTTCGGGTTTGCCGGTAGCTCTTGAAGCCATTATTGTCAGTTCGTTGCTGAAAAACAAACGATATGGAAACCGCACAACACCCTTGTCGCCGCCGCCCATGAGCAACACCTTGCCGTGCTCTTTCGTGGAACGCAGAGCCTCTTCTTGTGCTTTTGCCGCTCCGCCCGCAACTTCATAGCTGACATCCGCCAATTCCCCCGCTATATTTTTAAATATTTCAGAGGGTGATTTATGCTTTGGATTAACGACCAGGTCCGCCCCCAGCGCCGTTGCTATTGCTAGTTTTTCGTCAATCACATCGCTAACCATTACAAATCCTGCCCCGGCAAGTTTAGCATGTTGAAGCAATAAAAGACCAAGTACTCCCGCCCCAAAAATGGCCACCTTGCTGTTAGGTTGAAGATCGCCGCGCTCTACAGCATGAATGGCCGTGGCCCCGAGAATGGCCAGAGTAGATTTTTCCGGCTTGATATGATTTGGAACTTTCTGACATCCTGAGCCTTCAGGAACAATAACATATCCGGCATGATTCCCAAATGTAACCACACGGTCCCCAATGTTGATGTTTTTCACATTGTCCCCGACTTTTTCCACAATGCCGACAGCTTCATAGCCGGGATAAATAGGATATTTGGATAGATTTTGCTCCCAAGTGCCGTCAAAATATACTTTCTCCGTCCCTAAACTTACCCCGCTGTATTCGGTCCTGATTAATATAAGATTGTCTTTATTTATTTCAGGAATCTGCGTTTCTTCTATTTGAACGTCAAATGGCTTGGTAATAACTATTCTTTGCATAATTTCCTCCCCTATATTAACGGAAGTTTGACGGGCTGGCCTGATTTAGATGCCGAGTCATCCATGGCAAATACAATTTCGTGCGTCTTTACTGAATCCGTTATTGATGCATGCGACTCCTTATTGTTTAGAATACAATCCACGAGATGATCAATCTCGCCTTGGAATGGGTGGTGCGCAACGTCTCCGCTGTCGGGCATAATTGACGGGATATTTGCCCATCCTGTCTGTCCTTTTATTTTTTCTGACCAAAGTTTTCCGTCGCGTATTGCGCCAAGGCTTCCCATTATTTCCATTGGAAATAAATATGGCATATGCAGCTCCTGGCTCGCCGCTATCTGACCCACGGCGCCATTTCTAAAACGAACAAGCCCGACAACTGTCGGATTGTATTCAAAATCAAATCTATGTCCCCGCGTTGAAAAAGCGACCGCTTCGGTTGCATCATCATCAACAAGATATCTCATTGTATCGATCGCATGACACCCTCCAAGCAATGTGACGCTTCCCCCCATTGCCCGTGTGCGCGCCCATTCAAATCCGCTATACCATGGCCCCAACTCATGCAGGTAGGCAAATCTGCAGTAGATGATTTTTCCCAGCCATCCTTCTCCAATAAGATTTTTTACAATCTGGACCATCGGGTTCCAGCGCAACACGAAACCAACAACTGTTTTTACCCCCGCCTTGCAAACAACATCGCGAAGTTGTTTGAGTTCAGTTATTGTTTTTGCAACAGGTTTTTCAACAAGCAAATGTTTCCCAGCTTCCGCCGCAAGCATGGCCGCTTGCGCCTGCAGATACGCGGGCAGGCAAATAGAAATAACATCGATATCTTTACGTTGAAGAATCTTTTCCAGGGAAGTATATATTTCCACCTTGCCGTCAACGCCGGCTTCGGCCAGTCTTTCTTTGACCTGTTCCGCTCGCCTTGCCCCCATTGCGATAACTTCAGAATTCGGATTATTTAGCCAACTTTTCAAATGCTCGGCGCTAACCCAGCCTGCTCCCCAAATTGCCGCGCCCAATCGTTTTTTCATGTTTTCCTCAATCTAGTGTAATGAGTCGTAAATATCTTTGCTTTGATTGTCATTCCGGGCTTGACCCGGAATCCAGTCTTTCTGGTCTGGATTCCCGCTTCCGCGGGAATGACAGCTTCAGAACTAATGTAAAGAAGCGTTAGACGCACCACACTCGGTTTCCAGTTCAAACTGTTTATACAATTCTAATGCCTCATTTAAGTCCTGACTTACCTTGGTTAAAACCATTCTGTAGCGTGCCGTTCGTGTTTCTCCCGGCTTGATGTTTTCTCCAAAAAAGAAAAAATATGTCGGGGAATAATCGGCGTAAAGTGCTGAATCCGAATATGGCTTGAAATCTTTATTGTAGGCAACATGAATTCTTAAATCATCGGAGGAATACAGCGAACCTAATCGCACGCAATTCTTGCGGTCCGCCATTTGGATCAGGGCGAATCCTGTTTCAGGATTACGTGAAACCAATATGGGCAAGTTATAATAGGGGCCGGTGATAAACAACTGATATGGTTCACCCGGCCAGCGACCATCATACAACAAACCGGCCGCACGATTGTCCCGGGGACTACTATGATACCAGCCGGAACAAAACGGAGTATCCTGAGGCTGCACAAAAATTGCTTTACCTTCATTAGGCGGCTGCTTGGATAAATAATAAAATGGTGTACCCCATTTTCGGTTTGCCGTATAAGATGACAGGCATATTTCCAAATCGTCAAGAGCGGCATGCGCGGTAACCGAAAGTTTCATATCAAGCGTTTCAGGACCGCTAAAAGTATATTCAACCATCGTTGTGGCATTGCAATCCTTAACGGGATTAAGCGTAATCCGTAATGCACCCCCATTAATTTCCACGCTTGAAGGCATGTTCCGGCCAAGTACGCCATGCGGAATATTTTTGGCAAGATAATGATACAAACTTAACAGATAAAGCCGGATGCCCGGCGGAATATCGTATCCGGGATATCCGGAATCAAAATTACCGACCCATTCCGAACCCTCATCTTTATGAATTAAGCTTTGAATTCCCCTATACGCCCCTTCTGTTTCAAAACATCCTTTCAGGTTTTTCGTCTCAAAATCCAAGCATGATTTATTTTTATATTTCCCCCACATAATTTTATCATTCCTTTCGTTGCATCTTTTGAATCTAAAACCGAAGTTGAATAACTGGAGTAAAAAATATTACGTTCTGCCGTCTGTTGCAATTTTATTGGTATGCACAAAATCATGATTCTTATTCACAAAATCACGGTAAAACCGTATATTGCCGCCATATGAATGATCGTCATCAGCCCGCCTGGACCGATGTTCCGCCACGGGAACTCTGCCCGCAGGTTACGATTGCCGTCTACTGTACGCTAAAACATCCTTACAATCCCTGCTTCCGGGTGCCTGGCATCGGCATCATGCTCGTAATCAAGGGACGAATGAAATATTCCGTTGCCGGTCAACCCGAGCGGACGGCGCGCAGCGGTGATATTGTCTGTTTCTATTCCGGCATTGCCCGCTATATGGTTTTGCCCGGCGAACCGCTGGAGATTTACCAACTTCAATTTTTCCCCTCCAACAAGCCGCCGTTCGATTCCGGCATTCCTTTTCTTCCCGGCGCAGGCCGGCTGCCGGAGCTTGTTCACGTCGGCAATGATATGCGGGTTTTTGTACAACTATTTGAGAGCATCATCCAGTCCTTGTTGACCTTGAAGCCTACCTGGCAGATTGAAACAGCCTCAGCGGCGCTTGATATAATCAAGGAAATTTTCGCGCGGGTTGAAATATCGCGCTCGTCTTCCGAGAAAAGCTGGGATCAGTGGGACCGTCTGATCGCGCGGATCGAAGATATGCGGGACATTCCTAAAATCAGCGACATAGCCAAGGAAGCATCCATGTCCGTAAATCAATTCATCCAGGAATTTGCCCGGCGATTCGGAAAATCCCCGAAACAATACATCCTGGAAAGACAACTCTGGAAAGCGCGGCAAAGCCTGAGAAAAGGCAAGAGCGTCAAGGATGCGGCCTATGAGCATGGATTCAGCACCCCATGTTATTTCAGCCGCATCTACAAAAGAAAATTCGGATATCCGCCGACGAAAACTCCGGCCATTTCCAATCCCGTGCTACCCGATCCCGATACCAGCCTTCCGCACAACCGCCAGCTCTATGCGCCGGGCGTCAGCCGCCAGCTCTTTGCCGTGTAACAATTCGCATGAAAGTGGTCTGTTATATTCTTGTGCCGGCCTGCTGCCGCCGGCATTGAGTGGGCGAAAGGCCGTTTCATTGCACCGATGCCGTCTTATTTAACAGTGTAGATTGAGCCTTCGTAGATACGCTCATAAACACCCATATCCACCCTGCCGTAACGCATGCGCTTCCTTCCCTCAAGATCAACCGCGTTCATCATCCAATTCTGGTTGGTTCCCGTGTTGACGCACGGCGAGCGGGCTGTCAGCCGGAAATTACCGGTATCCTTTGCGACAAACTGCGGATTGGCGTCCGTGTTCGCCGTCCCCGTCCCCGTCCACGCCACCGTCCCCGGCAAAGGTGCAGCGCAACTGTTGCTGAATGTGCAGTCCGCCGCCGCATAGAAATTGGACGAGGCGTCAACCGCGCTATTATGATATATGATGCAATTGACCACTGCGACCCCGTTGGTCGCATACAGTCCCGCCCCATAATACCCCGCTTTAATGAGCGTGTTGCTGACAATCGTGCAGTTCTCAATCAGGGCGTTGGTGGCAAGCACCTGCATGCCGGCCCCGCCAAAGCCATAGGTGGTGCCTGGCTGGCTGTTTTCGCCCAAATTGTTAGCCACCACGCAGTTCCTAATCAGGACATTCCGGGCATTTTTAAGCACGCATAAACCGCCGGGAGTCCCCCACATAGTACGATTGCTGACAATCGCACACCCGGAGATCAACGCATTCGTCACATAATTAAGATAGACCCCTCCAGCGCTGTTTCTCCCGTAATTGTTGCTGACGACGCACTGCATTATGGAAAAGTCTTTTTCGTAGAAAGGAGAATAAATGCCGCCAACAAAGTAGCTATTATTCGCGAACACCTGACAGTTGGTGACAATCCCTCCGTACATGTGGATGCCCCCCACCCAATAACTGTCATTGCTGGCAATGATAGAGTCCTGAATAATACTTGACAATCCACTCATATACACGCCGCCACCATAGCCGTTGACATCGCGGCTCATCCAGTTACCCACAATCCGGCAGTTCCTAATCCGGCCGCCGCTGGCATCGTCGCCTTTAATGTAAACACCGCCGCCGCCGGCGGAAGATCCCGCCGGACAAATTACGTTTCCAACAATCGTGCAATTCTCAACCACAGCGTTGTCGCTCAGATACACTCCGCCGCCGCTGCCGCTGCTGCCGGTGTAGCCCATGATATTGCCCGCAATAATGCAATTTGAGACGAGACCGGCGGAGCAATATATGCCAGCACCGGTATAGTCATTGGTATGATAAAAATTAGTCACCGTGAAACCTTGTAATAAACTGCCGGCGCCGGACATCCAGACACCGCGGAAGTTTAGGTTGTCCGGTGGAGGATTGGAGCCGTGGCCAAGTAATACCGTGTCCGCCGGGTTAGTGCTCCAGGCACGGATATTGAATTTCTTGGCGGCGGGATTGCTCACCGTGGCGGTGAGCGTATATACGCCGTTGGAAACCCAGATCGTGTCTCCCCCGCTTGACGCATTGGTCAGCGCGTTGCTGATCGTTAAATACGGAACAGCCCAGCTCGTCCCGTCGTTGCTATCCGCGCCATTCGTGGCCACGTACCATGGCCCGACTGCCTGTGCCCCGGCCGCGGTAAGAAACACAAGCGCCATCACCAAAATTTGAAATACTGGGACTCGTTGCATGATTTTACCGTATTTTATCTCTCCCTCAGCCTGCCATGTCATTCCCAATGCATCACTGAATGTTTTCGCAAGCGCATCGCGTATGCTTGTATATTTTACAGATGACAATATACAAGTTCCCATGATGTTTGTCCACTTCATCCTTATCCATTCATTCAAAAAAAATCGGCGGTCCGGACATTTGCGGATCAATTTATTTTCACCAATGTTCCCATAAGATATCCGAAAATGTTGTGGCCCCCGTAAAGTAACGGGCGCACGGCATAAAACCGGCGCGCGCCGGTTGAGTCGCAGTCAAACCTGACCAGCATGAAAAAGATGGTTTCGCCCGGCCGGGGCGGATTGCCCAGCATGTAATTCGGCATTTCAGCGAATGGGAACGCCACCTCAACGGAATATCCCTGATCGGTATCACCGGCGTTGTGGACCGAGCCGGAAGCCTTAACCGCTATTTTTAAGCCCTTGATGTTTTCTTCCGCATCAACGATGAAATTGCCCCACTTATTGTTGATATTCAGGCCGTCATATACGGTTCCGGCGGGATTGATCACAACCTCCCAATAGTGTCGCATGCGCAGGCTCGGCCGAATGAATATTTCCATGACATCGCCATCCCAGGGGGCGGATTTGCCGGGAATATTATCAATCGCCGTCAGGCTGGTATCCGGAAAATGCGCCCCGATATACAGGTATTGTTCATCCCACATGATTTTCCATATCGCGCCGGATTCTTTCTTGTCCAACCCATTCCAGGCAAATTCCCCCTCAAAGATTAACGCCTGCGTCCATGCGGGCTCATTGATATTGCCGTCAATGCCCGGTTTAACCCGGGCGTAAGGAATATTATACTGTTCACGGCTCTTGACCGGCCATTTCATTCCGATGTCAATATCGGCCTTGAGCCGATTGAGATGGCTGCGGGCCTGTTTCCGTTGCTCCGGCGTTGAAGGCCAGTCGCCCGTGAGAATATGGAACGACCGCCAGCTTTGCCGGTCCGCAATCTGGTTCAAGGCAAAGCGGGCGGGACTGTCCGGCGGTTGCAGTTCGTAGAGATTATTGAAATGATCCGCCAGTGCCTTGTCCTGAACCGCACCAGGGCGGGCGCCGCAGCCGGAGAGTCCAAGCACCAAAGGTATTCCGGCGATAAAAACCCAAATAAGGCCGGACAAGGATATTTGAATTTTAACCATGGAACACACACTTAACTCCAATCTAAAAATTCACACTTGGAATCCATTTCGATTCGCCGGCGTCTTTCTTCAACGGCCTGGTTATTTTACCGGCAATGCGTCCGTCAGAATCAGATCCCGCCACGAACCCGGGTTATTGTAAGGGGTGACGGAGTTGATGGTCATGCCTGACTGCACGGTCCCCGTTCCTGCTTGGTCAAGATTGTTGATCAGGATTGAAAAACCCAGATTCGTCCCGGCCGCCATTTTTACAAATGCAAATTCCTCCGCCGGGAAAAGAACCTCATAGCAGGTGGCGCCGGCCGCGCGTTTCACGGCCACCTTGACCTTGTCCGTGATTTCATTCTTCTGCCCGAGCGAAGCATGTTCACGCCAGGCCGTCGGCTTGCCGTCCACGCTGCCGACCTGGTAAATAATATCGTTATTGTCGTAACTCAGCGATTTGTTGTTGCGCTGGTCAAAATAGACCTGGAGACAGTCCGCCAGGTACATGGCGGTTTCCTGCGCCGGGGGCATAAAATCCTTATCCTCAACTTTCACGGCCAGGATAAGTCCCTCCGCGCTCCAGCGCCATGCAAATTCCGCCTTATACGGGGCGAATCCTGATTGGGTGCGGGGGTCTGATTTGCCGGACAATACATTCTTATCATCGAGCTTATACCAGTAAACGTCTTTGCCCCAGTCCGCCAGATCGCCGTCAATAACGGCCGGCGCCGCGTTTTTCGTCGCCAGGTATGGCGCAATCTTGAATGTTTTTGTATATGATTTTTCGCCGTCAAGCGCCAATTCCACTTTAATGCCGAATTCCGCCGCATGATGAAATTTCGGGCAATCAAAATTGAAGACGCAATTAAACGTCTCCCCTTCCCCGAGTTTCTCAAAACGCTTCTCGGTTTCCGCCGGTTTCCAGTTCCGGTAGGTCGGCCACTCAAGCAGCCGGATAGTGCCGGATACGTCCTGTTCCTTGGTATTGATAAACTCCAGCGTCACTTTCCCGTCCGGGGAATAACGGAGCGCAAGGTTGGAAGTCAAATCATCCGCCATTTTCGCCAAAAGGTTGTCTTGCAGCCGGTATTGCGCCTGGGTATAGCGGCCTTCGTCAAAGAATTTACGCGCATCGGCGATGATTTTTACCGCGATTTGATGGTCCACCCCGTATATTTTTTTGTACAGGTCGGATTTTCTTTCCCATTTAACGAGCGATTGCGACAATTCATCCTTGACCGCCCCGGGAATCGTCTGTGAAATTTCGCTCGCTGTTACCGTTGCCGGGCATTTGAACACCAAAACTTCGTGTCCTTGCAGCTCGCGCGCAAACCGGGCCTTGTCCCCGTCCTTATCCAGGGCAACATCCTTCTTTCCCACCGCATCAACGATCCGGGCATTCTCGCCGTTCAAGACAAAGGACACCTTGACCGGATAGTAAGCCTTGTTGACCAGGTAAAACCAATGCCCCTGTTCTGAATTATGAATGCGCATCGTTACCGGGTCATTCGCCCCGGCGGCTTTCTGAAACAGAACACCGGGAATGCTCAGGTAAGCCTTGTGGAACGGTTGATATGTTTCCATGGCGCCGTTTTCCGGGCATCCCCAGAAACCATGGTCTATCATCTGCGGGTCGATCTCGGCCAGCGTCCAGGTCATATTTTCCAGCAGATAGCTGTTGTTTGGCTGCGGAGTGCTGAAGGCCATGATTGATTTGCTGTCGGTGATATATGAACCAACCGGCCACCAGAAAGATTTTATCTGCGAGCAGGCAAGTCCAGGATATACTTCAAGGTTAGACCGCAATATCGCCACCGCCGGATATTGGTTGTCCTTGAACAGCTCGGCCAGCTCGGAAGAGAACGTGAAATACCGTTCCGAAGAAGGCAGGACATGCGTGCGATCATAATCCGTCATTACCTCGGGCGCCACAATCAGGCCATTGACCCTGCCCAGCATGGCCATATCAACCCCCCTTTCCCGCAGGATCGCATGCAGGTCCGGAACGACGCCGGTCTTCAGAAGCTCATTAAGGAGCGGCGGGGTATAAGCCAGGCCGGGTTTGGCGATCATTTTTTTACCGGCCAGGCCGGTATTCAATTCTTTTAATAAACCGGCATAGATATCCCTGACCTTTTCGCAGCGCCACGCTATCCATTTGTCCCAGTTGTTCTCTTTCAGCCACTGGTAGCGTTTTGAAAACCGTTGCTGATCCTTTGGTTCAACCGGGATTTTTATGCCGGTTTCCCGTTCAAACAGTTCCGTGGTATAATCCTCATAGCCGTTCTGATTGCTGTAAAACTCTATTTGAAAGGGTGTTATGATATTTATGCCTTGAAACTGCGCATATTTGCCGAATTTATCCCGGTAAGCGCGCACTATTTTCAAGTAGGCCTGCTGCACCTTCGGGTGGAGCGGGTTGACGGTTGTTGCGCGCTCACACAGATACAGTTGATTATCGCTGGTGAACTGCTCTATCGCCCCGGCGCCCTTGGCCTCGGCTTCGGCAAAAGTTCCGGAAAAATTATCCGTTCCGATGGTTTTCCCTAACGCACCAGAACCAAATTTTGATTTCCCTTTCGTCCGCCAGTTCAATTCAATGAAAAATGGAATTTTTTCGCGATCAAATACGGTTGCCATCAAATCCGCCCAGCCGGGGATGCGGCCCGGTGCGCCAGTAGCATAGCTGAATGGGAGCAGGAGTTCCGTTGTTCCGCTGTTGTCCCCATGATAGTCAAAGAGCAGTTCGGACCACGTGTTTTTACCGCTGAAACGCAAATATTTGACCATGCGCTCCACCTTGATTTTCCAGAATTCAAAGTTTGCATATTTGTAGCACTCAGGTCGGTTGAACCATTCCGCAGTAGCCATGCTAGGGTCTTCATCCCAGATGCCGAATTCACGATGGGCCATTGATTCCGGATAATTGACTTCCAGTTTTGGCAAGGGACCATCGTTCTCATACAAGCGGATTTTGGAAATGGCAACCCGGCCTTCATGCCGGTGCTTGAATGAAAAACAGGTTACCATAAATTCATCTGAATCCGGCCAGAACAGCATTTTTTTGGTCTGCATCTTCCCGGTAACCGGATGATGGCCGCCGGTCAACACGCCCATGGTGTCAAGGGTCCCGCTAGATAGCACCCGGTCATACATACGCGCATAGGGAAAAAACGCGACGTAAAACATGCGGTCGGAGTCATCCGGATATTCTATCTCCAGCCAGTGCGCTTCGCCCGGATGCTTGATCTTGAAGCGATAGGCGAACCCGCTGTTCAGTTCCCGCAAGGTCGTTTCCCGATAAGCTCCGGCCGGTGTTTTTACCACCCGGCAGGAACCATCATCGCGATACTTGTCGGCGGGATACTCCTTGCCGCAGTCAATTTCCTCCAGTAACGTCATTTTTACCGCCCCGCTCGGGGAGGACGGCATGGCCGCGGTAATGCTCTCCGGGGCGATGGCCGTGATTTCCCAGGTTTTATGATCCAACCCGTCCACGGCAACCTTGATCCGGTAATCGCCGGCCGCCGGCGGAGTGAAGAATAGATTGTTTGTAATGGTTTCATCCGGTTTGGCCGCGATGGCGATTTTTTCTTCTTTCAGGACTTCGCCGGAATCCTTTTTCATCACCGTGAGGCTGAAATCCTTCTTCACCGCCGCCGAGGTCAGATTGACAAAACGGATGCGGAATGACTCATCTTTACCGGCGGTGCCGGCATAATCCATGAGCGCCGCCGTCACGGGAAATACTTCAGCGTAGAGCTGGATGACTTCCGAACTTTTCAGGGGCTGGTTGAAGACAAGCACTTCATCCATTACTCCATCCAGGCCGCTAAACTGGGCATTCTCCGAACCCAACTGTAAAAACTTCTCCGGTTTTAACGCGGTGAGGCCGTAGAAATCAACCAGGTTGCCGTTGATGTATACGCTTGAGCTTTCACTTTGCGCATCCCAGGTGAACGCCAGATGAAACCAGTCGCCTGAAAAAAGGCAGTTGATGACGCCGGACACCATACCGCCCTTGGCGAAATTGTTTTGCAGCCTGGTATGGATCATGGCCCTTAAAGAACTGTTCAAGTAAAACACCGTATGAAATGACTTATTACCCTTGGAATCTGGAAAATCCGGATAACCCCCCGTGCCGGTCGGGGTCCAGTTGAGCTTGACCCACATGGCGACGGTGGCCGCATCGGCCGAGATATTGCTTTGCGCGGCATAATTCAAAACCCCGTTTTCGGGAATGAAAACGCCTTGGCCGTTTACGCCTTGGACCAGCTTTAAATTCCTCTGTTCCTGAGGCGCGGCTGCGCCTTCCGCATAATCGGCGTTCAAGTCCTCGTCAAACGACAAACGGAATGTTTCGTCCGCGCCCAGATACCCGGGAACCAAAAAACATCCCGCCAAAATCAGAGACAACAAAAGTTTTCGTTTTATCATTTTTTTATACCCTCCTGTAATTAGTTTCAGTCCACCGCAACCTTTCCGCCCGGGCGTGTCCGTCAAGGCGAAGACATATCTTAACCACAACCGGCGCTTGCGCGCAAATATCCGGGTTAGACGGGCAAATGCAACCTTCTTTATTATTTTAATTGTAGCAGACCGAAAAAAAACGGCTACCGGTAGAATGCTATATTCTTGTGCTGGTGTGCTGCGCCGGCATTGAGTAGGCGGAAACCATGTTGCCGGGCGGAAAACAAGATTAAAGTGGTTAGAATCCAATCGCAAAGGCAGTTTCGCTGCCCCTTATTCTCTATCTGGCCGGGGGAGCGAATTGCCTCTTCTGCAGACGCCAGGCCGGAATTGCTGCCGTCTTATTTAACAGTGTAGATTGAGCCCTCGTAGATCCGCTCATAAGCGCCCATGTCCACCCTGCCGTAACGCAGGCGCTTCCTGCCCTCAAGATCAACCGCGTTCATCATCCAATTCT
>Ga0247840_10002881_pt1 | contig 29920 bp, 22 predicted proteins | sample LaCruzMarch2015__FD_192404 | JGI IMG/M metagenome (GOLD analysis project Ga0247840, IMG submission 192404) | Freshwater microbial communities from meromictic Lake La Cruz, Castile-La Mancha, Spain - LaCruzMarch2015_17m | ecosystem: Environmental > Aquatic > Freshwater > Lake | place: Spain...
TCCTCCTCCAAATGGACTCCCGCTCGCTCCGCCAAGCGCCGCACCGCCGCCGGAAAATCCAACCCCTCCGTCATCATCAAAAATCGAAACACATCCCCACCCGACCCCGTGCTGAAACATTTAAAAAACTGCTTGTCGGGATGAACGTAGAAAGACGGCGTCTTCTCCTTTTTAAAAGGACTTAACCCCCGAAAGTTTGACCCGACCCGCTTGAGCTGCACCACCGCCCCCGCCACCTCGACCAGATCACTCGCCCTTCTCACCCTTTCAATCGTTTCAGCAGAAAAACCCATACACTTCCGTTCTCCCCTCCCCCCGCCCGTCCGCAAGTCATTCCCCCCAGTTGCTCAACTCCCCCTTTTCCTGCATCTTAATAACTTCATGCCTCTTCTCCTCCTCGCCACCTCTCTTTTTCTCGCCCTCGGCTCGACCCATCTCTGGGCGGCGAATCCCCCAAAATCCCGCGTGGCCAAGGTCGAAGACCCATCTCTCCTAACCAATTTCGATCCCAAACCGGATCGCATCAAAGCCGCGGTGGCCTCCCTCCTCACCGCCCTGACCAGCAAATCTACCGCCGCCGACTCCTGGAAAGAGCTGGGAATCAACCCCGAGGATACGGTAGCCGTTAAAGTCACCGCCCGCGGTGATCCACGCACCGGGACAAGGCGTGAGGTGGCCGACGCCGTGGTCGCCAGCCTCATCGCGTCAGGGGTCAAAGCCGATCAAATTACCCTTTGGGACAAACGCGAAATCGATATGGCCAAATCCGGTTATCCCGTGCGCCAAAAATCGGGCGAGGTGCAGATTCGCGCCGTCATCGCCGCGGCCACCTCCGATATTCCCGGACTTGGTTTTGATCCCGACTCCACCCCCTACTTTAACCCCACCATGGGTCAGCTCATTTATGGAGACTTAAAATTTCAGCCCTCCCTCATGGATGGTCTTCCCCTCAGCTCCGGTGGCACCGGATCCAGTGCCGATAAAATTCCCTACTGGTCCTACTTCACCAAGCTGATCACCCCCAAAGAGGTCAAAGTCGTGAACATCGGGTCGATGACGAGCGATCCCGACGTCGGCATCTACGGTTGCTGTATTTCGTTAGCGCTCGGCAGCGTGGATAACGCCCGTCGCCTTCTCAAACCCAACGCCGATCAAGACACCACCGTGGGGGAAATCCTCATGTCCGATCCTCTGCTCAAACCGAAAACCGTTCTGCATATTTCCGATGGTCTGATCCTTAAATTTGCTGGCGGAAAAGAGTTCGACGCCAACTACTCCTGCACCCCCGGGCTTCTCCTCGCCTCGACCGATCCCGTGGCCTTGGACATCATTGCCCTCGACCGATTCGAAAAAATGCGCCTCAACCCGGGGGTTGGCATTCCTCCCATTCCGAAGATCGGTAAAGTCCCCCACTTGGAAGGTGCCGCTCTGGTGGGCGCTGGGGTGGCCGACCCCGCCAAAATCGAAATTCTTTCGGTCCCTTAACTTTCCCTTTTCCCCCGGCTACACTTTCGGATCGGTCGAGCCAAAGAATCGGCGCAACTCTGCCTGAGCCGTCTCGGGCGAATCCGAGGCGTGCAGCACGTTGTGCATCTTGTCTTTTCCCAGATCCCCACGAATCGTTCCCTTCGGCGCTTTCGTGCTATCGGTCGGGCCTAAGAGATCCCTGACCCGCGCAATTGCGTTCTCGCCCGACAAGGCCACCGCCACCACCGGTCCCGAGGCCATAAACGTTTCAATCTCAGGGAAAAAAGGCAAATGAGCCAGATGCGCGTAGTGCTCCTGCAGGAGCGCCGCGGTCAGACGCAACATGCGGCAGTTCAAAATCTTGAGGCCATGGCTCTCCAGACGATGCAGAACCTGCCCCGTCAATCCCTCGGCCACCGCATCCGGTTTGACCAAAATCAATGTCGTCTCGATCGTTTTCATCTTAATCCTCCCTTGGGTTGAATCGTTTAACCTGCCTGACCGCCCCGCCTTTCGCAATCCGCTCTTTCACTTGAGCCAACATCTCTTTGGCCTCCGCCGTCGCATCCTTTTCCCCATCATCCCCGGGTCGGCTCATTCCCGGTTGCGCAATCGCCTTCTCCAACTGTACCTGGGCGCCCAATAGATCTCCCTTTCGCCAAAGATGATTGCCATAGCTAATGGCAAAGAATTTTCCATTCGGCCGTTTTTGTATCCCCATCTGGTACAGCACCTCGGCTTCGGAAAACTTTCCCTGTAAGTCAAGAATGCTCGCCCGGCGCACATAGTAGACATCATCCTTGGGACTGCGCTTCTCCGCTTGGCCGTACCAAAGAATCGCGCCCTCCGCCAAACGACTCTCGTTCTCCTTCCGCAATCGGGCCGCCTCGGGCGCAGTTTCCCGGGGCCGAAAATACGACTCAATCAACTTCAAGCGGTAGGCATCGCCCAATGTTTCGGCCAAGACAGGGGACCGATTGTCCCACCGATCCGCCTCCGCCCCCGCGCTCTCCAGATCCTCCAGCGATAACTTGGCCGCTTCGGCCGCTTTTTCGGGGACCGCCCGCCAACCCGCCCAAGTTTGCCATCCCTGCACCGCCGTCACCCCCGCCAAACCCACCGCCAGAAGAAAAAGCGCCCCATTGCATACCATGGCCCGCGAGACCCCCCTCTCCGACCAAACCGTGGTCGTCGCGATTCCCAGAAGAAGAAAGGAGGAGATCGCGGTCGCCGGAATGTGATAGTTAAAGTCCACCAACGCGTGCACGAGCATCGCGCCCGCCACCGCCCAACCCAACCCAGTACAAAGATCGGCCGGGGTATCTTTTTCGCGACTTTTTCCTCGATGCCATAGAAAACAAAGGAGCGTGAGCCAAAAGAGAAGCACAAAAAAGAAGCCGACTGCACCGTAGTCACAAAGCGTATTCACATAGTCATTGTGGGTAAAAACGGCCCGCGTTCCTTTGTCCCAAGTGGTCCAGCGCAGGTGCTCCAGGTCAAAGCTCCCTGGCCCATGCCCAAACCAAGGCGACTGCTTCCAAATCTCAATTCCGTTCAGTGCTAGCTCGATGCGGAAATCTCCATCCCCACTGCGTAGCCGGGCCCAACCCTCTCCTTTGTTGCCCATCATATTTTCCCACCGCTCCATGATCTTTTCGTCACTGCGCGCCAGCCCGACTCCCCCCACCACCCCGCCGGCTACCACCAGGAAAATCACGATCCGGCCGGCCCAGTTCAAAGGTCCCCGCCGCAACCAGCGCGTCAGCCAAACCCAGCATCCCGCTAGCCACGCCAAAAAACTCCCCCGCGAAATCGAAAAAGCTACCCCGACCGAACTCGCCACTGCGCTCCAAACGGCCAGCAAACGCAACGGCCACGGAGAACCCGGCCAAGCCATCAAGGTCAGGGCCACCAAGGTCGCTTGGACTAGATAATTTCCGAAGTGGTTTGGGCAACCAAAAGTTCCCGACATCCTTGCCTCATAGTCGGGTCGGGGCACCATTTCCCAACCCAGAATCGGCACGGGGCCGATCGGATAGACCCCCACCCGAAAGTGCAAAAATCCGTACAGCTCCGTGAGCAAAGCCACCACCAAAAACCACCCCAAGATCCAAGGAACCAGCCGTCGCCCGCCCAGCTGATGCCTGACACTCAGAAAAACCGCGCCATAAACGGACGCCCACAACCACTCCACCCGGGCAAAATATTCACAGGGAGCTCGGCTGGTCGCCCAGGCGGCGTATCCCAAAAAAAGGAAAATAGGCAGATCGATCCAACCCAAAACCCTTCGTCCGCTTCTCCAGCCCTCCACCGCCCTGAGCGCCAAACAAATCCAAAGCCCTGCGCCCACCAAAAATGCGGGGCCGGCAAAGGAGCGGCGAGCGCCACCCACGTAAAGTCCACTCCCCGTCACCAAGGCCAAAAGGAAAATCCAAGTCACCACCGCCAATCCCCGACTTCCCCACGATTCGCGAGGCGAGGATCTTGCCTCCCCCTCTTGAAGAGATTTCTCGCTCAGGTTGCGCTCGGTCGCCGTGGACGAACCCGAATCCGCTTCAAGCGGGACGGGCTCTCCGGACTCACCGTCTCCACTTGCGGGTCATCTCGGAAAGCCTGGTGGATGATCCGTCGTTCGTAGGCATTCATCGGCGGCAGCTCGACCGTCTCCCCCGCGGTGCGTACCCGATCCACCATCTCACGTATCTCGGCCAGTAATCCAGCCTCTTGCTCCTTCCGGAAATTTTCCACATCGACGATGACTCGACCCGCCGGCTCATCCGCCCGGGCCAACATTCGATTCAGTAAAAACTGCAAATCATCCACCGTCTCCCCATCCCGCCCGATCAGTCGGCTCGGATTTTGCATCCGCACATGCAGAACCGCGTCTTCCCCCCGCATCTCCTCTTCCAACGTGAAGGAAAACCCCAAATGGCCGAGCATATTTTCCAAAAGCTCTCTCGCCCCTTGAGGAGATGTCCCCGCACTCATTTTCGCCCCCACATTCCACCCTTCCAGCGGCCTCGCTTCACGGTTTCGACAGGCTTGGGCGCTTTTTCCAACTTGGGCATCGGCTGACGCAAGTTGTACATCAGCTGTCCGATGGAGAGAAAGTTTTGCACGGTCCAATACAACGATAACGCGGAACTGAAATTATAGCAAAACAGTAACATGATCACCGGCATCAACTTCATCATCTTGGCCCCAGGGTTATCCACTCCTTGGGGTTGCGGCGTGAGATGCATGCTCCAAACCATCGCCGCGGTCATGATCAGGGGCATCGGATTAATCGGAATGCCCAGGCCAGGAAGATAGCCAATCGTGTCGGGACGGGATAAATCGTGAATCCAAAGGAACGCTTGGCCCCGCAACTCCACCGAACTGAGCAGCATATAATAAAATCCCAGAAAGACCGGCATCTGGATCAGCATCGGCAAACATCCGCCCAGCGGATTGACCCCGTAATCCCGATATAACTTCATCATCTCCGTATTCAATTTCGTCGGATCCTCTTTAAACTTTTCCTGAATCTCCTTCAGTTTCGGCGCCAAGATCTGCATCTTTTTCATGCTCTGGTTCGCCTTGGCTTGCGGCACCCAGAGAATCGCCTTGAGCAAGATGGTCAGAATCACGATCGACCAACCGTAACTTCCCACCCCTTTTTGAATCGTATTCATCACCACCAGAAGAGGGCGACTGACAATTCCCATCCAACCAAACTCCATCACCTCATCCTCCCCATGCGCCAGCCGCCGCAACCGCCAATCCTCTTTGGGTCCAGCATACAAACCAAAGGTTCGGACATTTTTTCCGCCGGCCACTAAATCAAACCCGGGCAATTTCATCCACGTCTCAATCGCCCCCACCGGTCCCCCACCATCCCGCATCTTTGCCCCCCTCAACTCCACTTTGCGGGCCTCTGCCCCGCTCGCGGGACTCTCCAACGCCGTCAAGACCATGGCGAAAAATTGGCTCTTCGCCGCCACCCACTTGACCGATCGATCCTCGCGACTGGTGGCCAGCTCTTTCCCTTTTTGCGGAAAGAGAAATAGAAAACGGGAATCGATAAACTCGGGCAGCTTGTGGGTGGTGTAAGTACCGTCTGTCGTCAGCCAGCCGGTTCCCACATACGCCTCCTCTTCCGTCCGTAAATGAATCGGGGCACCGACTCCGGCCGAGAGGGCGTAGGCCGGAAGCGCGAGAGGGACCTGTCCGCGATTTTCCACCTCCTGCACAACATTCAAATCATAATCCCCTGTCAGGCGGAAGGTTCGACGAATCCAGACATCCCCCCCCACCTGAGCGGGCGCCGTCAACACCACCTCCGCCCCATCGGCCCTCTCCAAATTCCAAGCCAACCCCTCCCCCGGAGGGGTCCAGCCACGCAATTCAAAAATCGCATCGGGGGATCCCAAATTTAAATGAACCGTCTCCTCCCCCTTTTCTCCCTCCGCCCCGTGACCCCGCAGCTCAATCTCCCGAATGCCCCCGCCCCACGTCGTCAAAATTACCCGCAGCGTGCTGCTTTCCAGAATGGCCGTTTGCTCCGCCCCACTGCGCGTGACCGATCCAGGGGCTAACGTCTCCTTCGGAGTCAAGACCGCTTCGGAGACGGAACTCTTCTGCTCCGGCGAGGCCGCGGCCGGCGCGCCCGCCATCTTCCCACTTTCCACCGGCTTTGCCTGAGGGTTGGGCGGATAGAAGTGCGCGACAATCTTTGGATAGAGAAGCAAAAGCACGAAGCAGGCCCCCGCGGCAATCCAGGAAGTCCGATCCATTCCACCCTTTTTCATGCGATCTCCTTCACTGGATCCCAACCCGACCGTCCCCACGGATGACACTTCGCGACTCGCCGGAGCGCTAATCCCAAGCCCTGGGCCACACCGTGCCTCTCGATCGCTTCGATGGCATACGCCGAGCAGGTGGGATGAAAGCGGCAACACGCGCCACCGCTGCCCAAAAATCCCCGCCAGAGGGGCGCGAAGCCTTGCTGGCACCGGATGATCAAAATCAAAATCCGTTTCACGACACCCCTTCCCACAACCCTGCCCGCTGGTAAAGGCGGATCATCTCTTGGCGCAAAACTTCGCTGCCCGCTTTTCCGGCGGAAGGTCGGGCAATCCAGACCGAATCGGACCCTGCGGCTAGGTCCGACTGAAGATGCCTCCACCCCTCCCGCACCCATCGCTTGATTCGATTTCTCACGACCGCGTTTCCACAAGCCTTCGGAACCACGATGGCCATACGACGCTCTGGCCGCGACTGCTTCCGCCAATTGAGCTTAAGTTGCGTGCCACTTTGCGTTCCTCCCTTTAGGCGAATGGCCAGAAACTCTGGCCGCCGACGAAGAATGCGCGCCCGAGGCAGGCGCCGATCACGCCCCGGTGTGGCGGGCGTAGTGGCGCTCCACACCTTTAGGCAGAAGGCGGCGACGTCCGCGCGCACGACGACGCGCGATCAAAGCACGCCCTCCCTTGGTTTTCATGCGCGCCCGAAAGCCAAATTGGCGTTTCCGGGTGCGCTTGGAGGGGTTGTAGGTCGGTTTCATGGATTGAATTCAGTAAGAACAAAATCGTGCCGAGGAAACGGCCCCGAGTCAACCCGCGCTTCCCAAAACTTTCAGAAATTCATCCACCTCGGCCCTCGTATTCGATCGATGAGGAGAGACCCGCAAAAGCATCCTCCCCTCGTGTTCTCGCCTCCACGAAACCCGAATTCGCGCCGCCTCCATCCTCTTCGGCACCTCTCTCCACCCCTGAGTTGGCTCGAGCAAACTCGTGATCGGTCGCGACTCCTCTCCCTGCCCGTAGATCGCAAATCCACCTCTCTGGGCGCCCTCGCGGATCCTTTCGGCTAACCCCAAGACATACTCAGTCGTCTCCTTTTTTCCGAGCTGCTCCAGCAACTCAAGCGAGGCTCGCATCCCCTCTATTCCAGGCAGATTCAAACTCCCCGGCTCATACCTTCTTCCTCCCCCCTCCATCACCATCGAGGCTTGGGCCAAATAATCGGGGCTGACCACATTCCATGACCCCAACAGGGGGGGAGTCATCCGATCCCACACCCTCTTTCGCACCATCAAAACCCCCGCCCCCACCGGTCCCAGCATCCACTTGTGCGCGTCGGCCGCCAGAAAGTCTGCCTCGGCCCACTCCGTTGGCATCACCCCCAAGGTCTGAATTCCATCCAGACAAAGAAGGATTTTTCGCGCCTTCAATTCCGGGCCGATCACCGCCAGCTCCGGCACCAACCCGCTCAGGTAGTGCGCGGTAGCCAGACTGACCAATTTTGTTTTCGCGGTAATTTTGGGCAAAAGGGTGGACCACCGAATCTTCTCCCCGAACCCGCGTTCCAACGCCACCGGACGCACGCCGCGACGCCCCAAATCCCTCCACGGGTACACATTGGCCGGATAGTCCAGCGGGTCATAAATCACTTCGTCCCCCTCTTGCCAATCCAACCCCAAAGCCACCAATCCAAGCCCGAGCGCCGTCGGCCCCAGCAGGGACACCTCATCCCACTCACAACCAAGGAAACGGGCCGAAACCTCCCGTGCTATCCGCACCCTCCGCCAAACCTCCTCATCCTCCTGTTTGCCCCGAGTCGCGCCGTCCACCCACCGGTTCATCGCCTCCTGCGCCGGCCCCGTGATGGGAGCCACCGCCGCGTGCGCCAAGAAAATTCCCTCTCGAGTAACCGGAAAAAGTTTCGCCCGATCCGCCGCACTCACCTCACCCGCCTTCTCGGGCGCCACGGGCCCCTTCTTCAGTCGCTCAACTCCACATTCCAGTAGGCCAGATCCAAAAAGTGCTTCCACGTATCCGGTCCATTTTTCGAAATCTGCACATTCAGGAACGTCCGCAACTTGGGCCGCTTCGGCTTGCGAATCAGCTTCATCGACGCCTCGGGCGGTCGCCGATTGCCCTTTCGCGTGTTACACGGAATACAGGAGCAGACCACATTCTCCCACGTGGTCGTGCCCCCATGGTCCCGAGGGATGACGTGATCCAAATTTAAATCCCGCCGATCCTTCGACTCCCCGCAATATTGGCAAGTGTAGGAGTCCCTCTCAAAAATATTTTGCCGGGTCAACTTCACCTCTTTCTTGGGGATCCGATCAAAGAGCATCAGGACAATCACGCGCGGAATCCGAATCCTGAAGCTGATCGTCCGCACCGCATCCTCCCCGTCATAGTCCTGGCTCAACTCCCGCCACCGATGAAAATCGAAGGTGCGGAAGTCGTCCCCCGCGCCATTCCCCTCCACCACTTGGGCGTGCCCCATGTAGAGCAGGCTAAAAGCCCGTCGCACAGAGCAAATGTGCACCGCTTGCCAAAACCGATTCAGCACCAAAACCCCTTGGGGAGTCGCCATATCCATAGATACTATCTCTAGACGGAGAAAAGTTATCGTCAACGGGGCTGATTTTCTCTTGCCCCAAAGCCCTTTTCATCGCCTAATTCATCTCCCTTTCATGAAACTCTTTCGATGGATCGCACTCTGGGCCTGTTGGATCTGTGCCACCCCCGCCCTTCTCCTCTCCGCCGCTTCCCCCCAAGACGATTACCTTCAGATTTACGTGATGATTCAAGAAGGGGATAAGCTCACCCAAGGTGGACAAAACTCCCAAGGGCGCGAAAAGTATGAGGTCGCCATGCAGCGGTTGGAAAAACTAAAAAATGAAAATCCCGAGTGGGAACCCACTATCGTCAAATACCGAATCAAGTATCTGAATGAGAAACTCGAATCCCTCAAAGCCGCCAAAGACACCGCTCCAGCCCCGAAACCCGCCGCCACCTTGACCCCTCCGCCTGCGGCCGAAAAAATCGCCCCCGCCGAACCCAAGGCAGAAATCCCTGCCTCCCCCGCGCCCTCGGCCGCCCCGGCCCCTGCTCCAGTGGCGTCGGATGACCCATCGGCTCTCCGCCAAAAGATCATCAGCCTGTCGGGTGAGCTGGAGTCAGCGCGGACCGAGCTGCGCCAAGCCAAGACCGACCTCGATGCCGCCGTCGCCGATAAAAAGCAGCTGCAAGAAAAGCTTTCCGCCACCCCTGCCCCCGACGCCAGCGTGGCTAAACTTCAGGAGGAGAACAGTGCTCTCCGCGGCAAATTGACTGCCGCCGAGGAGAGCCTCAAAAAAGCCGCGGGGGGCGAGATCGCGGGGGAAATGTCTTCCCTCCGGGGCCAAGTGGAGCAGTTGGAGAAGAAATTGGCGGAAGCGAACAACAAATCGGCCGAGCTCGCCCGCGCCAATGACGAATACAAAACGAAAATCGCTAGCCTGACGGCTCAACTGCAACAGGCCGGCCCTTCCGGAAAATCGGACAGCACCCTCGCCAAAGAAAACGTCATGCTGCGCTCCATTCTCGATCGCCAACTCAAAGAGCAAGCTCGTCGGGAAGCGGCCCGTCGGCTCGTTTTGGATGAATTTAAGAATCTGGCCGTTTCCACCGACGCCCTCAAAACACAGATGGAAGTTCTCAGCTCCCCTCTCGTTGCCCTGACGGAGGAGGAACAAGGAATGCTAAAATTCTCCGCCCCCACCCTCGTCGCGCCGGAGCCTGCCGCCGCCGCTCCCACCCCCACTCTTTCCAGCACGGCGGAAAAGCCCGTCAGCCCCGAGTCCTTCTCCGAAAAACCGAGAATTCCGGACGAGTTTAAGGATACGGCTGCCCAAGCGACCTCGCTCTATAATGAGAAAAAATTCGACGAGTCGGCCGCCGCCTACGAACAAATTTTGGCCAAGTACCCGCAATCGATTTACGCCTTATCGAACTTGGGTGTGGTGCGCTTTCAGCAGCAGAAGTATCCCGAAGCGGAAAAAGCGCTGCGCGAGGCCATCCGAGTGGCCCCGAACGACGCTTTCTCCCACTCCGTTCTCGGCATTGCTTTGGTTCAACAGGAAAAGTACGACGATGCCATTCAAATTCTCAGCCGCGCCGTCGCTCTTGACCCCTCCGATGCCAAAACCCGCAACTACCTCGGAATTTCCTCCTCCCGCAAGGGCTTACAGGAAGCGGCCGAGCAGGAGTGCCGCAAGGCCATCGAACTGGATGACGGCTACGGGGACGCTCACTTTAATCTCGCCGTGATCTATGCCACGCAAACACCCCCGTCGAAAGAGCTGGCCAAGCGTCACTATAGCCGCGCCCTCGAGTTGGGTGTGCCCAAAGATGCAGAGCTCGAAAAGCTGATCAACTAGCTTTCGTGCCTGACCAAGCGGGCAACCACATCTCGACTTTCGTTCCTTTGCTCGGTTTTGTCTGAATTCGCAAAGTTCCCCCGTGCGCCTCGACGGTTCGGCGAACTAAAGCCATCCCCAGACCCGTTCCGCCCGGACGACCCGATAGAAATGGCTCAAAAAGTCGGTCCGCTACATCTTTTTTCATCCCTTTTCCTGAATCCTCCACTTCCAAAACAATCTCATCCTTGCGCTTCCTTGCGCCCAGCGTCAAAACTCCACCTCCTCCCATTGCCTCTTGGGCATTGAGCACCAGATTCAAGACTGCCTGCTCCAACTGGGACCGATCCCCCCGAATACGAATCGCCTCTTTCTGGGGAAAGTGCAGACGCAGGGCAATCTTTGCCGCCGAAAGCTTAATGCGCACCAATAACGCCACCTCCTCCATCACCTCCTTCGCATTCACTTCCCCCATCTGCGGATCGGCCGAACGGGCCAGATTCAGAACACGATCAAGAATTCCATTCATCTGACCCAGCTTGGTCTCAATCAGCTGCAAATCTCGGCCTTGCTCGAGACTGGGTTGTAATCCTCGGATTGCCGTGTGCCAAAGCATACGAATGACGGCCAAGGGATTTCTTACTTCGTGGGCCACTTCCGCCGCCAACATCCCCAAGGACGAAAGCCTCTCTCGGTGCCGTAACTCCTCCTCCGTCTGCCCCAACCGAACGGCCAACTTGGTTCGTTGCAGAGCCGCCGCCGCCAAGCCCGCCAACCCCTGAAAAAGGCGTGTCTCCGCATCAGAAAATCGACGCACTCTCTTCGTCCCCACACATAAAAGCCCCAACGCCCCCTCTTTTTCCACTAGAGGAACGGCAAGGAAGGATAAAATTCCCTCCCCCCTCATCAGTTCCGTATGCGGATCCTGCGCACTTTTGGGGATTTGACTGACCGCCCACGGTTTTTGCCGCCGCACCACATAGCCCAATCCCGTTTCGGCCGCATCCAGAGGCGGCTGCTTCAAGTATCTCTTCGACCCACCATCGCAAACCTCGAGCCGTAGAGTATCGTTTTTCGCATCATATAAAAAGAGAGATGCTAAATGAGCCCCGCAAAGCCGGGCCGCCTCCCGTGTCACTCTTTCCAAAATCGCCGCCGACGTCTCCTCCGCCCCAATCGCCGCCCCCACCCCCGCCAAAGCGGCGGATCGCTCTCCCTCCTCCTGCGTCCCGGCTACCTTCCACGCTAATCCCAGCCATCCTCTGGCGTCCCTTGCCAGCCGAGCCAACTCCTCCTCCTGTCCCGCCGCAAAATAATTTTTTTTCTTGGTCCCCAGCGCGATCACTCCCAACAAGCTCTCCCCCTCGTGGATAGGGGCAGCCATTTCACTGCCCTCCCGACCCAAGCCTCCCGCGGTTTTATGTAAATCGGCCCGAGCCGCCTCCCCTCGGCTGGCCACCCAACCCACCACCCCCTTGCCCAAGGCAACCCGCTTACCTTTCCACTTCGCCCCAACCCCGATACCCACATCGATCTCTAAATCGCCCAAATTGGGATTAAAGAGATACAAAGCCGCCCGCTCGACCCGAAAATATCTCTGGGCCGATTGCAAAACCTTCCGGACCAGGCGTCGGGGATTCGTCAGGTCGATCGGCTCCATCCCCAGAAAAATTTTGCCTTTTTTCACCGACTGACCACTCCTTTCAACCTTTCAATCAGGCGGGCGAGTCGATCCTCGGCCCGCACCGCCTCGCCCGAGTTTTCCTCAACCAAAAAGGTATCTAGGGCGGCCCCCTTCTCCGTCGTAATTCTCGCCCCGGAGATCTGCATGCCCTCATCCGCAATCGCTCTCGTTAAGGCGTGAAGTAACCCTACTCGATCGGGTGCTTCCACGTGAATCAGGGTTCGGCCTGACTCACTGGTCTGATCCACCCGCAAACTAGCCGGAAATTCGGCCTCCCCTAACGACCTCTGCCACAAGGTCGGCCCCACCTCCGCGATGCGCTCGTTCAAGTGATCCTCCGTCTCGCCCAAGGCCTCCGTCAGCGTCTTTTCAAAAGTCGATCGGTCGATCGGATGACTCACCGCTTCCATGCGTTCGTTGCAGACTTGAAACGTATCCACCACCACATCATCCCGCCGGGTGAAAATATTCGCGCTGAGAATGTTCAGCCCCGCCACGGCAAAACTGCCGGCAATCTTGCTGAAAAGTCTTTCCCGATTCCACGTCACCACAATCACCTCGCTGTGACCCTCCTCTGGTTGATCGAACCACTTCACCAGGGGAACCAACGCATCCGTGCCGGAGATCCGCCTTTCCAAAAATTCGTGAACTGCCCCCAGATGACGCATCACCAGAGCCGGCGGGCACATCCTGACATAGGCCGGTCCCATCCTTTCTAAATGCTCCCTGGTCTCGCCCTCCGTAAATGCCGTCGAGAGAATCGCCCGCACCTCTTCCTTTTGCATGGCCCGCTTATCCTCCTCGGCCCGCAAAAACTCCTCCTCCCCGGCCAACATCTGCTTCGTCTTCTGGTACAGATTCCACACCAAGAGCTCCCGCCAACTCGACCAGTTATTTTTTCCAGCCACCGCCCGGACATCGGCCGCTGAAATCAGCATGAGAAGATCCAGCCTCTCCTGATCTTGGACAATTCTGGCTAAATCCCGAATGGTTTCGGATTCATCCAGATTTTTGCGGGCAAACGTCCCCAGCGTCATATGGTGATCCACCAAGAAGGTCATCAGCTGCAGATTTCGCCCCCAAAATCCGAACCTGCGCGCTACCGCCACGGCATGGGCTGCGCCCACCTCCTCGTGGTTTCGGGTCAGCTCTGCTTTGCCGGTGTCATGCAAGAGCAGGGCCAGGGCCAGAATCTCAGGAACCTCCACCTTGGCGTATAACTCCGCGTACTTCCTCAGGTCAGGCTCCTTCGATCCCAACATCGCATCCAACTGCTCTAAACACACCAGCGTATGCTCATCCGCCGTGTATCGGTGGAAGAATTCGTGCTGCACCAAGCAGGTCAGGGGCGCAAATTCGGGAACCATTCGACCCAGAACCCCGCTCTCATGCATGCACCTCAAAATTCGACCCACCTTTCCTTTCTGCCGAAGGATATGCAGGAAGGTCTCCCGCACCTCTTTTTGCTGCACCACCCCATCGGTCAAAAGGGCAAATCGAGATCGCATCAGTGCCTTCAGCTCGGCCCCGGGAACCGACCCTTGATCTTGCAGAATTCGAAATACCCGGACCATTCGGGTGGGGTCCTCATCAAAAACCCTTGGATTCTCCGGCTGTAGCTCCGCCCCCTGAAGAACAAATCCATCCGCTGCCCGCCTCGCTCCCTTCCAACCCGCGAAAAATGACCACAAGCCGCGCGGTTTGCCTAATCGCTGCTGGCACAGACGAGTGGCGGTGGAGTTGCAGAGCAGATTCAACGTGCGCATATGCCCATAGACCTCCCGCATCAAGGCCTCACTTTTTCGCAAAATATTGGGCTGCGGGTAGCCCATCGCCTCGGCTAACTCTCCCTGCCTTCGCAACGAGAGCACATCCCCCGCCCCCCCCTGCCCCACGTGCAACCACTCCCGCACCATCATGAGAAAGTCAAAGGCTTGCTCCACCTGCTTCGCCTCCGCCTCCCCCAGCCAATTTCGCTCCACCAGTTTGTCCAAAGACTCCCCCTCTCCACATACTTTTCCGACCCACCGCAGGTTGTGCAAATCCCGCAATCCCCCCACCCCCGATTTCAGGTTCGGCTCCTGCACAAAAACTGTTCCGCCCTCCTTACGGTGCCGCGACTGCTGATTTTCTAATCTCCATGTCAGATAATTTTCCACCTCTCGCTCGAGACTTCGCTTTCGGTACTCCTCCCGAAACTTGTTCCAAAGCGTGGTCGAACCAGCCAAATACCGGGCATCCAAGAGCGCCGTTTTGATCATCGGCTCCGACTCCGACCGTTCCACTGTTTCCCCAATCGTTCGACAGGCGTGCCCTACCTTAAATCCCAGATCCCAGAGGACATAGAGCACTTGCTTCACCACCTCCTCGGCAACTCCTGCCTGCGAGCCCTCCTTCAAAAAAACCAGATCCAAGTCACTGGCTGGACTCATCTCCTCCCGACCAAACCCACCCACCGCTCCTAAAACGAGATTCTCCCCCGCGCCCTCCCCCCCCGCACGTTGCCAGACTTCACCCAGCAGGATCGAATAAAAGGAAGCCCGCTGGTGGGCCACCTGCAATCCAGATGCTCCAGCCCGAACTTGCTCCATTAGTTGGGCCGACTCCCGCAGCAACAAATGCCTCACCTCCTCCCGCAACTCCTCCTTCTGATGCCCCCCGACTCCATCCAATGCACGCCGAACGCGAACCCCCATCTCCCCTGGAGTACTCCCCGGGGCGAGGGGCGCTGCCACGTCGGGGGTAGCCGAAGAATCCTGCATTACTCCAAAGGCTGATCCGTCGCGGCATCGAGGATTTTGAAATCCTCCACATTGGCCGCGGGATCCACTTTAAAGCTAAACGCTCCCGAACAGCGTCGCTGGAGTTGGATGAGGAGCTCGTCATCCTCCGTCCGGAGCCGATGCAAGACTCCCGGATGCACCAAGACTTTGATCTCATGCACATTGGGGTGAGTGCGGAGAACTCGGCTGATCTCCCGCTGAATCTCCACGCTCATCGTCTCATAGGATTTCACCATTCCTTTTCCGCGACACGCCGGACACTCCATGTAAACCGCTTTGCGAATACTCTCCTGCACACGCTGGCGCGTCATCTCCAGCAGCCCCAAAGGGGAGATCGGCAAAGTGTGAGTCCTCGCTCGGTCCCTCCGTAAACAATCCTTAAACTTCTCATACACGGCCAACTGATCCCGCCGGGCCCGCATATCAATAAAGTCGATCACGATAATGCCACCCAGATTTCTCAACCGAAGTTGGCGGGCAATCTCCTCGGCCGCTTCCAAATTGGTCCGGCGGATGGTGTCGTCATGATCCTTGCCCCCACGAGACTTACCCGTGTTCACATCGATCGAGACGAGTGCCTCCGTCTCATCAATGACCAGCGAGGCCCCCGACTTCAGCCATACTTGACGACGAAGCGCGCTTTCGATTTGGCGATTCACCCCAAACGCCTCAAAGAGGGGTTCGGCCGCTAAGTGCCGCTTCACTTTTCGCAAAGATCGTTTCGAGATTGCTCCCACCAGATCTCGAACCCTCTTCTCCGCGTCTTCATTGTCCACCAACACCTCGTCCACTTCTTCCGTCAGGAAGTCTCGCACCGATCGCTCCACCAAATCAGGCTCTTCCAAAAGAACCGCCGGGGCCTGCTTCGTCTTCATGCCCTCCTCCACCTTGCGCCACTGCTCAAGGAGCAGCGCCAGATCTCGGACAAAGTAGCGCGCCTGCAATCCCTCTCCGTTCGTGCGCAGGATCACTCCCATCCCCTCGGGAACATCCAACTCCTGCAGAATATGCCGCAAGCGTCTCCGCTCCTCCGGATCCTCAATTTTTCGGGAAACTCCACTCATTTCCCCAAACGGCATCAAAACCAGATACCGCCCAGGCAAGCTCAGGTTGGTCGTCACTCTTGCCCCCTTGGTTCCGATTGGGCCCTTGTTCACCTGCACAATCACCTCCGCTCCGGGCGGATAGAGGCGCGGAATATCGTTGCTCGTAATACGTGGTTGCCGACCCCGGCCGCCTTTTCTCTCCACCGCCTCGATCTGCTCATCCATCGCCGCCGGCACCGCATCCCAGAAATGCAGAAAGCCGTTTTTCTCCAGCCCAATGTCAACAAAGAGAGCTTTCAGGGAGGGCTCCACATTGTGGACGCGTGCCTTGTAAATACTTCCCGAAATGCTTCGGTCCCCCTCTCGCTCGATCGAAAACTCCTCCACCACCCCTCCCTCCAAAAGGGCGACGCGCTTCTCCAATGGTTCCACCGAGAGAAGCAGGCTGCGGCGCTCTTCCCTTTTTTTCCAACCCAAGATTCGCTTGATCGTTTCCAATATCATATCGATTTCCTTTCTTGCGACAGGGGTTCGGGCCTTAGCCCAAATGCCTCTGGCGCCATACGCTTTGCATCAATCCCATCGCGGCCATACACACAGCCAAGAAGGTTCCTCCGTAACTGACAAAGGGCAGAGGAATGCCGGTGATGGGTACCACCTTGATTGTCATTCCCACGTTGATGAAAAAATGTGTAAAGAGCATTCCCAGCACTCCTCCCGCCAGAAGTCTGCCCGTAAAGTCGGGCGCCCTCCAGCCAATCCAAGCAATGCACAACAGAAGCCCCGCCTGACCCAAAATGAGCGCCGCCCCACCGACAAAGCCCCACTCCTCTCCCAAAACGGAAAAGATAAAGTCGTTATAAGCAATATTCTTCGGCAAAAAGCCATACAAGTTCTGATCCCCATGCAGGTATCCCTTGCCCGTCACCCCTCCCGAACCAATGGCGATAATCGATTGTCGTATCGTCCAACCCGCTCCTAACGGATCCAGATTCGGATCGAAAAAGGTTCGAATTCGGTTGTTCTGGTATGTTTTGAGGAATGGCAGCTCCTTCCCAAGGTGGCCGACATAAAAGTAGATCGCCAGCACCCCCGCCAAGCCCATCCCGGCCGGAATCAGCAAATATCGCAACCGCGTTCCCCCGACAAAGAGAAGCCCAAAGCACATCGGTAAAAACACTGCCGCCGAGCCTAAGTCGGGCTGTCGCAAAATCAGAAAAACCGGAATCAACGCTAATCCCACCAGAGCAAGAACCGTGCTAAACTTTTCCATTCGATCCCGCAACGCCACCATCAGGGCGCAAGCTCCCGCCAGAAAAGCCAACTTCATCACCTCGGCCGGTTGGAACCCCACCGGCCCAAAGCGAATCCAACTTTTCGCCCCATTCACCTCTCGGCCAAAGGCCAGCACCAGCAAAAGGAGAAGGAGCCCGCCCCCAAACCAAAACCATCCTTGTTCCACCCATCGGTGGTAATCCGCCAAGGCGAACACGAAAAAAAGGACCAAGCCCAACCCCACCCACGCCGCCTGTTGCGTCGCCGCGTTCCGCAGGTCCACCGCTTCACTCGTGTGCGTGGCACTGTAAATCACCATCACCCCAAATAAACACAGCCCCAACATAAGAAATAAGCTGGGCCAGTGCATTCCCCGAAAGGCTCGTTTCGCTCTCATCTCCGCCGTAGCCCCCGACTGGCCCCACCGCCAAATCCTTCATCCAACCAATTAAAAAACCCGCCCAATCCTCCGTTGTCGTCATCGGCCGTCGGCCCACCCCCTGGCGCATACGAGCCGTCCGATGCCGTCACCCCATGAAAATGCCCGACCACCGGCGCTTGATAAACCAGTTGGGGAGCCACGCCCTTCTCCATTTCAAAAAGCTTAAATAAAACCTCCGAGGCCAAGGGGGCACAGGTGGATCCTCCCGAAACCCCACCCTCCACAATCACGATCACCACATACTTGGGCTCCTTCAGGGGAGCAAATCCGGTAAACCACGTCCGTGTATCCTTGACCGTGCTCCCCCCAATCATCGTGACAAACTGAGCCGACCCAGTTTTACCCGCGACCTCCACATCTTTTACCGCCGCATTTTTTCCCGTTCCCTCCGTCACCACCGCCCTCAATCCCTCTCGCACCGCCGCGAGATTCTCAGGCCTCACTCCTAAATCTCCCCGCTTCACCGCCACTGGGTACTCCTTGGTCGCTTTCGTTCCCTTCTCGGTTGTTCTTCCCACCCCTTGAACCAAGCGAGGTTGATACACCGTCCCCCCATTCGCTACCGCCGAAAGCATCACCGCCATTTGGAGCGGGGTCACCCTGACATATCCCTGCCCAATCGAGGTGTTGGCCGTATGCCCATCGCTCCAGCGTTCGACCGCCGGCGGTTTGGGCCGAGGACTCTTTTGCCCCTCCGCCACCCACGCCTCAATCTTCGCCTTATACCCCTTTTTTCTTTGTGCCATCCGGTTCTCCATCCACTCCCGTCCCGGCATCGTTCCTGGATCCTCCCCCGCCAAAGCAGCCTCCCCATCTGGCCTCAATAACAGTTTCTGCCCAAACCCGATTCGCCTGCCCATCTCACTCATCGACTCAATCCCAGTTCGCACGCCCAACTGATAAAAGAAGGTGTTGCACGACATGGCGAGACCACGCTTTAAGGCAATGCTGCCCTGCCCGTCTGGATTCCAATCGTGCCACGTTCTTCCCGCCATCTCGATCGCCCCTGGACTATGGATCACGGTTTGCGGGGTAAACTTGGCCGCGGGATTCTCCAAGGCGGCCAAAGCCGTCAAGGTTTTGAAGGTGGATCCCGGGGCATAAGCCCCTAACGCTCGATTCAACATCGGCTTGCTCTCCGCCGTCATCAGCTGCTTCCAGTCGGTGCTTTTTCCCGTGCCACCTGGAACAAAACTATTCGGGTCAAAGTTGGGCACCGAACACATCGCCAAAATATCCCCACTGTTGGGATCCATCACCACACACGCTCCGCGACCCACCCTTCGCATCACCCCTTCCACAATCGTCTGCACGCGCGCATCGAGCGTCAGATAAACATTATGCCCAGGCACCGGAGCCTGATACCCCTGCTCCTCCATGATAAATCCCAGATTGTTTTTCTTCAGAATTTTTCCGCCAGGCACGCCCTCCAAATCCTGTTCAAAACCCTTTTCGATTCCCTCTTTCCCAATCACCTCGGGTTGGAATGTCTCCAGCGTCTGCTCTTCCGGCGCCCCCACAAATCCCATCACGTGGGACGCCAACGCCCCGTACGGATACCAGCGCACCGGCCGAGCCGCCTCTTGCACTCCCGGAATCCGTGGATCCCTCTCCGCCATCCGTGAAAGGGTCGCAAAATCAATCTGCGTCGCCAATTGAAAGGGGGTATTCGGCCTCTGTTGGCTGTGCTTTCTTAACTCATCAATTTCGTAGTTGGGCACAATGCCCAGATTTCGCAGCGGCTCCGTCGAGGTTTCATCGACAATCTTCGCAATATCCACCTGCTTCTGCTTCCTCTTTTTTTCGCCTAAGCCCACCTCCACCATCGTCATCGGGAGCCGACCCCGATGGGCTCGGGCGTAGTTGCCCATCAACTCCCGCACATACAAATCCACGTCGTAACGAGCTCGATTTTCTGCCAAGGGCAGGCCGTTGCGATCCAAAACCAACCCCCGCGGGGGTGAGAGGAGAATCGGGATCGTCGTCTGCTGAAGTAAGGTCTGGGCATGTTTTTGCCCCTCGACCACTTGGACAACGAAAAGTCGTTGCAATAAAATCAGGGCGGCCAAGACCACGACCAGCATGGCCGCACTCATGCGCTTCGGCAGATTGGCTTGGCGGCGGGACTGCAACATTATCCTCTCCTCCCCGTCCGCCGAACTCCCACCCGCCTCTGCGGTGTTTTCATCCCGTAACCCAGCAGAACCGAAACGAACCCGTTCATGGTCCCCGCCAGCACGAGAGCGACGCTCAAAGAAAAAGGCCAAGCCCAGGCTCGCACCTCCCAACAGTGCAAAAAGCGATCCCAAGCAAAGAATCCAACCCCCGCCAAAATCGATCCAACCAGCTGCTCCCCCCAAGATGCTCCCGCCCACCACCCTTTTTGGGTTCGTACCAATAAAGCAACGACCCCCATGACTAACGCGTGATGTCCCAGCGCCGAAAAAGTGGCCAAGTCCCAAAAGAGCCCGATTCCCAAAATCCAAAAAAGAAGAGTGGGTCCCGTCAGCACCAAAGCAGCCTGAATCACTACCGCCCCTAAAAGATTTGTCCCCAAGGCCGCGACCCCATGCCAATCCGGCCCGGCGGCCCGAAGTAGCCATGCCCCAATCCCCAAAACCACGCATCGTCCTAAGGCCGAGTTCATTTTTTCCCCGGAGCTCCGCCGGTCAAAATAAATAACTCTCGCAAATCATTCAGGTCGGCCGCCGGTGAAACTTGCCCCTCCCGATATAATCCCGAATTTTTCTCTGCCGTCAGTGGGGGGGCCTCACTCACCGTTCCCACCAAAAGATTCGGGGGGAAGGTTCCGCCCAGCCCCGTCGTGAGGACTCTCTCCCCTAACTCAAACTTCGATTCCCGGGTGACAAAGGTTAATTTGCAAATGGGAGAACCCCCGTTCAAGGGAGTATCCCCCAAAAGAATTCCTCGGGCTCCCGAGCCTTCCGTAAAAACACTGACCTTGCAGTTTTCGTCCGAAATTAACATCACTCGGGTGGTGGTTCTTCCCACCGTGCCCGTTTTTCCAATCACCCCTCGGGGCGTCACCACGGGTTGGTCTTGGGCCAAATTCGGATCATCACTCCATCCCCGATCCACCAGCACCGAATTCCACCAGTTCGAGGCATCCCGCTCCACTACCCGACAGGCCAAAAGCCGATACGACTGCTTTTCCCGAAAAGCCAGCATTTCCCGAAATCGATCGTTCTCCGTTCGCAGATAATCCACCTGACGAATCTCGGTCTGGAGGCGCACATTTTCCGCCCGTAAATTGCGATTTTCCTCGTCCAACGAATCCGCCCGGCGAAGACTCTGGCGAAAATCCTCCACCCTGACCTTGAATTCGCTCCAGGACCGCGCCAGAGGAGAAATGGTCTCGATCGTCACGCGTTCCGTCCGCTGGGACGTCACGGGGGCAAAAAAGATAACCCCACCTCCCGCCACTACGGCGAGTCCCGCCCCAACCCAAACCCACTTCCGCGACATTTTTTATTTTTTCGAAACGTTTTCTGGGGGAGGCGGTTACCCGCGTCCGTCAGAAGTAGTTAGTTTCGTTAAAAACTCCAGTTCATCCAGCACTTTTCCTGTGCCCTCGACCACCGCGCTCAGCGGATCTTCGGCCACATGAATAGGAAGCCCCGTTTCCTCGGTCAAAAGACGATCAAATCCCCGCAAAAGCGCACCCCCGCCGGCCAGCACCACCCCCCGCTCCACCAAGTCACTCGATAACTCTGGCGGACATCGCTCCAAGGTGAGTCGCACGCTCTCTAAAATAATCTGGATCGGCTCCAGCAACGCCTCTCTCACCTCCTGGGAGGTAATGGTCAATGTCTTCGGCAAACCTGCGACCAGATCCCTCCCACGTACCTCCATCGAAATTTCCTTCTCCATCGGGTAGACCGACCCAATTTTTACTTTAATATCTTCCGCCGTTCGCTCTCCGATCATCAAATTATACGCCCGCTTCAGGTAATTCATGATCGCCTCATCCAGTTCGTCCCCCGCCACACGGACACTTCGGCTGAAAACAATTCCGCCCAAGGAAATAATCGCCATTTCGGTGGTTCCACCCCCGATATCAATAATCATATTTCCCGAAGCATCCTGCACCGGTAGTCCCACCCCAATCGCCGCCGCTAAAGGCTCCTCGATCAAACGCACGCTGCGTGCCCCCGCATGCGCCGCTGATTCACAAACCGCCCGGCGTTCCACCTCCGTGATCCCCGACGGCACCGCAATGACCAACCGAGGCCTCGGCCGCCAACGATTTTGCGATTTCGAAGCCTTTTCAATAAAACATTTCAACATGGCCTCGGTCACCTCGAAGTCACTGATCACGCCGTCCTTGAGCGGCCGTACGGCGATAATGGAACCCGGGGTACGCCCCAACATCCTTTTCGCTTCATCCCCAACCGCTAACACCCTTCGGGAAGCTTGGTCCATCGCCACCACCGACGGCTCCCGCAAAACAACCCCTTTGCCACGCACGTAGACCAAGGTGTTGGCCGTGCCCAGGTCCACACCCATGTCGTTCTCTAGGAAAGGGAAAAGCTTACTCAACATAAACAAGTAAAAACTATACTCCCCCCTGCCCTTCCGTCCGTCAATCTCGAAAAGGCTGATTTCTACTATCGCCGACTACCATTTTCCTCAACCCAGTGTATGGATACTGAATGAATTTGCCGGAGCAGGTCGGGGTGATGGTTCTGCCGCAAACCGTCTTCTTTCCTCACCACCTCCTCCCCCTCCATATCTTTGAGCCCCGCTATCGAACCATGCTTCGGCAAGCTCTCGAAGGGTGCCGCATGTTTGCCGTCGCCAGCGAACCCCCACCCAACTCCAAGAACGCTCTCGTCGCCGGCCTCGGTCTCATTCGCTCCTGCGTGCAACAACCCGACGGCACTTCGAACCTCGTCCTCCAAGGTTTAGCTCGCGTTCGCCTCCAACACTTCGTCCAAACCTCCCCCTTTTGTATCGCCTCCCCCGAGCCCGTCGAAGACCCTGAACCCGCTACGCCCGCCTCTCTCGTCACCCGCGAGGCTCTCGTTGCCAAAATTCTCGAAAAAGTGGATCAGATGGAAAACCCCACCGGCCCCTCGCTCGACGATGTAAAAAAATTTATCCGCCACCTCGACGATCCACACGCCTTGGTCGACCTGATCGCCGGCTGCTTTCTCCGCGACCCCAAAATCCGCCAAACCATTCTCCAAACCGCTCCCCTGACCGATCGCCTCCGCCTCCTCCTCCAAAGCCTCTAAACCCTGCCCCCCACAGTAATAACTTGTTTGACACTGCCAGATAGAGTGTTACTTAAGGTATATGGTTTGCTATTCGACTCATCAATATAGATTTGCAATCACAAAGATAGTTTCCTTTAATACTTTTATCATTCAATAACAAGGTTACATTATTATGCCAATGACTCCTACCGCCTCCGAAGTGCGCACGAACTTGCGTCCTCCCGCCAAGAAAAGCGTTGCTTGGCGCAATCCCCCCCTCACTGTCGGCACCATTTCTACAGCGGCGGGCCTCTCCCACCTCATCGAAGCACCTGAGGGCATCGATCTGGTTGAGGTTCGCCTCGATCTCCTTCTCGCCAAAGGTGTCGCCCCAGACAAAATTCAAGAGGCTCTGGCCCAACGTTCCGTCCCCGCTCTCTTGACGCTGCGCACGCGGGAAGAAGGAGGCGGCTTTAATTGGCGCTCTCGCCAAAGGGTCCTCTTCTTTCTTAAATTTATCCCCTTTGCCGATGTGGTTGATTTGGAGCTCACCAATATTCCGCGCTTGAGCCGCGTCCTTCGCCTGGTTCGCCAGAGCAAGAGAGATCTCATCGTCTCCTCCCACTCGCTCAAACGGAAACTCACCCCACTCCGCCTCCGTCGCCTGCTCACTCAATTTCGCAAAACCCGCGCCAGCCTTTATAAAATCGTCGGCCTCGCTCGCCGTCGCCGAGATCTTCGTGCCCTCGCCGAACCTTTACTCAACCAATCCCATATGCGCCTCGCCATCATGGCCTCGGGCCCTCTTTCCACCGCCTCCCGCCTCTCCTTCCCCGCGCTCGGCTCTCGACTCATCTACGTTCACTTGGACGAACCCGCGGCCCCAGGTCAGCCTGGGCATAAAACCACCTTTACCCTTCCCGAGATCAAAGCGGCCGTGTCCCCCAAAGGGGCCTAGCCCCGCTTTACGAAACACTGCGCTTCGGCCGAAGCGCGCCTGGGACCGAGTTCTCTACTTTCCCCGCACTGGTGGAAACCACTGGAAAGCCACCCTGCGCCGGTCCGCCACCCCCGATAAAACCCACCAACAACCCGTGCAATCCCAGTAAAATAAAAAGGAGAGCCACCCCTCCCGAACCCCGCTGCGCTCTCTCGAATCTCGCCTCCATCGCCCCCTTCTCCTTACCCCGCTGCGCCTCGATCACTTGAACTCTCTTTTCCAGCTCAGACCCCAACCGCCCCCGCTCCGTTCTCCACTCTTCCATCTGGCGCAGCCTCTCCTGCCTTCTGTTTTCAAACTCTTTTCGCCTCGAATCCGTTGCCCCCTCCGGCAATTCGGCCACTTGAGCCGACTCCCGATCCAATTGCGCCATTCTCTCCTCCACCATCTGGATTCGATCGCGAATCGGCCAGGTCGGCTCTCCCCCAGCCTCCTCCGCCCCATTCACTGGAAACTCCACCCCCAGCGGTACTGCGGCCAAGCCGTAAATCGCGGCCGCCAACAAAAACCCCAAATTCAAAAATTGGAAACCCGCAACCCGTGCCACACTCTTTCGGGCAGGAAGCGGCCCGCGCAGAAAAAAAAGCCCCAGCAGGAAAAGGGGTGCCAACCGGACCATCGCCTCTCGGTTTGGCAGGAGCTGCTCCTTCGCTGCCAGAATTCCTCCCGCCTCCCCCAATTGCCATAAGGCCAAAGCCAACAAGCCCAAGCCCGCACTCCGAAACAAAAACCCTCGGTCTCCTCCTTCGCTCATCCATTCACTCTAGCACCCCCAGCAAACTCCTCGAACAAAAAACAGGCGGGCGATAGAAACCTTACTTTTCCTTGCCCCCCACCACCACCATCGCCTCTTTTCCTTTGTCCGACTCCTTTTTCTCAGGCTCTTTTCCCTCGCCCGCAATTTTTGCCTTCAGCGCCTTCTCCACCCTGGCGTAAAGCGCCGGATCTTTCCTCAACTCCTCCTTGGCCGCATCCCGGCCTTGCGCCAGCTGCTTGCCCTCAAACGCAATCCAAGCACCCTTCTTTTCCACCGCATTGTGCTCAATCGCCGCATCAATCAACGAACCCGTCCGCGAAATTCCCTCATTATACATGATGTCGAACTCCGCCTCGGCAAACGGTGGCGCCACCTTGTTTTTCACAATCTTGACCCTTGTCCGATTCCCCACCACCGTGCCATCGGGCAACTTAATCGCAGTGATTCGGCGAATATCAACCCGCACGCTGGAATAAAATTTAAGTGCCCGCCCCCCCGGGGTGGTCTCTGGACTGCCAAACATCACCCCGATTTTCTCTCGGATCTGATTGGTGAAAATCGCCACCGTTCGGGCCCGACTAATCAACGCGGTCAACTTTCTCATCGCCGCACTCATCAAACGCGCCTGCGCCCCTACCGTCACATCCCCAATCTGCCCCTCCAACTCATGCTTCGTCACCAAAGCGGCCACACTGTCCAACACCACCACATCCAGCGCATTCGAACGAATCAAGGTCTCGGCGATGTTCAGAGCCTCCTCCCCCGAATCGGGTTGGGAAACCAACAGCTCATCCATATTCACCCCCAGCTTCCTCGCATAAGCCGGATCCAACGCGTGCTCCACGTCAATAAAGGCGGCCGTTCCCCCCTGTTTTTGGGCATTCGCAATCGCCGTCAACGTCAGGGTGGTCTTTCCCGAAGATTCGGGCCCGAAAATTTCAATGATCCGCCCGCGCGGAAATCCCCCCGCCCCCAAGGCCTGATCGATGGCAAAACAACCCGTCGGAACCACATCGATCTTCAGCTTCGCCGCCGCGTCGCCCAAACGCATGATGGCGTTTTCCCCATACGTTTTGACGATCGACTGCAGAGCCAGATCCAGATTCCGCCGCTCCGAGGCCTTGGCACTATCTTTGTGCGCTTGGGTTTCGTTTCGTTCGCTTTTGTCGGTTGCTGATGTTTTGATTGCCATAATAGATTAAACCTCCGTTTTGGGAAAAGGGTTCGGTAAAAGTTTTACTCTAAGCAGATTCAGGGCTGCCTGGGAAGCCATCGCCTTAAATGTCTTCCTCTCCGGAACCAACTTCTTCTCAATAGTTTCCACCCCCCCCGCCCCCGCAATCCCCAAATAAACCAACCCCACTGGCTTCCCCGCACTCCCTCCCCCCGGCCCCGCAATCCCCGTCACCCCCACCGCCCAATCCGCCCCCGCCCTTCTCCTCGCCCCCTCCGCCATCTCCCCCGCCACCACCGCACTCACCGCCCCATACCGCTCCAAACTCTCCCCCCTCACCCCCAACTCCCTCCCCTTCGCCTCATTCGAATAGGTGACCCACCCCCCCAGAAAAATCTCCGATGCCCCCGCCACATCCGTAATCCGACTCGCCACCAACCCCCCCGTGCACGACTCCGCTGTGGCCAACTTCAGCCCACTCGCCCGAGCCAGACCCACCACCACCTCCTCCATCGTCTGCCCATCCTCCCCATAGACCGCCTCCCCCAACATCTTTCGCAACTCCTCCACCCCCGCCTGCAAAATCTTCTCATCCACTCCCCTCAACCTCACGTCCACCTCCCCCGGCCTGGCACAATACCCGATCTCCCTCACCCCCAACTCCCGTAACCTCGCCTCACACTTCTCCTGCACCGCCGACTCCCCCACCCCCGCCACCCGCACCACTCGCGTTCTCTCCGCCGGACCCGCCCGGCCCCGCAACCTCGGCTCCACCCACTCCTCAAACATCGGCCCCAGCTCCCTCGGCGGCCCCGGCAACACCACCAACATCTTGCCCTGATCCTCCCACCAAAGCCCCGGCGCCGTTCCCCTCTCATTGGGTAAAACCTCCATCCCCTCCGGCACCATCGCCTGCCGCTTGACCATCTCCGGCGCTTTCAATCCCCGCTTGGCAAAATAACCCAAAATCTTCTCCAAAATCTCTGGATGAAAAATCATCTTCTTCTTCGCCCACCCCGCCACCGCTTCCCTTGTCACATCATCCGAAGTTGGCCCTAACCCCCCCGTCACCATGACCAGCTCACTCCTGCCCCACGCCTCCTGCACCACCTCCGCAATCCTCTCCTCTCGATCCCCCACCGCCGTCTGCCTCGCCAACCCCAGCCCCAGCCCCGCCAACCGCCCCGACAGATACCCCGGATGGGAGTTCAGAACCTGCCCCAGCAGCAACTCCGAACCGGTCGTAATCAGCTCAATCTTCACCCCGCCTAGCATACTCTCTTTTGGCATCTGCCAAGCCCGACCTCCGGCCCTCCGGCAGTCCACCGGAAACTCGATTGCGTTTGTCATGCGACCATCCTTACCTCCCCGGCAGGACATTGGCTGTCCTATGCCCAATATTTTTTTAATCTTATTTAAATTATTTTGTGCGGGTGTCCTCTCCTCGGCGGGGCTTGAGTTTCCCCCTCCGCAAACCGATGCTCCTCTATGCCGAAAAAGAACGCTCATCCCACCAAAGATCGCTACCGGGAACTCCGCGCCATTCCCTGGCTGCGCCTCTGGCAAGAGCAGGTTCCCCTTTTTCAAACGGCCTCTTCCGACGAAAAGCTGGGCCAAGTCGCGCTCATCCGCGCCATCGGCGCTGGATTTACCGACGCCCTCCAACCCCACCTCAAAGAGCCCGTCCGCCAATGGCTCCTCTCCCTCCTCTCCGATCCCTCCGAAAAAGTCCGCCGCTACGCCATGGCCGCTCTGCCCAAAATCGGGGCCGGCCGCACCGAAGAACGCCAACTCCTCTCTCTCCTCTCCAAAACCTCCGCTGAACGGGAGAAAAAATTTCTCGGAAAAGCCCTCGAGAAAATTGGCGGTTCCGCCACCCTCGATCTCATTCGCCAAAAGGGCATCTCTCTTCCCTTGCTCAATGAGCAGAGAGCCAAAGCCAACCTCGCCCGCCAACAAAAACCCACCTCCATCCGCCGGACCACCCCTGTTTCCGACTTCTCCCTCCTCCGTCTTCATCTCCGTTGCCGAACGGGACTCGAACCCATCCTTTCCGACGAAATCAAAGCTCAAGGGAAATTGTTTCGCGTGATGGAAATCCGTCCCGGACTTCTCACCTTAGCCCCGACCGCCGCCTTTCGTCTGGACGATCTCTTTTCTCTGCGCTGCTTCTCCACCGCCTCCTTCCTTTTGGGCACCCTGCCCCCATCCGCCTCGGTCGTGGAACCCCTCGCCTCCCTCATCGCCTCCCCGCTCAGCCGATCTCTCCTCCAAACCCTCACCGACGGCCCGATCCGCTATCGCCTCGAATTCATCGCCAAAGGCCACCAAAAAGGTGCCGTCTTGCAAATCGCCCAGCGCGCCTACGCCCTTTGCCCCGATCTTCTCAACGATTCCCGCGAAGCCCCATGGGCCATTGAAATCCACCCCGCCCTCACCGGAGATTTTGTCGAACTCCGCCCCCGCATCTCCCCCGATCCCCGCTTCCCCTATCGCCAACAAGACGTGCCCGCCGCCTCTCACCCTCCCCTCGCCGCCGCCATGGCTCGCCTCGCCGGCCCCTTCCCTGACGAGGTTGCCTGGGACCCGTTCTGCGGCTCCGCCCTCGAACTGATCGAACGCGTCCGCCTCACCGGCGTCCGCCGAATCCTGGGAACCGACCTCTCCCCCGACGCCATCCAAGCCGCCCGCGCCAACTGGCAAGCCGCCCGTTTCCCTGGCGTCTCGGCCGACTTCGTTCTGCGCGATTTCCGCCAATTCGAAAAAATTCCTAACTATGGTCCCGCCAGCATCTCCCTCATCATCACGAACCCGCCCTTGGGCAAACGTGTCCCCATCCCCAACCTCCGCACCCTTTTCGAAGAGCTTTTCACCGTCGCCTCCCTCGCGCTTCGTCCCGGCGGCCGAATGGTCTGGATCAATCCCCTCAAGCTCAAACCCCCCGCCTCCTCCCTTCGCCTGGAATTTCAGCAAACGGTCGACCTCGGCGGCTTCCGGTGTCGACTCGAACTTCTCCGCAAACGTTAGCTCACCCTTGCCACCCACTTTCTCCCCCTGCGAGAATTCCCCGTGGACTCCAGCATCATCAACCTCTCCTGCTACCACTTCACCCCGCTCAACCAGTTGGAGGATTTAAAATCCGTTCTTAAATCCAAATGCCTCGAGCTCGGAGTCAAAGGCACCATCCTTCTTGCTCACGAAGGCATTAATTTTTTCCTCTCAGGAACTCGCTCCCAACTCAATCCCATCCTTCAACTCCTCCGCACTACTCCAGGCCTTTCGCAGATTCTTCCCAAAGAAAGCCCCGGCTCGGCCCAACCCTTCCAACGCATGCTCGTCAAAATTAAAAAAGAAATCGTCAGCTTTGGCGTGGAGGGTGTTGACCCCGCCCGAAATCCCTCCCCCAAAATCTCCCCGCACCAGCTCAAACAGTGGCTGGACGAAAAACGCCCCCTCACTCTCCTCGATGTTCGCAACCAGTATGAAATTCGCATGGGTACATTCCAAGGGGCCCTCAACCCCCAGATCTCGAACTTCCGCGACTTTCCTCAAGCCGTCGAAAAGATGGATCCTGCGCTCAAAACGCAACCCCTCGTCATGTTTTGCACGGGAGGCATCCGTTGCGAAAAAGCTGGCCCCTACCTCCAGATGCGGGGATTCAAAAATATCCTTCAGCTGGATGGGGGAATTTTAAAATATTTCGAGGAAACGGGGGGCGATCATTTCCAAGGCGAATGCTTTGTCTTTGATCAGCGGGTTGGGGTCGATCGCCACCTCCAAGAGACCGATTCGGTTCTCTGTTACAACTGTGAAATGCCCCTTCTCGCCACTGACCTGACTCACCCGCACTACGTCTACGAAAAGTCGTGCCACTACTGTTTCCACGGCAAACCTC
>Ga0247840_10002882_pt1 | contig 29909 bp, 28 predicted proteins | sample LaCruzMarch2015__FD_192404 | JGI IMG/M metagenome (GOLD analysis project Ga0247840, IMG submission 192404) | Freshwater microbial communities from meromictic Lake La Cruz, Castile-La Mancha, Spain - LaCruzMarch2015_17m | ecosystem: Environmental > Aquatic > Freshwater > Lake | place: Spain...
TGATAAACTAATAACCGGAAAAACTGCTGAGCGCAAAATTCCTATTGATATTATTTTTAAGGAAAAGGATAGCGGTTTTGTATTGGAAATTTTTGACGATGAGGGTATTCGGATAAAATACGATGTGAATGCCGAAAAGCAACCCGCTCAGAAACCCGAAGCTGTTATTGAGAATGTAAAAAACCAACTTTCGAAACTTGGAAACACCATTTATGAGGCACAAAATATTGACATTCAAATCCAATCACCTTGGTTTTTTCCGGCTTCGCAGCTAAGTGAATGGCGGCGATTAGCCATCGAAAAGTTTGATGCCAAACGAACTGAATTATACCAACGCGAATTGCCGGCTGTTGCAAAAAATGCGATTTTTCCGACTCAAAAACTGACTTATCTGGGTAATGTTACAAATAAATTGGCCGAAAAATTCTACACCGAACACGGCGTTTCCGACATACAATCGGGTTTCGAAATTAAGGCAGAAAAAGGTGTAGCGCTTATGTTTACAAAACATTGTATTAAATACGAGATGGGTTGGTGTCCGCGCGAAGGAAAAAGCTCAGAGCTAAAAGAACCTCTTTTTTTGAAAAACAACGACCAGCGTTACGAGTTGCGCTTTGATTGCAAAAAATGCGAAATGCACATTTTTGCTACAAAGTAAGGTAGTTGTCGAAAATTGTCATATATTTGTAACAGTTATTACATGCTATCGAAATAACATTGTAGTTACTTTGTCGCATAAATTAAACAAATTCAACTCATTATGAAGCAATACCGGATTTTAGTGGTCGACGACGAAGAAGATTTATGCGAAATTCTACAATTTAACCTCGAAGCTGAGGGGTTTACGGTTGATGTTGCCTATTCGGCCGAGGAAGCTCTAAAAAAAGACTTAACAGTTTACAACTTGCTTTTGCTCGATGTAATGATGGGCGAAACTTCCGGCTTTAAAATGGCGCGTATTGTTCGCGAAAATCCATTGACAGCAACTGTACCAATTATTTTTCTGACTGCAAAAGATACTGAAAATGATAAGCTAACCGGTTTTACCATAGGTGCCGATGATTATATTTCGAAACCTTTTTCGATACGTGAAGTGGTTGCGCGTGTTAAAGCTCTCTTTCGAAGAATTAATATAAACAAGAAGCCCGAGACTGCTTCCGAAGATCTCAGCTATTTAGGCCTTACTATGCAAATTAGTAATAAAAAAGTATTACTAAATGGTAAAGAAATTCCTTTTACAAAAAAGGAATTTGAAATACTGAAATTATTTTTAGAAAACCGTAACCGCGTTTTTACACGCGACGAAATGCTTACGCGTGTTTGGTCCGACGAAGTAATAGTGCTCGACCGCACCATTGATGTAAATATTACCCGCTTGCGCAAAAAAATTGGTGATTATGGAAAAAATATTGTAACTCGCTTGGGTTATGGTTATTGCTTCGAGGAATAAAATTTAATTTTTGGCGAATGACTTTAAATAAACGACTATTTCTATACTTTTTCGGTACTTTTTTTATGTTAACGGCTGCTATCACTTTTTTCCAATATCAGCGGGAAAAGGAATTTAGGACGGAGCAGCTCGACCAGCTTTTGAGCACATACAACAATACTATTTTTAAATATATTCAGGAAAACAAGAATTCTATTTCGTCCATAGACAAAATAATCAAATATTTCCCTGACTCAACTTTGCGGGTAACGTTAATTGATTTAAATGGAAATGTGTTGTTCGAAAATTCGGTTAAAAAGGGAATACCTCTCGAAAACCATGCGCAGCGGCCTGAAATAGTTGGTGCTTCGATGTATAGAACAGGAAAAGCAATTCGGTTGTCGGCTACAACAAATATAAACTATTACTATTTAGCGCATAAACACGATAAGTTTTTTGTGCGTACAGCATTGCCATACAATTTAAGTTTAAGCAATACTCTGAAAGCTAATACCTTATTTTTGTACTTCATAGCATTCATACTTCTAATTGCAGTTGTTGTTCTGTTTTTTATTACGAAGAGTTTTACCAATTCGATAGACCGACTGTGGAAATTTACCGACCGTGTAGAAAAAGGTGAGAAAATAGATACTTCTATCCTTTTTCCGAAAGATGAATTGGGCGATTTGAGCCGAAATATTGTGCAGCTTTATCGAAAAATGGAAGAGGCGAAAGATGATGTAAATCACGAACGAGAGAAACTAAGCAAACACATTTTAATTTCACAAGAAGGTTTGGGTTTTTTTTCTGCTGATAAAAAAGAAATACTCTCTAACCGCTATTTCATTCAGTATGCAAGCGTGCTGGCCGATTCGCAATTCGACAGTTCGGAAAAAATATTTGAATTATTTGAATTTGCCGAAATAAACGAATTTATTACCGAAAGTCTACAACACGAAAACCTTACACGGAAGCGTATTGTCATTGAAAAAAATGGAAGAGTATTTAATATTCGCTGTATTGTTTTTCAGGACAATACCTTTGAGATTTCGATAAACGACATCACATCGCAGGAACACGAAAATGAATTGAAACGCCAGCTAACACAAAATATTTCGCATGAATTAAAAACGCCGGTGAGTAGCATTATGGGCTATATGGAGTCAATTTTAGAAAATCCAAATATTGCTCCAGAGCGTCAACGCTTTTACATAGAGCGTTCGTTTATTCAGGCACAACGGCTTTCGGCCCTTTTACAGGACATTTCAATTCTAAATAAAGTGGATGAGTCGCAGCAGTTGTTCGACAGGGAAGAGTGTGATGTGGCTCAAACTATCGAAGATGTTTTGAATGATGTGCAGTTAGAAATTGAAGAAAAGGGCTGTACTATTAATAAAAATTTTGTAAAACCATTGTTGTTAAAAGGAAATAGGTCTTTGCTATATTCAATTTTTAGAAATCTGACAGACAATGCGTTGAGTTACGCAGGTGATAATTTAACCTTAGAAATAAATTGCTATCGCGAAGATGAGTATTTTTTCTACTTCTCTTTTACCGATAATGGGATTGGAATTCCCGAAGAGCATTTAGGTAAAATATTCGAGCGTTTTTATCGCATTGATAAAGGGCGTAGCCGAAAACTTGGTGGTACGGGGTTAGGACTTTCTATTGTGAAAAATGCTGTACACTTCCACAAAGGAAATATATCGGCCAAAAACATACCTTCCGGAGGTTTAAGTTTTATCTTCTCGCTTCGCAAATTCTAATTTCAAAAGCTCCAATTTTACAACTTTTAAAACGAAATTTGTGCCATAATCCTATTTATTAGCTTACAACAATCATTATATAAGTTCTTGTTCCAAATTTTGTAAAAAAAATGAACCGACTGCCTTTCAAGTGGATTTATGAAACGCAGTCGGTAGTTTTAATATTTATAGATTTCGAAGCGTTTGCTCTTTATTTATCGTAATTAAAGAACAATTCTCCATGTACTAAATTTAAGATTATTAACTTCGAATAGTGGAAATTACTTTAATGTTTGATTAAAACCTAATGCCTAAAGTAATATTTAAGGAACTTATTGGCAATGCTTTCTCAAATTTACCATCTTCGCTATCGCTACCATCCTCATCACTCTCAAAACTCTCTTCGTATTTCACTTTGTGTGAACCCAAACCAAGATAAGTAAGACCTAATGAATACTTATTGTTTAAAACGATACCGCCACCAAATTTATAACCTAAAGCAAATGATGGTTTGAATGTAATCTTTGATTCATTAGAATCATCGCTCAGTGTAAATTTAGTAATTTGTAATACATTTGCGCCAATACCGGCTTCACCAAATAATGAAAGACCTGTTGATAAAGATTTTTCATACTGAAGTCCAACCAAAACAGGTATATTTACATAGCTTGGTAATTTTAATTCCATATCATCTTCCATCTCATCCTCCCACTCATCTTTAAAATCGGTCTGTAAACCATTGTACATTACTCCAATACTAAATGTTGTGAACAACCCATCTGCTTTTAGTGGGTTTAAAAGTTTATAGCCAACATAAACACCTGTACCTGCAATGCCTGAGCCATCGGTAAGAAACTCGTCTTCTTCATCATCGGCAAAATCGCCTGATGGTGTGAAACTCCAATTTGAAACTCACTCCTTGACTGAGCACTTAAAAATGTTGATAAACCAACACAAATAACTGTTAATAAAATAACTTTTCTCATATAATATAAATTTATTATTTTGCCTACTCTTTAGCTTTTCGGCTTCCGCTATATTAATTTCTTTTCTTCACTCTTGGACATAAAAAAAGCGTGGTACTTCAGCTGTATCACACTCTTGAGGTCTTAGACTACCCGAACAAAATGATAAGTTAAAGCCCACGCGTTTAGCGTAGGCGTTTACTAACTTATTCCATTTTATACTCTGAAAGTGTCTAAGTTTCAAGAATGGGAATAAAAGCTAACGCTTTTGATAATATGTAATGCCGCTGTCGCTACAGCGGGTGAGAAACTTCTATTTCCGATAGCTATCGGTAACTCTCCAGTGGAGAGGGAGATCTCAATATGTTATTTTTTTGCAAATATATAAATAATTTTTAAATAATAGATGTAAATGCTGAAAAATATCGTCAATCACACTATAAACTGACGATACGAATGGTCGTACACTCACTTATGTTATTTCGTTATTAACCAAATTTTATTTCGGGGCTTATTTAATTGTTTTTTTTGTCGGTAAGCAACTCGGCTAACAATTGATTTATGAGTTCAATTTTAGCTCGTACTATCAGCTCACAATTTTTTTTATATTTATTTTTTCAATAAAAAAATGCTACATCCGGTTGGAGTAGCATTTTTTAAATTACAATATTTTCAACGTAAATCTTTTTTAGTTTACTTTAAATTGGTCGTTTCCATTGACTATAAAATCGACAATTTGCTTTGCAGCGGCAATACCTGCATTTACGTTTGCTTCGGAAGTTTGTGCACCCATTTTTTTAGGAGTAGCAAAATAGCGTGTAGGGAATTTCTCCAACATTTCAGCGTGATTGTCTGGCAAAATGTCTGTCAGGTACTTGAAAGTTGTATTTACCTCCATGTATTTTAGCAAGTCGGCATTTTGAATCACTTCCTTGCGGGCAGTATTAACCATAATGGCGCCTTTTGGCAGGAGACTCAGCAACTCTGCATTGATGGATTCCTTTGTATCTTTGTTAGCCGGTATGTGTATCGAAACAATATCGCTTTGCTGATAAAGTGTTTTAACAGAGCATGTTGGCTTTACGCCGTCAGCCATAATTGCTTCTTCACGGCAGAAAGGATCATAAGCAAGTACTTCCATGCCAAATGCTTTAGCAATGCGAGCAACATTTTTGCCTACATTACCATAAGCATGAATTCCTAATTTTTTGCCGGTAAGCTCTGTGCCCGAAGTACCGTTGTAGAAATTTCGCACAGCATAAATCAATAATCCAAAAACCAGTTCGGCAACGGCGTTCGCATTTTGTCCCGGTGTATTCATTACACAAACTCCGGCTGCTGTAGCAGCTTCGAGCTCTACATTGTCGTATCCAGCTCCTGCACGCACCACAATTTTCAGGTTTTTTGCTGCCGCAATTACTTCAGCATCAATAATATCACTGCGGATAATAATAGCATCGGCATCAACTACTGCATCAAGTAATTCTTGCTTTTGAGTGTATTTTTCGAGCAAAGCCAATTCGAAACCAGCAGCTTCCACTTCGGCTCTAATGCCATCAACCGCTATTTTGGCAAAAGGTTTATCTGTTGCAATAAGTACTTTCATAAATTAATGTTGTTTTTCAAATTCGTTCATGCAATCAATCAATGCTTGCACACTTTCTATTGGCATTGCGTTGTAAATAGATGCGCGGTAACCACCTACCGAGCGGTGTCCTTTAATTCCGTCCATTCCGGCAGCAGTAGCAAATTTCAGAAATTCACCTTCCAATTCTTTGTATTCGGGTTTCATTACAAAACAAACGTTCATCAACGAACGATCTTCTTTTGCAGCTGTACCTACAAACATCTTGCTGTTGTCGATGGCATTGTAAAGAAGTTCAGCTTTTGCTTTGTTGCGTTTTTGCATTTCTACCAAGCCGCCAGTTGCTTTTACCCAACGTAATGTTTCCAGCGCGCTGTAAATAGGCAATACGGGTGGCGTATTAAACATGGAGCCTTCGGCAATGTGTGTTTGGTAGTTCAACATGGTAGGAATATAACGCGAAACTTTACCCAAAATGTCGTTTTTAATAATAACAAAAGCCAATCCGGCAGGAGCGAGATTTTTTTGAGCACCACCGTAAATAATGCCATATTTAGAAACATTTATCGGACGTGAAAAAATGTCGGACGACATATCGGCAACTAAGGTAACCGGTGAGTCAATATCTATATGAAGTTCTGTTCCATAAATTGTATTGTTGGTTGTAATATGGAAATAATCGGCATCGGTTGGTACGACATAATTTTTAGGAATAAATGTGTAGTTCGCTTCTTTCGACGAAGCAACCTCAACCACTTCACCAAAACCTTTCGCTTCTTTTTGCGCTTTGTTAGCCCAAACTCCAGTATTCAGGTAAGCGGCCTTTTTGTCCATCAAATTAAATGGAACCATACAAAATTGCAAACTTGCACCACCACCCAAAAACAACACCGAATAACCTTCGGGAATACTTAATAGTTCAATAAACAATTGGCGAGCTTCCTCAATAACAGCCTCAAAGTCTTTCGAACGATGGCTTATTTCGAGTATCGAAAGTCCTGAACCGTTAAAATCTAACACTGCCTGAGCTGTTTTCTCAATTACTTCGCGAGCAAGAATTGATGGACCTGCGCTAAAATTATGTTTCTTCATGTTTAAAAATATATGTTACGAAAATTATAATAGTGTTCTACTTGTTTCGAAAACAAGTAGTATGTTACACACCGAAAATTAAGTTGATTTTTATCGTTTTATTGTATCAAAAATGAGAGTGCAAAAGTAAGGAAATTTTCAGGGATATCCTTAAAAAAATGAGTATTTATAATTTAAAAACTGAATTTTTTTATACTTATAAATTTTCAACTGTTCTGTTTGTATTTTTATGCATATTTAATTGCACACTACTTGTATTTTTGTTACTAAAATCAAAAGGCATAGAAAAAAATCCCATGCCTTTAAAAAAAATATTTTTAGCGTTGTTGTTCTTTAGCCCAGCTATCTTTTAGCGAAACTGTTCGGTTAAAAACAAGTTTTTCGGGTGTAGTGTCAGGGTCAATATTAAAATATCCTAACCGCTGAAACTGGAATTGGTCAAGAGCTTTTGCGTCCTTCAACGATGGTTCTACAAAGCAATTTTTAAGCACTTTCAATGAATCTTCGTTTAGCAACTCACGAAAATCGCGTGGGTCGGCCGATGGATTTTCTATGCTGAATAGTCGGTCGTACAAACGTACTTCAGCCTTCAAAGCATGCTGAGCCGACACCCAGTGAAGGGTGCCTTTTACTTTACGTCCCGATTCGGGCATTCCACTTTTGGTAAGTTCGTCGTATTCGCAGTAAATTTCTTCAATATTGCCTTCAGCATCTTTCTTGCAACCGGTACATTTCACTATATACGCACTTTTCAAACGCACCTCCTGTCCGGGAGTCATACGGAAGAATTTTTTAGGTGCATCTTCCATAAAATCCTCACGCTCAATAAATAATTCACGCGAAAATGGAATGGTACGCACACCGGCTGACTCATCTTCGGGATTGTTGATGGTTTCCAAAAGTTCCACTTTGTCGGTAGGGTAATTTGTAACAATCAGTTTTACAGGATTCAAAACTGCATTAACACGAGTGGCCGATTTGTTTAGGTTCTCGCGTACAGCATGTTCGAGCAAACCTATGTCGTTTTGAGCTTCGAATTTAGTATATCCAATTTTGTCTATAAAATTATGAATTGCTTCGGGCGAATAACCACGACGACGTAGCCCACAAATTGTTGGCATGCGAGGGTCGTCCCATCCGCTAACCAGTCCTTCCTGTACCAACTGTAACATTTTACGCTTACTCATTACGGTATAGGTGAGGTTCAAGCGATTAAATTCTATCTGTCGTGGGCGATAGTTTGTGTTTTGAAATTGGTCGATAAACCAATCGTATAGCGGGCGATGTACTTCGAACTCAAGCGTACATAACGAGTGTGTAACTCCTTCGAAATAATCGGACTGGCCATGTGCATAATCGTACATAGGATAAGCTTTCCAAGTATATCCGGTGCGGTGATGCGGATGTGAGGTAATGACGCGATACATTAAGGGGTCGCGGAAATGCATATTTGGCGAAGCCATATCAATTTTGGCACGAAGTACCATAGCGCCTTCAGCAACTTCGCCCGTGTTCATTTTCAGGAACAATTCTACATTTTCCGAAATAGGGCGATTACGATAGGGACTTTCGGTACCTGGCACAGTTGGAGATCCTTTTTGTTTGGCAATATCCTCGGCACTTTGCTCATCAATATAGGCTTTTCCTTGTTTTATGAGGTCAACAGACAAATCCCATAGTTGCTGGAAATAATCGGAAGCGTAGTACACGTTTTCCCATTTATAACCCAGCCATTGAATATCTTCCATAATGGAGTCAACGTATTCCACATCTTCTTTTACCGGATTTGTATCATCAAAACGAAGGTTACAAATGCCATTATAATTGCGTGCAATACCAAAATCGAGACAAATAGCTTTGGCATGTCCAATGTGTAAATAGCCATTAGGCTCTGGTGGAAAGCGTGTTTGAATTCGTCCATCATTTTTACCTTCTTTTAAATCCTGCTCAACAAAAGCCTCAATAAAATTCAGGCTCTTTTTTGGTAAATCATCCGTGTTAGCTTCCATATTATTTCGTGTTCCTTGTTTCGTGTTTCGCGTTCTGAAATTATTATTCAAAGTTAATCATTAACCTCTCACCATTCATTAATCATTAACCACTAATCATTAATCAAAATAACCTTTTACAATACCACGAGGTGAATTTTTAATAAACAAAATAATTTCATCGCGTTCGTTAGTAGCTGGTAACTCTGCCATGATTCGTTCGATAGCGTGCGAAGTGTTCATGCCCTTTAAATAAACATAACGATAAACATCTTGAATGTCACGTATTTGCTCGTTGGTATATCCTCTACGTCGCAAACCTATAGAGTTGATGCCTGCATACGAAAGCGGATCGCGACCGGCAGTTATAAACGGTGGGATATCCTTATTTATTTTGGATCCGCCCTGAACCATAACATGTGAGCCAATATGTGTAAACTGATGAACTAATATACCTCCACTCAAGATCGCAAAATCGTCGATAACCACTTCACCAGCCAATTGAGTAGCATTCGAAATAATGATATTATTACCCAGAATACAATCGTGAGCCACATGTACATAGGCCATTATCAGGCAATTGTTTCCAATTACTGTTTTGCCTTTGGCAGCCGTACCGCGGTTTACGGTTACATACTCGCGCAAGGTTGTGTTGTCGCCAATAATCGCTAATGTATCTTCGCCTTTATATTTTAAATCCTGTGGAATGGCACCTATAACTGAGCCCGGAAAAATTCTGCAATTTTTGCCAATACGCACACCTTCCATAATGGTAACGTTTGAGCCAATCCAAGTTCCTTCACCAATTTCAACATTTTTGTCGATAGTTACAAATGGATCGATAACAACAGTTGCTGCAATTTTTGCATCAGGATGTATGTAAGCTAAAGGTTGCTTCATTTCGTATGTGTTTTTAATTTGCCCCAATTCCCGAAGAGGGGAATGAAGATTTGGTTGAAAAATATTTACAAACTCTATACTTTTATTTGTTTTTTATTATTTGTGCCATAAACTCTGCTTCGGCTACAATTTTGCCACCAACAAAAGCAAAGCCTTTCATGATTGCGCAGCCACGCCGCATGGGTTCGGGCATTTCGAGACGGAAAATTACTGTGTCGCCCGGAACTACTTTTTGGCGGAACTTAACGCTATCAATTTTCAAAAAATAAGTTGAATAACGCTCAGCCTCTTCGAGTCCGTGCAAAACCAAAATGCCACCGGTTTGAGCCATTGCTTCCACCAATAGAACTCCTGGCATTACAGGCTCATCGGGAAAATGACCCATAAAAAATGTTTCGTTTCCAGTAACATTTTTTACACCAACTACAATATTTTTTTTAATATCAATTACTTTGTCCACCAACAAAAAAGGCCAACGGTGAGGCAATAGTTTTTTTACAGCGTTAATATCGAGAATTGGAGCAACTGTATCGTCGTAAACAGGACACTGAACTTCCTGTTTTTTTAGTTCTTTTCGAATAAGCTTAGCTACATCGGTATTAATTTTGTGACCCGGATAGCGCGCTATAACTTTTCCTTTGAGTGGCTTACCTATAAGCGAGAGATCGCCTATTACATCTAATAGTTTATGACGTGCAGGTTCGTTTTCAAAATTTAAATCGCCACTCAAATAAGCAGGCTTCGAAGCATCTATTGTTTCCTGATGTAGCTTGGCACAAAGCTCATCCATCTTTTCTTGCGATATTACTTCGTCGTAAATTACAATCGCATTTTTCAAATCGCCACCTTTTATGAGATTCATGCTCAAAAGTGGTTCTATTTCGCGAACAAAAACAAATGTTCGTGCATTCGAAATTTCAGATTTGAAATCGCTCAACTGATCCAGTGACGCAAACTGATTGCCCAATACCGGCGATTTGAAACCGATATGCACGTCAACACTAAAATCGTTATCGGGCAAAATTGTTATTCTCGCTCCTGATTCGGGTAAAGTGTATTCTATTTTCTTTGTAACAATATAATAATCTTTTTCAGCATCTTGCTCAACTACTCCAACTTCCTCAATTTTAGCTACATAATACTTTGCACTGCCATCGAGTATCGGAAATTCGGGGGCATTAACCTCCAACAAACAATTGTCGATACCATAAGCATACAAGGTAGCCAATGCATGTTCTACTGTACTAACCTGAACATCCCCTTTTTGCAAAACTGTTCCGCGAACCGTGTGGGTTACATTTTCGGCCAATGCATCCATTGTGGGTTGTTCGTCTAAATCGACACGTTTAATTTTTATACCGTGATTTTCGGGTGCAGGATTAAACGTAAGAACGATATCCAAGCCCGTATGCAAACCCTTTCCATTCAGGGTAAATGCTTGTTTTATTGTTTTTTGATTTGACATTAATTGCTAATTGGTTGCCCGATAGCTATCGGGGTAGTTGATTAGTAAATCAGTTAATTCGTTGGTTAATTTGATGACTGGTTAACCTGAAAACTGTTTATTTTTAACTCTTTATCTTGTATCTCGTAACTATTATCTTGTTATTGTTTTTTTTGTAATTCATCCACTTTGCGTTGTAAATCGTATACAATTCGCTGCAATTCCGGTAAATTTTTATGAACTATTGCGGCTCGTTGAAAGGTTTTCATTTGTATAGCCGGATAGCCCATTATCATTTGCCCTGGTTCTTTTATTGAGTTGGAAATGCCCGATTGTGCACCAAGTATGGTATTATCGGCAATATGTAAATGTCCTGCTACACCAACCTGACCAGCTACAATGCAATTTTTCCCAATTTTTGTAGAGCCCGAAATGCCTGTTTGCGAAGCAATTACAGTGTTTTCGCCTACTTCTACATTGTGTGCAATCTGTATTAAATTATCTAGTTTTGCTCCTTTGCGAATTACAGTACTACCAAGCGTAGCTCTGTCGATAGTTGTATTAGCGCCTATTTCCACATCATCCTCAATAACCACATTTCCCATTTGCGGAATTTTTTTATAAACGCCATCAACTGCTGGTGCAAAACCAAAACCATCGGCACCTATGCTCACTCCCGAATGTATGATGCAATTATTACCCAGAATGCAGTATTTATAAATATTTACATTCGAATAAAGGGTAACATTATCGCCAATTTGCGTGCCTTCTTCTATTGAACAATGAGCATAAATTCGAACATTATCGCCAATTTTTACATCGTCGGCAATATAAACAAAAGGAGCAATGTAGGCATTTTTGCCAATTTCGGCAGTTGCTGAAATTTCAGAATTTGCTGAAATGCCTATTTTTTTTGGCTTCGATTGCTCTACTACCGACATAAGAAAAGCCAAGGACTCATAAGCATTTTCGACCCGTATAAGAGTCGCCTTTACTTCGCGTTCGGCCTTAAAGTCGTTATTAACAAGTATCGCACTTGCACAACTGTCGTAAATATACTGACTGTATTTAGGATTTGCCAAAAAACTTAAGGTTCCCGGCTTTCCCTCTTCAATTTTCGAAAAATTTCCTACTTTAACTGTTCCGTCCCCTTCGACAGAGCCATTCAGAAAATTTGCAATTTGATGAGCACTAAACTCCATAAAAAAAAATTTTGGGTGCAAAGGTACAAAACAAAATCCAATTTACAGCTTTTATTGCTTTAATTGGAATGGAATATGAAGCGAAAAATGGATATTATTACTTGAAAATAACATAAACATTAAAAATAAACATTGATAAAAAGTATTGTTATATTCTATAATAACAATAAAAGTGCTTTTCAACTTTTTTGGTAAGCACTTGAATGTTAAGCATATCTGAAACATCAGCAATATCTTTTACCGTTCCGTTTTTTAATAAAATTTGGATGCTGTCATCTTCGGGCGAATAGGTATCGGTGGTAACTATTTCGTCGCCTAAAAAGTAGCTGGCCTCCTCTATACTTATTCCAAAATAATCCGAGTATTGTTTTAAATCCTTAGCATAAACAGCTTTATCGACTGATGTTGGATTAATTTCAACCTTAAATAAACGGCGATTGGTGAAATCGCGACAAAGTGTGGAAAGTACTGTATCAGAATGATTACCCCACACTTTTATTGCACAGACCAAATCAGAATCATCGAGCATTACAAAGTTTTGCACTGCATCTTCAGTTGTTAAAAACGAATTTTTATTAATTGTATTGTATAAAAAATAATTCAAAGCAGGCGATGTGAATAAATCAACCCCACTTAATGCTAATTCTTTGGCGCGTTTCAGAATATTAACCAGCATTCGTTCGGCGGCCACCGAAGTTTTATGTAAATACACCTGCCAGTACATCAAACGACGTGCAACCAAAAATTTTTCGATAGAATAAATGCCTTTTATATCAACCACCAATTCGTCGTTATGCAAATTAAGCATTTTGATAATTCGGGCAGCACCAATTATACCTTCGCTTACACCCGAAAAAAAGCTATCACGACTCAAATAATCCAACCTATCCATATCTAATTGACCCGAAACAAGTTGGTGCAAATATTTTTTTGGATACCGACGGGTGAAAATTTCAATTGCTAAGTCCAGTTTACCTTCGAAAACTTCGTTTAGCTTTTGCATCAATATCAGCGAAATTTCTTCGTGGCTTATATCGTGCACCAAACTATGTTCCAGCGCATGAGAAAATGGGCCATGCCCAATGTCATGTAATAGGATGCAAGCCTGCACAGCTTCGGCTTCGACCGGCGAAATAGCGTGGCCTTGCTGCTGAAGTTGTGTAATGGCTTCGCCCATCAGATGCATTGCACCCAACGAATGTTGCATGCGAGTGTGTTGCGCTCCCGGATAAACAAACGACGAAAGCCCTAACTGCTTGATTCTGTGGAGTCTTTGAAAAAACGGATGTTGAATTAAATCGTATATAAATTCGCTTGGGATATTTATAAATCCAAAAACAGGATCGTTGATAATTTTACGTTTATTGGGCTTTTTCATCTGAAGAAATTATAATTTGCTCCCTAACCCCAAAAACGAGGAGTAAGCATGTCAAAAATCAAATGCAAAATAACGATTTTTTTTGGGAAAAACCGACATCTTCATCATTATTTTATTGTATGTTACGCAATAATAGAAAACATTCTATTTCAAAAATCAATGCAATGGTTTAAATAACAACTAATAAATGCCTTTTTTATGGCATATCAACACAATTTGTGCTGTATATATTTCATTTTATTATATCAAAACAAAAGAATTGAAATACAAAGCATAATAAATATCAAACTGACAGTATTATTCGTATATTTGCAGCATATTATTAGTTTATTAAGGTGTACGAGATTGTTTTGTTTAGTTATTAGTTGTTTATGGAGAATTTTTGTAAATTCAATGACCCGTCATGTTATGGTGCCAAGGAACTCGAAGTTTTACTTGAGCTCAGTTTCTTGTTAAGCAATAAAGAAGTCAACTTAGATGAAGTGATTTCTTTATTGGCAGGGCATTTAAAAGCCGAACGTATTTTACTCACAATTCTGAATAGAGAAACATCTACAATTTCTATTGATGCCACTTATGGTGTTTCGGAAGCCGAAAGCAGGCAGGCTTTTTACAAAGCAGGCAAAGGGATTATTGGGCGAGTAATCGAAAAAGGTGAAACGATAATGATTCCTAAAATTGCAGATTCGAAAGAATTTTTAAACCTCACAAAAGCACCAACACAAATAAACGGTTCGGATGTTTCGTTTATTTGCACGCCTATTCGTTACAAAGATCAGATTATTGGTACTTTAAGTTTGCATAAAGTTTACAACAAAATAAAATCGTTTGATTACGATATTAGGTTGTTAAAAATTGTGGGTTCGATGATAGGGCGTACCATGCGTCGCCGACAAGAATATGCTGAGGAAATGGAACTATTACGTGCCGAAAATCAAAGTCTTAGAGGGGAATTACACAATCGGATTTTACCCGAAAAAATTAAGGGAAATTCGAGCAAAATGAATGAGGTTTTTCGCCTTATTGAGAGCGTGGCTTCAACCGATGCCACTGTATTAATACGTGGTGAAAGTGGTGTTGGGAAAGAATTGATAGCCGACGCATTGCATTTTAACAGTAGCCGAAAAACAAAACCTTTTATAAAAGTAAACTGTGCCGCACTACCCGAAAGTTTGATTGAAAGTGAGCTCTTTGGGCACGAAAAGGGTTCATTTACAGGCGCTTCGAATACGCGCATTGGTAGGTTCGAAGCTGCCAATGGTGGAACCATTTTTTTAGATGAATTTGGAGATATTCCGGCATCCACACAAGTAAAATTGCTTCGTGTGTTGCAAGAGCGTGAAATTGAGCGCATTGGCAGCACAAAACCCATTAAAGTTGATGTGCGCATAATTTGTGCTACTAACCGCCATTTGGAAGATTTGATTGCCAACGATAAATTCCGCGAAGATTTATACTATCGTATTAATGTTTTTCCGGTTTATATTCCGGCTTTGCGCGAACGAATTAATGACATTCCGATACTTACCGATTTTTTTATTGAAAAGTTTAATAAAAAACATGGAAAAAATATTAAACGAATTACCTCCTCTGCAATTGATACGCTAATGATTTATCATTGGCCGGGTAATATACGTGAATTGGAAAATTGCATTGAGCGTGCTTGTATTTTAAGTAACGATAATGTGTTACGAACGAATAATTTACCAGCATCTCTACAAACAGCCGAAAGCTCAAAAACAATGCAAAGAGGCACGTTGGATATTATTATTGGTAAAATGGAAAAACAAATAATAATTGATGCCCTTACGGCTTCTAAAGGCAATAGTGCCAAAGCTGCGGAACAACTTGGTATCACCGAACGTATGATGGGGATAAGGACTAAAAAATATGATATTGAACCGAAACGGTATAAACCCCCAACCCCTAAAGGGGAGTAAAAAGTAATTCAATTACTGCCCCTACCCCCCCGATAGCTATCGGGAGGGAATCGAAAATAGTATTGATAGTTACAAAATTAATCTTATGGAAAGGATACAAAACAATATATTTGACAAAACTATCATCAACTCCCCGCAATTTATCCCGACAAAGACGGGAGGGGTAGTGGGTGAATTTGGGGCTGGGGGCAGCATTACATTTGAATTTTGCGATTTTGAGAATCCAGATCATTTAAAAGTATTGGCTGAGTTAACAATTCATTATATGGCTGATCCAATGGGAGATGCTGAACCGCTTAACAAGTTACAACAACTCCGATTAATTGATGGGCTGGCTAATCACCCAACAGCTGAAGTGCTTTTTGCCATAACTGATTCTAAAGCTGTTGGGTTAGCCACTTGTTTTGTTAATTTTTCGACATTCAAAGTAAAATCCTATTTGTATATTCATGATATAGTTGTTCTGAATGAATATCGTGGAAAAGGTATAGGGAAAGCGTTGATGCAGAAGCTAATAGAAACTTCGGTAGAACGTAAATACTGTAAAATAACATTGGAAGTGCGCGAAGATAATACGACAGCACAAACCTTGTACAAAAATCTTGGTTTTGCCGAATGTGAGCCCAAAATGTTGTTTTGGACAAAACACCTTCTTATATCTGCCCCCTAACCCCCTAAAGGGGAAATAATAAATATTACTATTGATAATTATAACGGCACAATGAACAAACAAAAAAACACAAAAGACAAAAGTAACTTCAACTCCCCGCAATTTATCCCGACGAAGACGGGAGGGGTTGGGGGCAGGTTTTAAATATATTTAAAAACATGAAAGTAGCATTACCAATAATAGATATTGAATTGAATCGGAATATTTTGGCCTCGGGCCTAAATGTAAACGGAAGTATATGTTTGTACGACGTGGATTCGAAATCGGGTAGTTGGATAAAAACTACCGATTTGGCACCTAATATGGGTGAATTATTACCTGCTCTCGAAGCGTTGTCGATATCAATAATTATTACACATCAGATTCATCCCATGGCATTAAAGATATTAGCTAATAGAGGTTTTGAAGTTTATAAGGCTTATGGAAATGAGTTAGAAGAAAATATACAATTTTATCAAAATAAAAAGCTTAACCTTTATACCCATGAGGCTTCGATGGAATTGGCAACCGTGTGTGGTGGCGAATGTACTACCTGTAGCACTGATGTTTGTGAGACTGCCCCTAACCCCTAAAGGGGAATAAGATGTGGTGATGTGGTGATATGAGAATGTCAAACTCTTCAAATGGTAAATAGTAAATGTAAAAATAGTAAATGAATAGATGAGCCTACAAAACGCAATAAATTTTATTTCGAAAGTTGATTCGGACAGTGATTTTCGGAAGTCGTGTTACGCATTCAAATCGCAAGCTGAATTACTTAAAGGACTTGCTGAAAAAGATATGAAATTTTCGCCCGACGAAATGGAAGATGCTTTTAATGTGTTGGAACTAAAATGCCAAACTTACGAACAAGCAGGACGTGTGAAAGAGGTAAAAGCGTGGTATCGACTTTTTCGATAACAGTTATTCTTATATACTTCAATCTCTCAATTAAAAACAGATTTCTACACCCAAACATCAATTAACCAGAAATAGCTTTAAGTGATTAAATGCTTGCTACTCGGCTGTGATATTTATTTCACACATATTAAATTTTAAACAAACTGTTTCATTTATATGTTATTTAGATTAATATATTGTTACATTTGCAAGAATTATTATCTTATCATTAAAAAACAGAAAGTATTATGAGTAAAAAAATTGAAAAAGCTATTAACTTATTAGCAGTTCTGAAAGAAAATTTACAAAATCTTCAAGAAAAAGGTATTGATACAACTATGATTGTAACAATTGAAAAATCGATAAAAGAGCTTGTTAAAATTGAAAATGAGATAGTTTCTCTTTCAACTAAATTGGAAGGAAAAATAATTTTGAAAAAACAGAAAAAAGATGACCTGTCTCAACTTATAAAAAGCACTAATAATATACTTGCCATAAAGGGTTCGGCCAAAAAAAAATCAAAAGCAGATAAAAAAATAAAAATTGAACAAGTATAATGATTGTAATTGGTGTATACAATATTAAAGGAGGTGTTGGTAAAACTGCAACATCTGTTAATTTGGCATATCTATCGGGAGAAGATGAATGGAAAACTCTATTATGGGATTTAGACCCACAAGGTTCGGCTTCCTATTATTACAAACAAACAGAGGGCAACAATACCAGTTTGAAAAAAATAATTTCGGGTAAAGTAGAAATAAGTAGTTTGATTTGCTCAACAGGATACGAAGGATTAGATATTATACCTGCTGATATATCGTACCGTCATATTGATACAGTTTTGGATCAAGTAAAAAAATCAAAAAAACGCATCAAAGAGTCTTTAAAAGACGTAAAAAAGGATTATGATGTAGTTTTTATTGATTGTCCACCGGCAATGTCGCTATTAGCAGAAAATATATTTTTTGCTTGCGATTATATTCTTGTTCCTATAGTTCCTACACCACTATCAATAAGAGCATACGAACAGTTACTTAATTTTTACAAGGAAGAGAGTTTAGATACTTCTACATTAATTCCATTTTTTTCGATGGTAGAAGTTAAAAAAAATACCCACCGAATATCAATGGTCGAATTAAGAGAAAAACTTCCAAATATTTGTCAATCCTATATTCCATTTAATTCTGATATTGAAAAAATGGGAATTTTTCAAAAGCCATTATTTGCATTTAATGCAAATACAAAGGTAAAAAAAGCATATACTGAGTTGTGGATTGAAATAAAGAAAATGACTTTAGAAAAAAAATAGCAAAACAATTCAAATACTTCTTTTTACAAATCCACAAATTCAATATCAATTTCGTCGGTTCCAACTTTTTGTTTCATACAAAAGCGGCCTTTATAAGTAAAACTTGCATTGTTGAGTGTTGCGGTTTTTGCCAACGAATCGAAGATTTTAATTTCCTCTTTTTCATACATTTCAGCATTAAACCAGCAAGCAAACTGCGTACTTTCCTTATCCAAATACTGCACAATAAACAAACCATGTTCGGCAAAAACTAAATCGTCGTAGGCATAAGCCACATCAATACCACACGCATCTTTAATAATAAACCGAACCTTTTCGAGCTCGTACAATTCAGAGGTTCTTTGTTTCATAATTCAATTTTTTATCAATTCATTATTTCTGCTAAACGCTTTTCTACCAATTGTTTTATGTCCAAAATTCCTACTTTCATAGCCACCAAATCATCCTTTGTTGGTTGACGGTAACCAAATCCTTCAATGGTGCAAATCGCCTCAAACTTACCAACTAAAATCGAAGTCATTTTCATTTCGTCGGTCAGTTCTGGCTCAAAAGTTTGGGCTTCGTGATACATGGCAATGGGCATGTGATGCGTTGCATTCCAATCGTAGCGCGCAAGCAAAGCTATATAATACTTTTCGAGACTCAAAATTGCCATTTGATAAAGTAAATCCACATCAAACCGCGAGTTTTCATTACTTACACTTTTGCTAAATGTTGAAAAATAGCCATTTGCATATTTCAAACTTGATTTTGCCAATTCGAGCATTTCTGCATCGGGTATAATTAATTCAGTTGTCATAGTTTATTAATATTTTAAAATGGATAATTCCTTGTCTATTGTTCGAATATATTCTTGTGTATACAGTTCGAAAAATTCTTTTTTAGATAACGCTCTTTTCACTTTTTCGGATGCTTTTTTTACCAAATCGAGCAAACGGTTACAAAACTCATCGTCGAAAAGCAAGCCAGCTTGCTTCATAAAAAACTCAATTGTCGACTTTCCGCTGTGTTTGCCTATCAGAAACTCTTCTTCTTTACGGCCAATTTTTTCGGCCGAAAACAACTGATAAGAACTGCGGTTTTTTAACAAACTATTGGTGTGTATTCCGCTTTCGTGAGTCAGTACCATTTTGCCTGTTACAGGTTTGCTATCGCCCATTTGGCGGTTCGATACTGTTGCAACATAATCGCTAATTGCCTGAAATATTGCTGTGTTCAAACCACAATTTACATTCGCACTCATTTCCAACGCCATCGCCACCTCTTCCATCGGGGCATTTCCTGCTCGTTCGCCCAGGCCATTCACTGTGGTGCTTAGGCAATTGGCTCCTGCCATGTAAGCTGCTAATGTGTTTGCTGTTGCCATTCCCAAATCATTGTGAGCGTGAATTTCGAGCGGGATATCATTTTCCATATTGCGTATTGCGCTTACCATATCAAAAGTCGTCATTGGATTTAGCACGCCAACCGTATCGGCCAACCGAACGCGCGAAGCACCAAAAGATGATGCTGCCGATACAAACTCTTTTAAAAATGAAAGTTCTGCTCGCGATGCATCCTGAGCACCGATAGTTACATATTCAAATTTATCGGATGCAATATGAATCATTTCGCTCAAGTTTAGCATAACCCAATCGGGCGATTTATCCATTGCCTGCATCAATATTTTCGAAACCGGAAACGAAAGATGTATGCCATTTGTTCCAGTTTTTGTAGCCAATGTAATATCAGATTTATTTGCTCTACACCATGCCAAGGTTTTAAAATTGAATCCAATACTGCAAAGTGTTCGAATGTCGCTAATCTCATTTTTGCCCATAGCGGGAGTTCCAATTTCTATTTCGGGTACACGAATATCGTCGAGCAACTCTGCAATACGAATTTTCTCAGTTATTCCGAAAACAACGCCCGGAGCTTGCTCACCGTCGCGAAGGGTGGTATCGATAAAGTATGGTCCCATTTACAATTTTTTTATTTGCAATTTACAATTTAATTCATTTACAATTTCTCCATTTACAATTTACTATTGAAGAAAAATATAGTCGTTTTCAATTCATTATATTTCTAAATCATCAACGAAATAGTAAATAGTAAATGGTAAATTCCTTTAGTCTGCTATCGAATACTTCTCGCACAATTCGCCTTCTTCGAGTGCGTCGAGAATTTCATCTATCACGCTTTCGCCGCTTACGCCACCGTACCAGTAGTTGTTTGGTTGTATAACCATTACCGGACCTTGCGAACATACATTCAGACAAGCGGTGGTTGTTACTACTACATCCAATCCACGTTCGGACGCTTCTTCGGCTATATACTGAAGCATGGCTGTTGCTCCTTTTTTGTTGCATGCTCCCTGAGCATCGCCAGCTACGCGGTACGAGTTACATACCAAAATCATGTGCTGAGGCTTTTTCATCTTAAAATGACCCCCTGCCCCCTAAAGGGGGTTTTGAGGCGGTGTTTAATTGTTTGAGTAAATTATATGATTAAATTAAATTATAAGAAACAAAACTAATTTAGTTCCCCTTTAGGGGTTAGGGGTCGTTTATCATCCACATCCCTGTGCATCGCCTTTACATGCGCTACCGCATTTAAAAGCATCGGGCTTGGCTATCGAACGAATCACTTTGTTGTTGTAAACGCCTTCGAGGCCTTCGTCAATCAATCCGGTCATTTCCACTACATGTACTTTGCACGAATTGAGCATTGTTTTAGGATTTTCGCCGGCACCACTTACCAAAATAGCTCTACAATCGACCAATAAACGCGCCATATCCAACCACCGACGGTCGCCACCACCTGTGGGAGGTGTTTCGCGCATTTCCACAAACTTAAATCCATTGGGAGTTTGACGGAAAATATACAACGAGCTTGCTTCACCTAAATGCTGATTTACCAACATTCCTTCGTTGGTAGCCACAGCCACATAAGGGCGGTCGGTGTCAATTTCCTCGCGGGTAGAATATTCTTTGAGTAATACATGCGTTTCGCTCAAATCTTTGCCTAACAAGCCGGCAGCATCAGCTCTACAACGGGCACAATGGCTCATTATTGGTAAAAATTCCGAAGCCAACGTGCGTACTCTAAAAACCATTTTTGCATCGGGCTCAACCAATTCGGCAAAGTCGGTGTCGGCTGTTGGCAACAGCGGAATGCAGTTAATGACATCTGCTCCAAGTTCAGCACATTTTTTAGCCACTAAAGGAATATGGTCTTCGTTGATGCCCGGAATTACAATGGAATTTATTTTTACGGTAATGCCAGCTGCTTTCAGTTTCGGAATACATGCCAACTGACGCTCCAATAATATGGTTGCGCCTTCTAAACCGCGATATACTTTTTTGTTGTAACGCACCCATTTATAAACTTTAGCAGTAATAGTCGGGTCAACAGCATTAATAGTAATAGTAACGTGCGTTACGCCCAATTCGGCAATTTCGTCGATATGAGGTTCTAAATCCAACCCATTGGTCGAAAGACAAAAGATCTTTTCGGGAAATTCAGCTTTGGCTCTTCGCATGGTTTCGAGGGTTTCCTCTGCATTAGCAAACGGGTCACCGGGGCCTGCAATGCCAATTACTACCAAATTATCCAAACGTTGGTCGAGGTCTTTCAGGTATTCTACTGCTTGATATGGTTTCAGAATTGACGAAGTAACACCGGGGCGGCTTTCGTTCACGCAATCGTACTTACGATTACAATATCCACATTGGATGTTACACTTGGGAGCTACTGGTAAATGTACACGGGCGTTGCTGTGTTTTGCTTCTTTGTCGAAGCAAGGATGGGCAGATATAGCCGCTGAAGGTTGAGCCAATCGATTATCCAATGTTGATTTCGTTTCCATAATTTCTTATTTTCATGCTTGTATTCATTTACCATTTATTATTTGTTACTACCACTTCTTCAAATGGTAAATTGTAAATAGTCTAATGGTAAATCATTTTCTTGCATGTATTCATTTATCGTGCCATTACATGTTTTACAACATATTTTCAGTGATAGTGTGTTGTAAATGTAACAGTATCAAACTAATAGTTTTAAAAAAATGATTTTAGTAGGTTAAACAAGTACTAATAGTCAGAACTAAGCGCATTAAAAACTTACATTTAGGTAGGAAATGCAGTAATAAAAACCAGAAAAGTAGGAAATAAAAAACACCGCAAGCACTCATGCCTGCGGTGGTTCCTTGTTAAATAGATGAAGTAATAAAATGTAGTAGCGAATTCGAAAGATTGGGCGTGAATACTAATTCTAATAAACAACCAAGCTAAAATTAACTATCTATTCGTCCCACAATCTCATTTGTTCCGAAGCCAATTTAAGAGGGTCGGCTTCCAAAAAGTCATTATACATTTCCAGTTTGCCATTGTCCAGCCATTCTTTTTCGGCTTTGTGGTTAATAATTACCGGCATTCGTTTTTTGGAGTTGTGTACAACCGACATTAACGTGTTGGCTTCGGTTGTGAGTATGGTGTAGGTGTAATAGGTCTTGCCTATTTCATTGTCCTTCCAATTATTCCAAAGTCCGGCAAACGAAAAGAGCTCCTCGCCGGGCAGGTGCACAAGGTATTTCTGCTTATTCTTACCTTTTGGGTCGAGCCATTGCCACTCATAAAACCCATCGGCAGGTATCAGGCAACGCTGCGAACTGCTGCCCTTAAACGATGGCTTTTCGTGTATGGTTTCTATCTTGGCATTCAGTGTGCTGTTTTGCAGACTTTTATTCTTTGCCCAGTCGGGCATTAATCCCCATTGTGCAAACTGAATTATTTCCTGACGGTCGTTGGTAATAATGGCACAAAAGGGATGCTCAAACCCGTTCACGTCTCCCGTTTTAAAAAGCTCCGGATTCTCCAACTTCGCCTTATAACGCTTTTCGAGCGTTTGCGCGTCTTTCGATTGTTTAGAGTGAAAACACATGTTTTTTAGTCAGATTTTTACAGTGTAAATATTACGGACATCGATGTGAAATACTCTTTTATAATGAATTATATTTCTTGAAATTCTCTGCCTGCTCAAAAATCTCTTTAAATACTTCGTCGCGGGTAACAGGTGGATAACCATGTTCGGCAAGTAGTATAATCAAATCAGCTTTCAACTCAGCCTTAATTTCGGCAAAAGCCAAATACTGCTCAACCAACAAACCCAACAGCTTTATTTCATCCTCTTTCAAAAAGTTTTTTGCAATGCTAATATCTGTTTTTTTTACTGCCAATGTGTTTTTCTTGTCAAACGACAGCATTCCCATTAGCGGCAACGAAGCATCCACCCGGCGATATACCAACTCGGCAGCTGTTTGCTGGCTAATAGCCCAAAGCAATTTGTTTTGCACCACTTTGAAAAACTCTATGGTTCGTTCATCTTTTGGATCATAATCGATGCTTGTGGTGTAAATATCTTTAATTTTTTGATAAAAAAAGCGTTCCGAAATGCGTATCTCCCGAATCCGTTCTTGCATTTCGGTAAAATAGTTCATCGAACTGCCCGATTTGAAACGCTCATCATTCAACGCAAATCCCTTAATGATATATTCTTTCAGCCGTTGCGTAGCCCAAATACGAAACTGTGTGCCTTGTGGCGATTTTACACGGTAACCGACCGAAATAATTACATCCAAATTGTAGCCATTTACCTCTACTTCCTGCGTTTTACCCGCTATAGCACCATGCTGAGTGGTTATCCGGAATTTCCGGACATCCACATTTTCAATCAATTCACCCTCTTTGAAGATGTTGCCAATATGTTCTGAAACAGTCCGCTTGTCTTTGCCAAACAATTCTGCCATTTGCCCTTGTGTAAGCCAAACCGTTTCATCCTCCAAACGTACATCTATTTTAATACTACCTTCAGAGTTTTGATAGATAAGTATCTCGCTGTTGTTCATTGCTTTGCGTTGTTAAAGAATCCTTTTCTGTAATTTTAAGTTTCGGATATTAAACTTTTATCTATGTGAATCTTATTTCTCTAATTTAATTATCCATTGACCTGTAGTTGCGCTGTCTCTTTCAATGATATTTTTCTTTTTCAAAGCGTCTATATGTTTTTGAACAGCAGATTTATTTATCTTCAGTTGTTCTGCCAATTCTTTTCTTGATATTTTTGGATTAGCAATTATTATTTCTAAAATATCTCTTTGTCTATCGGTTAGAGATTCAACTTGACCACCTACTTGACCACCTACTTGACCACCTACTTGACCACCTACTTGACCACCTACTTGACCACCTATTTCTTCATTATTTGGGATAGCTATAGGACCATCTTCATTTTCAACCAACTCATTGTTGTTTGTTTCGACATTTGTTATCGGAATGGTAATCCGTAAAAAACTATCGCCAAAATGAAAACATTCTTTAGGATAAGCTCGTAAAATGCGTGGAACTCCCGAACCCAATTGCTCAACCATTCCCAAATCTTTGAATATCCGAATTAATTCTTTGTTGCGGGGACATGACAAGCCTTCAAAGAAATCAGCTTGTGTCATACCGTCAAAAAGACCGCCATAACTTGTAATCTCCAATCGGTCAGTAAAAATTTCAAATTTTGGCGGAACTTCCCGGGTGTAATCATTATGCACAATGGCATTAACCACTGCCTCACGTATAGCTATCGGATTCCAAAGCCGTGTATCTTCACGCCCTTTCGGAGTGATTTTCGACACGGTTTTATTCTCAATTTCCAGTTTATCCAAAATGCTTTTTGTGGCTTTTATGAGCGAGCAATATCCATACTCATTGTTCTCCGCCAAATCTACTCTGTCTGTTCCTGCATATTTGGCTAATTTTATGGAAGTACCATTTTCATCAGCCAGCAAGTAGGACACATAATTCAAATCGCCATTTTCAGTTAGCATTTCCAAACTCTCTTTAAAGCGTTCGTTTAGAGTTAACTTCTTTTCATCGTAGTAAATCTTTAATTGCTCAAAACTCAGGTTTTGGCGGACTGATTTTATCTTGTTTAATGAGTTTCGGGTACGCGAAGCAAACAATGTTTCTATTAGGGTTTGAGGCATAGGTTCGGAGGCTGTACCGATACGGATAAAACAACCTTTTTCGGTCATTCCGTATTTCTTTTTGAAAAAGGGCTTTTCCGAACCGCCGGCCACAATAATTTTAATCAGATTTTTTCCGTCTTTGGTTTCTGCAACCACATCAAACAAGCCCATAGCGGAGGGAGAGATATTGTTTTTAATGCGGTCTTTTATCTTTAGCATATCGCCATCCACATCGGCTACACCAACCGTATTGCCTTTTTTATCAATGCCAATATAAATAATACCACCTTCGTGATAATTCAAAAAGGCAATCACTTCTTTCTCAATATCCACATCGTTATTGAGTTCCTGCTTATATTCTATACGGTTGGTTTCGGACATAATTTGCTGTTTTTTAGGTGTGAGATTCAATTAGTTTTTAGCTTCAATAATAAATCGTTATCCACTTTTAAAATAGTAAATACAATGATTCTTAAAAGAATATAGTACATGTTTTTTATTTCACTCTCTGAATCCGAATTTGTACCATGCGCAAATCTATTCCTTAACTTTAATCCATTTGTAAACTCTCTATCGTTTAAATAGTAATTTAAATAATCACATTCTAATTTATTAAAGAGAGTATTTTCTGTGCATAAAGAACCTTCAGTTATCATATTATCAATAATCTTTGTACAATAAATATCATAATGCCAATAACTTAATACGCCTTTTAAATAAAGCTGTTTTAAAATGAAAATTTGATTTGTATCACAGAATCTAACAAAACCGTTTTCATCAATATGTAAAAAATTACCTTTAATCAAATGATTAATACCACTTTGTTGGTAAGCCAAAAAATTCTCATATGGCACATTTTCCAATAAAACCAAATCATGTAAACAGTTATAATGTTTGTCTTTGAATGACTCAACATAATATAAACCAGATTGATCTGAGAAAAACAGTCTAATGATTGTTCTTAAATCTTCTGATTTTAAATAACAGTATTTTTTCTCGATGAAACTTGGAATCTGTGAAAAAGCATAAGATTCTGAGCTCATCTCAAACAACCCAAAGTCAATTTCACCATCTTCACAGTGCAATTTATATTGTCTTAGAAATGAATCATATTCAGCCAGCAACATTCTTATTCTTTCTAAATGACTTGTACCAGCTGTTGGTAAATTAAACCGAAATCCTTTTAATCCAAATTGGGTTTCAATATGTTTGGTGATATAATAATGTATTAAATACTCAATATTTATTTCTTTTTTTCTTGACAGTTCATGTTCTAACAAAAATAACTGTGCCAAAGATAAATAATCATTTCTTGTAAATTGCATTCCAGTTTTATATTCAAATCTGGAACTCATAAATATTGTTTCAAATATGTCCAACTCGGATTGTTTGTTCACTAAGCTAATGCCACATTGCCAATCAAGATACTTAAATAGGCTTTTAAATAGACTTAAATAATAAGAAGGATGATCAATCTTAAATATTATTTCTGTACTATATGAAAAGTACGGGCACAAAAACAAAATGTACATTAAACAACTCTCTAAAACGTTGATAATTAATGAATAATAAATTTTGGCTCAAAAACGAATTGTGCATTTGCTTAAATTTAGGTTTAATTGTTTGCTTATATGTTGGGTATAAATGCAAGCTGATACGCCTATAGCTCTCTTTTGTAGCACAACCAATACGCTATCATCCACATAATTGTCAATCAAATCAATTGATTTTTTGGCAGACCTTACAATATCGGATACAAAGGTGTAGGCATCGAAAATCTGACCGTTAAAAAAAATGCCTTGCATTGGTGGAAGTACAGTATTAATTTGTAAATCAATACGTCCAACCCGTTCATTCAAAGCTTGGATATTATCCTCAATACGGTTTATACGGTTGTTAACCGAATAACCTTTTAGCAAATAATCCTTTAAAATCTGATTTGCCCAAATGCGAAATTGAGTTCCCTGTTTGGATTTAACTCTATAGCCAACCGAAATTATGACATCGAGGTTGTAAAGTTTCATCTTACTAACTTGGGTTTTCCCTCGTATGGCACCATGTTGAGTGGTAAGTAAGAATTCCTTACATACCACTTCCCGTTGAAGCTCACCTTCTTTAAAAATATTGCCAATGTGTTGTGTAATAGCCACCCTGTTTCTACCAAATAGGCTTGCCATTTGTTCCTGACTGAGCCAAACTGTTTCATCCTCTATTTGTACTTCAACCCTTGTAAGTTCATCAGTTTGGTATATTACAATTTCATTGTTCAATTTCATACCCCAACTCTTTAAAAACGGTTAGCAGGTCTTGTTTCGATTGTGCTTCGGCACGAAGCAGGTCGGCCATTTCGGTTTGCAGGCTACGCATTTTTTCGTCGAAATCCACGTTTTCGTCGCGGTTTACAAATTCAATGTATTTGCTGGGTACCAACGAATAATCCTTGGCGCGTACCTCGTCGATGGTGGCGGCGTAACAATATTCGGGGATGTTTTTGTAATTCCCGTTTCCCCGTAGAGACGTGGCATGCCGCGTCTGTACCTGCCACGCGTGAAACGTCCCGGCAATATTCCGTATATCGGTTTCCGAAAATTGGATAAATTTCTTTTCGAACGGTTCGCCCATCTGGCGCAGATCCATAAACAGGATTTCGTTTTCGCGGTCGCGGTATTGTTTGGTTTCGCCGTTAACCTCTACCGTGCGGGCTTTTTTGTTGTGGTTTACTATCCACATTGTTACACTGATGTTGGTGGTATAAAACATATTCTGGGGCAATACCAAAATGGCTTCCACCAGTTTGTTGTCAATCAGCTTCTGGCGAATTTTGTATTCGTCGCCCCCGCCGCTGAGTGCACCGTTGGCAAGGATAAAACCGGCCACGCCGTTTTCGCTCAACTTGCTCACCATGTTCAATATCCAGGCATAATTGGCGTTTCCGGTAGGTGGCACTTCGTAGCCCCGCCAGCGTGGGTCATCTATCAGTTCGTTGTCGGCGCGCCAGTCTTTCTGGTTAAAGGGTGGGTTCGCCATAATGTAGTCGGCTTTCAGGTCGGGGTGTTGGTCGCGCCCAAAGGTATCTGCCGGCACTGCACCCAGATTGGCTGAGATGCCGCGTATAGCTAAGTTCATTTTGGCCAGTTTGTAAGTAGTAGCCGTGTATTCCTGTCCATAAATGGATAGTTCTTTTTTATTTCCGTGGTGGCTCTCTATAAACTTTATACTCTGCACAAACATACCTCCCGAACCACAAGCCGGGTCATAAATCACGCCTTTGTAGGGTTCTATCAGTTCGGCTATCAGGTTTACAATGCTTTTTGGGGTGTAGAATTCACCTTTTCCCTTGCCTTCGGCTAATGCGAACTTACTCAGAAAATACTCGTACACACGCCCCACAATGTCCTGCTGCTTGTCGCGCAGGGTGTCGATATTATTAATGGTGTCGAGCAGGGCAGCCAGTTTACTCACGTCCATATTCAGGCGCGAGAAATAGTTATCGGGCAATGCGCCCTTTAGCGCAGGGTTGTTTTTTTCGATGGTAAACAGTGCGGTATCTATCTTAATGGCTATGTCGGCCTGTTTGGCATTGGTTATAATGGTGCTCCATCGGGCTTCTTCGGGCAGGAAAAACACATTGCGCATGGTGTAGAATTCTACCATTTCCAGGTATTTTTCTTTGCCTTCGGCTATCAGCTCCGCGCGCCGTTCTTCAAACTTATCGCTGGCAAATTTCAGAAATATCAACCCCAGCACCACATGCTTATACTCCGACGACTCCACCGTTCCGCGCAACTTATTCGCCGAATCCCACAAACTTTCCTCTATACTTTTTTCTTTTAGTTGTTTAGCCATTATTATTGTTTAATAAAATTCTGTTTCTCCGCGCTGATTGATATATTCAATACATTATAATCAAACAAAAACCGATGTAAATTGAAAAGGAATTTGTTTTCATTTATAGGTTTAAATACTTCATTTTTTCAACCCCACAAAACTACAAAAAATTAGTTACATTTTCGTTTATTTGTTAAATTTATTTTGGAGAAATAGTAAAGCTTTTTAAGCATTTGAAAAAATCAACCTACAAGATTTTTGCAGATTGATTTCACTTGTTGTGAGTGTTTCTTTGAGTAACGCGCTCACTAAATCACATAAATGGTAAAACTTGTCCGTCACTGTCGAATTATTAATTTATTTAACTTTCGCATATTGTTAAGGGATTGATAAATAAACAATTAAAAAACAATGCAATTTGATTATCAATAGATTATAGGTTTAATAAATTTATTTATTTCGAACATGATTATGTGTTGCAGTCGGTAAAGTCCCTCTCCTCAAGGAGCCCCGATAGCTATCGGGGTTAGGGTGAGGTAGATTCTTGAAAATTAGATT
>Ga0247840_10002883_pt1 | contig 29908 bp, 28 predicted proteins | sample LaCruzMarch2015__FD_192404 | JGI IMG/M metagenome (GOLD analysis project Ga0247840, IMG submission 192404) | Freshwater microbial communities from meromictic Lake La Cruz, Castile-La Mancha, Spain - LaCruzMarch2015_17m | ecosystem: Environmental > Aquatic > Freshwater > Lake | place: Spain...
GACCTTTCAGACACTGCAGTAGATGCCTTCATTGCTGAAATGCAAGACAAGCTTGGCTTCCCCATCAGAAAAGCCAGCTCCACCAATGAAATGCTGACTGCAGACATCATCTGTGCAGCTACTTCAGCTTCTGAGCCACTCTTTGATGGCAAGCTCGTTAAACCGGGAACCCACATCAATGGCATTGGCAGCCATACCCCCCACCAACGCGAATTAGACAGTAGCATCGTGGCCAGGTCCTTGTTTGTCGGCGACTCCAGAGAAGCCTGTTTCAAAGAAGCCGGGGATATCATGATCCCGGTGAAAGAAGGCATCATCACAGAAGAGCATTTCTATGCAGAACTGGGAGAAATCCTCACAGGAAAGAAAAGTGGCCGGAAAGATGATCAGCAAATCACCCTTTTTAAATCGAATGGTCTTGCGATACAGGATGTGGCCACAGCGAAACTTGTTTATGACAAAGCAATGGCTGCCGGAATAGGCGTGACAGTCGAAATTTAGTCCCCTGATTTCCCTGGTGGTTGAAAAATAAATCAACCAATTTAAGCAAGCCATTACCGAAATCCCCTGATAATCAAGCTTCTTCCGAGGCCTGAAAATGCTTGTTTTTTGTTCATAAAAATTACCTGGGATTTCCCCCGGGTCAAATGTAATTTCTATCAAATTTTTCCTTACCTTTGTTACAGTATAAAAAATATATAACTAACTGATTATGAGTGAAATAAAGAATGGCATGTCACCTGCCGGTAACGGCAACTATACAGCAGAAAACATCCAGGTACTGGAAGGCCTTGAAGCTGTAAGGAAAAGACCTGCCATGTATATTGGCGATGTCAGCGAGAGAGGTTTACACCACCTGGTTTACGAAGTTGTAGACAACTCCATTGACGAAGCACTGGCAGGTTATTGTACCAAAATTGAAGTCTTTATTCATGAAGACAACTCCATTACCGTTATTGATGATGGTCGTGGAATCCCAACCGACTGGCATGAGAAAGAACAGAAATCCGCTTTGGAAGTCGTTATGACAGTCCTTCATGCAGGAGGAAAGTTCGACAAAGGCAGTTATAAGGTATCAGGTGGTCTGCACGGCGTCGGGGTTTCTTGCGTCAACGGCCTTTCTGCACACCTGAGGGCAGAGGTTTGCCGGGAAGGAAAGGTATTCGTCCAGGAATATGAATGTGGTATCCCAATGTACCCTGTCAAGGAAATTGGTGTCTCTGACAAAACCGGAACCAAAATCGTTTTTACCCCGGATGGTACTATCTTCAACACCCTCGAGTATAAATTCGAAATCCTGGCATCACGTTTACGCGAACTCGCCTTCCTAAACAAAGGTATATACCTTTCAATCACTGACTTAAGAGAAAAAGGAGAAGATGGTGAGTTTATTAAAGAAGTATTCTTTTCAGAAGGTGGGCTCAAAGACTTCATCGAATATCTCGATGTGAACCGCGAAAAACTGATTGAAGATTGTATGTATATGGAAGGTGAAAAAAACGACATCCCTGTCGAGATCGCCATGCATTACAACACATCATTCTCTGAAAATATCCATTCCTACGTCAACAACATCAACACCCACGAAGGGGGAACCCACCTGGCCGGCTTCAGACGTGGTCTGACGCGTACCCTCAAAGCCTATGCCGACAAATCAGGGATGCTGAGCAAACTCAAGTTTGAGATCAGTGGCGATGACTTCAGGGAAGGCCTGACTGCCATTATCTCGGTAAAGGTGATGGAACCTCAGTTCGAAGGACAAACCAAGACCAAACTCGGAAATACTGAAGTCATGGGTGCTGTCGACCAACTGGTCAGTGAACTCCTGGGTTATTACCTGGAAGAACACCCCAAGGATGCCAAACGCATCGTTGACAAGGTAATTCTTGCTGCCACTGCCCGTCATGCTGCCCGCAAAGCCCGTGAACTCGTGCAACGCAAAGGCGCCCTGTCAGGCTCAGGACTACCCGGAAAACTAGCCGACTGTTCTGAAAAAGATGCTTCAAAATGTGAGATCTTCCTCGTCGAGGGTGATTCCGCAGGTGGTACGGCGAAACAAGGCCGTGACAGAAGCTTCCAGGCGATCCTGCCCCTTAGAGGAAAAATCCTCAATGTGGAGAAAGCCATGCAGCACAAAATCTATGAATCAGAAGAAATCAAGAACATTTTCATGGCGCTCGGGCTTACCATCGGCACAGAAGATGACTCTATGGCGCTGAACCTCGACAAGTTACGCTATCACAAGATCATCATCATGACCGATGCTGACATCGACGGTAGCCACATCGCTACCCTCATCCTAACCTTCTTCTTCCGTTACATGAAAGAAATGATAGAAATGGGATATGTTTACATCGCAACACCTCCGCTCTACCTGATAAAAAAAGGAAAAGAAGAACGCTATTGCTGGAATGAAGAAGAACGTGTAGCCTATGTCAAAGAACTGGCAGCAGGAGGCAATGAAGCCAATGTACACATCCAACGCTACAAAGGTTTGGGAGAAATGAACGCCGAACAGTTGTGGCTCACCACCATGAACCCGGGATTCAGAACCCTACGCCAGGTCACCATCGAAAATGGCACTGAAGCAGACCGCATTTTCTCCATGCTGATGGGCGACGAAGTCCCTCCCCGCAGAGAGTTCATCGAGAAGAATGCCAAGTACGCCAACATCGACGTATAGACTGTCGATTGATTATCTTTACTGAATACTTTGTATACGCAAACTGCGTTAATTTGTGCTATCAATAACATTGCAATGAATTACATGAAACCTCTACGCTGGTCACTTCCTGTTGTTTTTCTCTGGCTGCTTTGCTCATTTATCCCGGGTGATGTAAAAATCAAAGATGAACAACTGATGAGAATGGTATTTGAAAATGTGAATATTAACCATTTCAAGCCGGTACCCATTGACAACGACTTCTCAAAAAAAGCCTATAGCCTCTATTTGAAGCGCCTCGACCTGAACAAAAGATTCCTGCTCCGCGAAGACATCCAAACCATGGAACCTTATGCAGTAAGAATCGATGATGAAATCACAAAGGGCTCTTTCGAATTCTTCGAGCTGTCGAACGGAATCCTCGAAAACCGCCTCAAAGACGTAAAAGGATTCTATAAAGACCTGCTATCCAAGCCTTTTGACTTTACCAGCAACGAAAATTACCAGACAGATCCTGACAAAAAAGATTTTGCCAAAGACCTGGCTGCCCTGAAAGAAGATTGGCGTAAGATGTTGAAATACGACGTATTAACCAGGATCGAAGAACAACTCAGCATTCAGGAAAAGGCAGAAAAGGACAAAGATACCAGCGTGGTGATCAAAACCATGGCGCAAATCGAGAAGGATGGTCGCGAAAAAGTCCAGAAACGCTATGATGATTGGTTCAAACGCATGGAACAGGATGACCGTGATGATCGCATGGCTTTTTACATAAACTGTCTGCTCAATGTGTATGACCCGCATTCTGGTTATTTTCCACCCAAAGACAAAGAGAACTTCGACATACAGATGTCAGGACAACTTGAAGGAATTGGCGCCACTCTGCAAGAAAAGGACGGCTATATCAAAGTTGCACAAATCGTTACCGGCAGCCCTTCATGGAAGCAAGGCCAGCTAAAAGAAGGGGACCTAATCCTGAAAGTAGCACAAGGCAATGCAGAACCTGTCGATATTGTCGATATGCGACTTGACAATGCTGTAAAACTCATCCGCGGTAAAAAAGGTACTGAAGTAAAACTTACTGTAAAAAAACCGGATAACAGCATCGTCATTATTTCTATAATCCGCGACATCGTTATTATTGAAGATACTTTTGCCAAATCTGTGATCCTGGATGTGCCCGGTGAAAAAGGCAAAATCGGGTATATTTACCTTCCTACATTTTACGCCGATTTCAACAACATGAATGGCCGCAGGGCTTCTACCGATGTCAGAAAAGAAATCGAAAAATTAAAAAAAGAGAACATTGATGGTATCATCTTCGACCTTCGCAATGATGGTGGCGGTTCCCTCCTAGATGCCGTCGACATTGCAGGCATGTTCATCACCAAAGGCCCTGTTGTGCAGGTCAAGGGACGTTATGGCGCACCCTACATCTATGATGACAAAGACGCCACCCTCGACTATGACGGTCCGCTGGTTGTCATGGTTAACTCCTACAGCGCTTCTGCTTCAGAAATCTTCGCTGCAGCCATGCAGGATTATGGCCGGGGTGTGGTTGTTGGCTCTCCTTCAACTTATGGGAAAGGTACTGTGCAACGTTTCTTCGAGCTTGAGAAAGGACAAAATGCCACGCAAGACCTGGGTAGTATCAAACTTACAATTCAGAAATTCTACCGCATCAACGGGGGCTCAACACAGCTTAAAGGTGTTACCCCTGACATTATCCTTCCGGATGTCTACAGCGAAGTAGACAGGGGCGAACAGGAATCCGATTATCCCATGCAATGGAGCCACATTGACCCTGTTGGCTATTCAAAATGGGATCATCCCCTACCCCTGGCCGATATCGTCAAAGCCACCGACCAAAGGATCTCCAAAGACCTTACCTTCACCCTTGTCAACGAGAACGCAAAACGTTATAAACGGATGAAGGATGACTCACAGGTTAGCCTCAACCTCGAGAAATACAGGGCTGAACAAAAGAAAAACAAAGAAGAGGCCAAACGGTATGAGAAGATCGGCAAAGACAGTACAGGCATCGTAATCACCCCGCTACAGCTTGATGTTGAAAGAATCAAACAGGATTCCTCAGCACAGGCCCGCACTACGGCCTGGCACAAAAACCTCAGGAAGGACATCTACCTGTACCAGGCTGCCCAAATCATGCAGGATATAGAAAGAAAGAAAAAATAATCAGGAATCAAGAAAGAGATTCCCATCAAAGCCGGTCGAAAGACCGGCTTTTTTTGATTCCAGCAGCAGCCGCTGAATGGCAGCCCTGCCATCCTGACCCAGATCCAGAGAATGCTGATTTACATACAATTCGATGTGTTGTCGGACAACTGCATCTGATGTCGACTGTGACAAGCTCTTGATAAACTCCCAACCCTCCATGGGATGATCAAAAGCATACTGAACACTTTCCTTCAGGATTTGGTTGACATCACGTTGTATTGCTTCAGGCAATGACCTTTTCAGAATGATGCCTCCAAGCGGTACGAGGGTGCTGGTCCGGCTTTCCCAAAGATCACCAACATCGGCAAGTTTATACAAACCTTTTGCTTCATAGGTAAATCTACTTTCGTGTATGACGAGCCCCACATCGGCCTGCCCATCGAGGACGGCATTTTCAATGTCAGAAAAGACCATCTCCACTTTGTTTGTTGCGTCAGGAAACAACAAAGACAGCAGCAAATTGGCAGTCGTATTTTGGCCCGGTATGGCAATGCGGCATTCGCTGATCTTCGCCAGCGGGATGGGTTCCCGGGAAACTAGCAAAGGCCCGCACTTTTCGCCCAATGCGGCACCGGCATCCAGCAACACATAATTCTCTGCCAAACCCAGAAAGGCAGCAAAGCTGATTTTGGTAATGTCAAGCGTTCCTGCAAAAGCCGCAAGGTTCAAGGCCTCAACATCAGCAATACGGAAGTCAAAGGACAAACCACGCAAGTCGATCCGTTGATTTACAATGGCATCAAAAATAAAGGCATCATTGGGACAAGAGGAAAAGCCAAGACTGAGTTTAGGGTTCGCATTCATCCTTCAAAAGTATAGAATCATCAGGGTATATCAAGAATAATGGCCTTTACTGCTGCCGAAAGATTTTCGAGTGCGAGCGGGATGTTCCAGTTGGCACGATTGCGTTTTTCGACATAATTGGAGATTGCCCTGATTTGAATGCAGGGAACACCTTCCTGGTGGCAGGCAAAGAAAAAGGCAGCACCCTCCATACTTTCTACCTCAGGGGAATGCTGTTCCAAGACAGATTGGATAGCCTTCTCATCCCCATGGACAGTATTGACTGTAATCCCACTGACATTTTTCAAGGCATTCAATGCAGTGTTCATTCCCGTATATGAAGCCAGCAGCTTGCCATTGACATAAGGAAACTCATCCTTTCCCAGAAGGGATATCTGGTAGGCCGTAAGGAATTTCTCACCGTCCTGGGCTCCCATTTCAGAAAAGCAATCTGAGCCGATATTGACGACTTGCCCGATTTTAATATCCCGGCTAAAACTACCGGCGATACCGACATTGATTGCCAGATCAGGTTTATACAACTGCAAGGTCTTCCCCAACCAAAAGGCTGTTGAAACCATCCCAACACCACAGACCATCGTTTCTATTTCGTGGCGAGGCACGACATCTGTCTCCCAGGCAATCGACTGTAGCACCCCTTCAAGTTCCTTTTCTGTAGCAACAACAATTAAAATACGCATGACATGAGATTGAACAACGAAAGTAATTGTTTTTATAGTTCGGCCCTGCAAACAGCCGGAATACAAAGCACCACGGCTGAAGAACTTACAATTTCAGGTTTTTCTGAACATCCATACAAAAGACAGAAAGCCTAACTTTACGCAACAATCTACAAAGCATGCAATTCAAAAGTGAGCGGCTAGTATACAGGCACTTCAAAGAAACAGACTTTGAAAACTTCCAACAGTTAACAGGAAATGCCCAGGTCATGGAGATGATTACCGGGCAGCCCCTGAACGAAGAAGAATCTTTCAAAAGGTTTTTAAGCCACCTTGAAACCAACAAACATGAGCAGGTCCTGGGCTGGTATGCGGTATCCCTAAAAGACAGCCTTGCATTTGTCGGGCTTGGCAAACTTGTGATGACTGAAGTTGCGCAGGCAGAAATAGGTTACTCCCTGCTTCCGGCATATTGGGGCAAAGGGTATGCCAGCGAGATCTCTGAGACACTGATCAGACAAGCCAGAAAACTTCCGGCCATATCATCTTTGATTGCCATCATAGATCCACAAAACATAGCCTCTAAGAAAATTCTTCAAAAAGGAAATTTCAACCTGTTGCTTGTTTGTGATATTGATGGATTACCAGCTGAGATTTATCAATTAGACCTATAAGGAAAGTGATCCCTAAGACCTGATATTCGGCTGTTCCAGACCATATCCCTTCTTCTTATCTTCAGCCTTTAAGAGGAAGGCAAAAATCAAGGCCAGAACCCCGAAAGACATGAAGATTAACATCGGAATGGTGTAATTATAGGAAGTAGTGCTTTTCCCATCCACAATCATGGTACCAGTTACGCAATATTTATCGAGCACCCAGCCAATCATATAGGGTACGCCCATCAAACCCCAGTTCTGCACCCAAAAGATCAGTGCAAAAGCAGTACCTAACTGACGCTCAGGAATGATCTTAGGCACTGAAGGCCACATGGCAGAAGGCACCAATGAGAAGCCAACACCCAGCACAATCATTAAAGCTATGGCGATGAAGTAACTGTTAAAAATGGCGATGGAAAACAAAAGGTGGACAGAGATAATCAACAAGGTACCAATGATCATAATGGTAGCGCCTTTCCCTTTTCTGTCGTAAATACTGCCAAAAATGGGTGTAAAAAGAATCGTACCGATAGGAAGTAAGCCTGGAATTGCGCCAGCCCAATAAGGACTAACACCAAATTTATTGACCATCAGGTCTGTTGCATATTTCAGAAAGGGGAATACAGCAGAATAAAACAAGACACAAAGGATGGCAATATACCACCAGCCTTTGTTTTTTACGATGCTGAGGATGTCACCCATTTTAAATTCTTCTTCAGGTTCTACTTCACGTCCGATTTTGTCGGAGGCGACAGAAGCATCCAGTTTTTTATCCTGAAAGGTATAGAGGAAAAAGGCAATTAAACCGATACACAGCATGATCAGACAAATCAGGACAGGTGCGGAGACATTATTAAAATAGAGGGCAACAGGCAGAGAAGTTGAGATTGCCAGACCCGTACCCAAACGTGCTATAGAAAGCTGGAGCCCCATGGCCAGGGCCATCTCATGGCCTTTGAACCACTTTACAATGATTTTTGAAACTGTGATACCCGCAACTTCCACACCAACACCGAAAATGGCGTAACCAATGGCGGCAACCATCACCTGGGCCTTCCATCCGAATAACATGGCACCATCTAAGGAATGTGTTGAAATTGCCCAGTATTTGATGGCAGTTCCTGCTACCATCACGGTTGCAGCCATCATTCCTGTAAAACGGACACCCATTTTATCGAGGATGATACCGCCAATAATCAGAAAGCCCAGGAATACATTAAACCAACCGTATGCGCTGGTAAAAAAACCATACTCAGTACTATTCCACTGCAATTCATTTTCCAGTAATCCCTTCAAAGGGGCCATTACATCAGCCAGGTAATAGCCGGCAAACATGGTAAAGGCAACAATCAGCAAGGCCGTCCAGCGTGCTGCTTTAGAATCGCGTAAGGTTCTCCTTAGTGTTTCAGTCATTATAATCTTCCTTTTAAGGTGGTTTTGAGGTGCCAAAAATACAGCTTTATTTTATCCTTGCTACAGAATAAGGTATTAACTCAGCTGATGAAGCCATTTCTGCTGCACATCAGTCAACAAAGCCCTATTTTCATAACTTTGCAAGCGCATGAAGTCTTCACCTTATAATATACCCACACTCAGCGTTTTGCTGTTTCTCTGCATTTCGATGCTGCATGGCATTCAAGGTATGGCCCAACTCAGTCATTCCGGAACACCTTATGCTTATGGGCAAGCCAATACGTCGGCTTCAGTCCCGCTCATCAAATTAGAAAGGCCCAACCTGATTCCAATCGACAGTGAAGACGCTATTAATGACAAAGCGGGAATGCCGTTTCGCTTCGCAGTTTGCGTAAAAACAAATCTAAACCTCAGGAATTCAGGCCAATGGGAGACCTTAAAGGATGACAGCAAGGTATGGCGGCTGCGGGTCAGAATCCCGGGGGCACTCGCCCTCAGTTGTTATTTTGATGCCTTTCACCTTCCCTTAGGATCAAAGCTATTCATTTACAGGCCAGATCATACCAAAATGATTGGGGCATTCACCGCTGAGAACAACCAGCCAGACAGTTTATTCGCAACTGAGCTTATTGCAGGAGATGAGATAATCCTTGAATATCAGGAAGCACATGACAATCCTGAGGCCGCAATCATTTCTCTTTCAGAAATTGATTATGCCTACCGTGGCATCCGGCTTCTCTCAAAATCAGGGACAGATTTCGGAGGCTCCGGGACCTGTGAAGTCAATGTGAACTGTGGAGAAGGCAATGACTGGAAAGACGAAAAGCAAGGGGTGGTCAGGATAAAAGTCAGGCTTGGGACTTCCGCCTATTGGTGTACAGGGACACTTTTAAACAACGTCCGTCAGGACTACAAGCCCTATGTACTCACTGCTGACCACTGCGGACAACTGGCTACTACGGCAAACCTCAGTCAATGGATTTTCTATTTTAATTACGAAACCGATGCCTGTCCCGACCCCGTAGGGGAACCTATCTATTTCACCCTGGTTGGCGCAGTTAAAAAGGCCTCCAGCGGATATCCCGGAACCATCACAGCTTCAGACTTTTACCTGGTACTACTGAACAACAAAGTACCTGAAACAATCAACCCCTATTTTGTTGGATGGTCACGCGAAAATAACGCCTCCTCCACAGGTGTCAGCATCCATCATCCGCAGGGTGATATAAAAAAGATTTCGACCTATGGTACGCCAACAGTCTCATCAAGCTGGACATCGACACCCAACACACATTGGAGTGTCAAATGGATGGCTACGGCAAATGGGCATGGCGTCACCGAAGGGGGTTCTTCCGGTGCTCCGCTGTTTAATGCACAACACTTATTCATGGGACAGCTAAGTGGCGGTGGCTCAGATTGCAGCTCACCTACTTCGCTGGATTATTATGGCAAGTTCAGCTATTCCTGGAACCCTGGTGGCAGCGATTCGACAGGAAACCTTGTTCACTGGCTGGACCCGGACAATGCAAACCCCAGCTCCCTGGCAGGACTCAAGCCAAACATAAGCTATGTCCAGGCCAATTTCAGCGCAAACCCTGATACCATCATTGTTGGCAATGCTGTCAACTTCACCGACCTGAGCACCGGAGAACCTGATCAATGGCTCTGGACTTTCAAAGGAGGTGTGCCCTATCAGTCGACTTTGCAAGACCCCGGCCTGATATCGTACAATAAACCAGGGATTTACACAGTTAGCCTCAAGGTCTCCAACAGCGAAACCTCGCATACCATCACCAAATTCAAATGCATCAAGGTAATTCCCAATATTTATCCGAACCCTTTCGGGGATAAGTTGTTTATTGATATGGGCGACAATACCATTGAAGATTTTACTGTTGAGGCATGGGACATACTTGGAAGACCACTGAAATTTGTTGTTGAAGAGATCAATGCATCACACAAGTACCGTATTGAATTTTTGAATAAAACGTCCAAAATGATTTATCTGAAAATTAAAGCACCCGGTATCGATTTAAGCAGGAAAGTGATGTTTATTAATAATTCAAAATAACCCCAGCTACAGAATTTCATGAAGAGACATATTTTCCTATTCTTTTTCCTTTGCCTGACTGGAATCGCTTTCGGACAGGACCACCATCCCAACCGCTGTAATACAACAGAATACAACGAAAAAATATACTCCGCTAAACCTCAGTCACGGCTTCAGCACGAGTTGCTTAAATACAAGATCGAACAAATTCTTCTTCAGAAAAACACGGCACTCGACTCTTCCTCAATCACGATACCGGTGGTCGTCCATGTTGTCTATCATACTGAGGCTGAAAACATTTCTGATGCCCAGATCTATTCTCAGATCGATGTATTGAATGAAGACTTCCGCAGAATGAATGCAGACAGTGTCAATACGCCTTCCATGTTCAAATCCCTAGCTGCGGATTGTAGCATCGAATTCTGCCTGGCAAAACGCAACATGGACACAGTGACAAGCACCGGGATTGAGCGTTACCAGACATCTGTCCTTGCCTTTCCCATGGACAACTCTATGAAATCCTCTATGACAGGCGGATTGGATGCCTGGGATCCAGACAAATACCTCAACTTATGGGTTTGTAATATGGCAGGCAATGTGCTTGGTTATGCCCAATATCCGGGAGGGACAGACAGCACTGATGGTGTCGTTATTCACTATTATAACTTCGGACGCATAGGCGATCTCGATCCGCATTACAACCTGGGCCGCACTGCTACCCATGAGATCGGGCATTGGCTTGACCTCTACCACATCTGGGGTGATGACTTTGGCTCCTGCGATGGCACCGATTATGTTGACGACACCCCCAATGCCAAAGATGCCAATTACTATTGCCCCAACCACCCCCGCCTAACGATCTGCAACAGCACTGGAGAGATGTTTATGAATTACATGGACTATTCTGATGACGACTGTCTAAACACCTATACCCACGGGCAAAGAGACAGGATGTGGGCAGCCATTTTCGCCGGTCGGCCGGGACTGCTTACTTCAGATGGATGTAGCCCCATCATCGGAATCGAAGAAAATGAGTGGCTGCAGGAAGTTCGTATCTTCCCAAATCCCGGGAAGGGAATTTTCAACATCCAGGCACGTCTGAAACACCCCATGGCTGTTCATTTGCGTGTAACAGACATCCTTGGGAATATTGTATTACAACAGGAGTTTACTGCTGAGCAGTCGGCAGAAATGTCGCTCAATTTGACAGGGAATCCAAATGGCCTATATTTCCTTCAAATGATAAGTGCTGCCGGAAGTCATAGTGAGAAAATCCTCCTTTCACATTAATCTTTTTCAATCCGCATCAAATCCCCATGAATATTTCAACAATATCACAATTAAACCTTGACAAGGAACTGGAAACCATTGCTAATAAAGTACTTGGCGACCAAAGAATCAATGCAGCAGAAGGCGTTTTGCTCTATGAGAAGGCACCTTTAGGACTGCTCGGCTTACTGGCTGACCATGTCCGAAAACAAAAGAATGGTGATGACACCTTCTTTATCCGGAATATGCACATTGAACCTACCAACATCTGCATCCATCATTGCCGGTTCTGCTCCTATTCTGCCCGTCAGACAGGCAATGCCTGGGAATCGACACCGGATGAAATGCTGGACATCGTACGCAAGCTGGAAAACAACATCCAGGAGCTTCATATTGTAGGAGGCGTCCATCCGACCAAGGATGTGACCTATTACGGCGAATTGATCAAAGAAGTCAAAAAGATACGTCCTGACATTTTTGTGAAAGCCTATACTGCCATAGAATTGGATTTCATGATCAGCAAATCGGGGATGAGCCTGGAAGATGGCCTTAGCTACCTGAAAGCATGCGGCCTGGATGGGCTTCCCGGCGGTGGAGCAGAGATCTTTGATGAAGATATCAGGAAGCAGATTTGTGAAGACAAAGCCACTGCGACAGAATGGCTGCACATTCATGAGGTGGCACACAATACCGGCATACCCACCAATGCAACCATATTGTACGGTCATATTGAGAACTATGCACACCGCATTGACCACTTAAACCGGCTGCGTGAACTCCAGGACAAAACCCATGGCTTTAATGCCTTTATCCCGCTAAAGTTTAAGAACCAAAACAACGAACTTTCCAATCTGGAAGAAGCTTCAGTGATAGAAGACCTGAAAAACTATGCTGTCAGCAGGATCTACCTCGACAATTTCAGGCACATCAAAGCCTATTGGCCGATGATGGGCAAGAACATAGCCCAATTGTCCTTGTCCTTTGGCGTTGACGATCTTGATGGCACGATCAACGACTCTACCAAGATCTATTCTTTGGCCGGCTCTGATGAACAGAATCCGACGATGACCGCCTCAGAAATGGCAGAGATGATCACCCTGGCCGGACGCAAACCCATCGAAAGGGATGGTTGGTACAAACCTGTTACCAATTAATAAATACTGTTTGTGATTCACACACATGCAGACAAAAAAAAAGCGAAGCCGTTGTGACTTCGCTTTTTTTATTATTTCAATGCGAGTTTTTTTTTCACGAGGGGAAGCAGATCCTCACCTCCATCTGAATAAATCAGGTTTCCAAGTGTCTCTGCACTGTTAAATACGTAGGTGAAGCCATTTTCCTTGGCAACATCCTTCACAGCCTGACGAGCCTTTGTAATGAGGGGCTCAGTAAGCTCCTGTTCTTTTTTCTGCAGACTTTCCTGAGCAGAAGCCTGGAAGGCCTGAATCCTCTCCTGGAGGTCAACAATTTCTTTTTCTTTCGTCTTCTTGATCAGATCTGAAAGCGTTGCAGAACTAGCCTGGTAATCACCCAATTTGGTTTCATACTCATTTTGCATGGCATCCATCTGAGTTTTCAGTGAAGCACCATACTCCTGGTATTTCTTCTGGGCAGAATCCATACCCGGCATCAGTTGGTAAAGCGCAGCAAAATCAATGTGCCCGAGTTTTACAGGTTTCTGAGCAAAAGTGTTGGTTGTCAGCGACAACATGAAAGCTAAAAATAAGACTGGAATTAATCTTTTCATAAGGATAATCAAAAATTATGTTTTGGTAAAAATAATAAATCAAATGGAATTGCCAAACTAAGCGGCCTATTTACTTCTCGCCTTTGGCTTTCACAGTGCCTCCAAGTTGTTTCAGGACATCGTCGCTCAGGTCCAGTTTCGGGTCGGCATACAGAATACTGATGGTACCGGCTTTGTCAAAAACGAAAGAAAAGCTTTTGCGGGTTGCAATCTCTTCAACAGCATTAAAAACCTTATCCTGAATGGGTTTCACCAATTCCTGGCGTTTTTTAAAGAGATCTCCATCTTTACCGAAATGCTTTTTCTGCAGTTCCTTGGCTTCCTTCTCTTTCTTCACGATTTCTTCTTCACGTTGCTTTTTCATTTCCTCTGGGAGGAGGACTGATTCAGCCTGGTACTTCTTGTACATTTTGTCGATCTCAGAAAACTTCACTTCAACTTCCTTCTGCCAATCGACACTCATGGCATCCAATTTCTCCTGGGCATCTTTGTAATCCTGGATGTTATCAAGGATATACTGGGTATCAACATAGGCATATTTCTGGGCCATTGAAAAACCAGCAAAGGCAAAAAGCAAAAACGCGGTTACAAAATACTTTTTCATGGATTTACGCTTAATTTGTTCGTATTAATGTCTCTAGCAAAAAACCTGCCAAGACATTTCAATTGCAATTATTTTAGTCAATAGACTGATTAATAGAGAAATGAAACTGACTCCCATTTGCGCCGGGAATTCCTGGAACCGGATCAAATCCATAGCCCCAATCCAGTCCGAGTGTGCCAAACATGGGCAGGAATACCCTGATCCCTAAGCCGGCAGTTCGGTATAGGTTGAAGGGATCGAATTCCTTGAATGTCCGCCAGTCATTGCCTGCCTCAAAAAAGGCAGTCATGAAAATTGTGGAACTCGGGTTCAAAGAAACAGGATACCTGAGTTCCATCGTAAGTTTGTTGTAGATGGTCCCACCGATGGGGGTTGTGGCATAGTCAGGCGTCAGTGACTCATTGGCATACCCTCTCATCCCGATTACTTCCCTTCCATCCAGGCTGTTGTATCCCGACATTCCATCGCCGCCAAGGTAAAACCTTTCGAAAGGAGTAATGCCCAGCTTTTTATTATAGGTCCCCAGGAAGCCATACCTTACCCTGGTCATCAGCACAAAATTGTCAACAAGCTTGGTAAAGAAAGCAGCTGTAATCCTGTATTTATGATACTCAACCCACTGATAACGCTCGGCCAGATCCATTAGATCATAATTCTTACCATTAACGAGGGAATAAGGTGGGGTAAAAATGAAGTTCACAGAAACTTCAGAACCGGATTTAGGATACAAGGGTGCATCAATAGAAGAGCGTGAGATTGTCAATCCATAATTGAAGTTATAGAAATTCCCATTCCTGATATTCAAAATCGAACGATAGTTTTTAATCTTATAGCGCTGAAAGGTAAATGCATGGCTTAATGAAAAGTAGTCGTCAGGCCATTTCAGTCGTTTGCTGAGGGAGGCAGTTACCCCATCAATGACATAACTATAAAAATTGATGTTGGTTTTTGCCAGGCTGTTGGAATAATAGCTGTGCCAATAGGCAACACTCAAGGCATTGGGTTTCTTACCTCCCCACCAGGGTTCAGTAAAGGAAAGGTTATAACTGAAATAGCCTGCACCATAGGATTGGAAGCGGATTCCCAGCTTTTGTCCATCCCCGGAAGGAATTGGTTTCCAGGCATTGGGCTTGAAAAAATTGCGCAGGGAGAAATTGTTGAAAGAGAGCCCAAGTGATCCTACTACTCTGCCATAGCCCCAGCCACCGGAGAGTTCGATTTGGTCGGAGGAGGTCTCTTCCACATTGTATTCAATATCCACAGTACCGTCGGCGGGATTGGGTTTAGGCACTGGATTCAGCTTTTGCGCATCGAAATACTTCAGCTGGGCAAGCTCTCTCACAGTACGGATGATGTCGGTACGGCTGAACAATTGCCCCGGACGCGTTCTCATTTCACGAAAGACAACATGGTCATTGGTCTTGGTATTCCCTTTGAGTTGAATTTTGTTGATCCTGGCCTGCTTTCCTTCGCGTATCCTGATTTCAACATCGATAGAGTCATTCTCCACCCTGACTTCAATAGGGTCTACCGTAAAGAAAAGGTAACCATCATCGAGATACAAGGTGCTGATGTCGAAGCCTTCAGGATTACCTGACAAATTCGCTGTAAGGTCTGACTGATTGTAGATATCGCCTTTGTTAATTTTCAGAATCTCACTCAATACTTTTGAGGAATACTTGGTATTCCCTACCCATGTAATGTTCCTGAAATAATACTTCCTTCCCTCATCAACAGTGATGTCAATGTTGATTTCGTTGTTGTTGACCTTATAGATTGAATCCTTTGTTATGATGGCATCCCGGTAGCCGAGTTCATTGTATTTCTCAATCAACTTAATCTTATCAGCTTCATAATCAGCCATGATCAGCTTGGATGATTTAAAGAAAGTTGGGCGGATCGTCGTGTTATAAGCTGATTTTAAGTGTGTGGCAAGGGCTTCAAACCGTCCTCTTATCAAATATCTTGGGCTTATATTCACGATTGAGTCGACCATTCTGAAGGGGTAAATAATACCTTTCTCCCGCGTATCCTTCAAGCTTCGTTTAGCCACTTGCTCATTGATGGCATTACTTCCGATGATGTGGATGTTGTTGATCTTCACCTTGCCGTTTTTCTTGATATTGATAAACAGGATAACGGCATTTTCACGGGTTGTATCTCTTTTCTGGATGATATCACAACTCGTGTTGAGGTAGCCCTTCTTCACATAGGTGGCTTTGATCAGGTTCTTAGCCCTGACAATGACATGTTCGTTGATGACATCACCGGCTTCGAGTTTAATATCCTTCCGCAGGTCTTCAATTTCTGATTTTCTGACCCCAGTAAAGGCAAATTTCGAGAGACGTGGTCGTTCAGTAAGGTGGATATTAAGGAAGATGCGGTCGCCCTGAATTTTGTCGGCAGATATCGTAACTGTCTCGAAAAGACCTTGTTCCCACAATTTTTTGACTGCTTTGGTGATGTTTTCCCCGGGTACTTTCACCCTATCGCCGACGACTAATCCAGAAAGATTGATCAGGGCAGTATTATCAAGGTAAAGGACACCTGTGACAGTAACGCCACCAATTTCATAGTCGATGGGATTGGCATAATCTATTAGTCCATCCTCTACGCCCGATTTGACCTGAGCAAGCAGCAGCAGTGGAAATAACAACAATGGCAGCAAGAGTGACAGCCGATTTTTTATCATAGTTTATTCGGCTTTTATTTGTTCACTTGTCATACCAAATCTCCGTTCCCTGTTTTGATAATTGACAATGGCTTCGTATAAATCTTCTTCTTCGAAATCAGGCCAATATTTTTGGCTGAAAAAGAGCTCTGCATAGGCAATCTGCCATAAGAGGAAATTACTGACTCTGAATTCCCCACTGGTACGAATTAACAATTCCGGGTCAGGGAGGTTCGTTGTTGTCAGTTTGGAGGCCAAAAGTTCAGGCGTAATGAGGTTTGGATCCAGCATCCCTTCCTTTGCGAGGATAGCGAGCTGTTTTGCTGCTTCAGCGATCTCCCAGCGGGAGCTATAACTTAGTGCGAGGACCAGGGTCATCACATCGTTTTGACTTGTTGCCTCGATGGCATGTTTCAGTTCTCTGCAATTCTTCTCACCCAGACTTTCAAGGTCTCCGATGGCGAGCAGTTTGATTTTATTCTTATTGAGTGTAGATATTTCAGCTTTCAGGGACTTCACCAGCAGGTCCATCAAGGCATCGACTTCCCAGCGAGGGCGGTTCCAATTCTCGGTAGAGAACGCATACAATGTCAACACCTTAACGCCGACTTCCGCACAGGCCTCAGTTACTTTTCTGACAGAGGAGACCCCATTTTCATGACCCAATATCCTGAGCAGGCCACGCTGCTTGGCCCATCTACCATTACCATCCATGATAACAGCAATGTGCGCAGGCACGCGCCCGGGGTCGATTTTCTCTTTCCAGCTCATGGGTGATTCAGTGTCAAAATAAAAAATCAGGCATGGGCCTAGTTATTAGAGAAAAACTCATCATACTTACGTCGGTTTTGAAAATCACGACAACCATGATCTTTCTGTGTCACAATCTTCATTGTCAAGGTAATTCCTGTAAATGAATACCAGTCTTTTGTGCCGGCATTGCCCCTGGCTTTACCCGGTTCAATAACGGGTGAGCCCGGAGTGGAGAGCGAACGGTTTGACAAAGCAGCTGCTATCGGTCCCTTTTCTGCTTCAAGTTGAATTGGGTCAACATAGGTGGTACTGACATCATCCAGGTAATCTGTAAAAGTCTTTCTAAGACTCCATTCTGCTCCAATGCAGAGGTATTTCGTTAAACCATATTTAATCCCGATACCAAATGGGAAAGCCACTTGTGTAAGAGAATATGTTTGACGGTTTGGGAAAGCGGTAGTGCCTTGACCTTCAGTACCAAGCGGCTGAAGCTCATACCATTGTCCATTATACTTTGCTTTTGGATTGAAATTGTAAATGGCAAGACCAGCAAATATGTATGGAGAAAAACGGTATTTGTCGCTGCCTGTGAAATAAGGCAAAAAGTTCAATTCAATTTGTCCTGAAAAATCCATCAGGCTGGATTTAAAACTTAGGTTACGTTCTTTGTCAAAACCCACTTGGGAGGCATCATCGCCGAGTAAGCCCCCATACAACGCATTTACTTTCAATGCCCACCTCAGATTCAGGTTATAACGGTAAACCACACCAAAGGCAGGCTGGATATTCCCGAAATGACGGTTAGGATTCAGGTCGCCGAGGTAATAACTGCCACCGGCAAATAGGCCTACCTCCGAACGTTGGGCATAGGTACTAAGGCTAATAAGTGCAAAAAATAGTATGAGTACTTTCTTCATTAATTTGCTAAATATTAGAGAATCAGCGACATCCGCAAAAATCTCCATTTGCAAAGATAGTAAGGTAAAGGCAATAAACGCAAGGTTTTCTTATAAATTGCTTCAATCCTAATTCCTTTTATCCAGTCCCCAGTTGAGTTTCTCCCTGATGGTACTGAAAAAATCTTTGCCCATGGTCTTGATGAGCTTCACCCCAAACTCTTCTTTCCGGATGGTCAGTTCTGTTTTTGCATGCAGGGCAATGGAACGTGAATCCAGGCCGACGAAGAAATCATGATTTCTATCCTCAACGATCAGCCGAATGACACTGTTATCGGGGATAACAATGGGCCTCACAGTAAGGTTATGAGTGGCAATCGGGGTGATTACAAAGTTCTGACAATCCGGGGTAATGATAGGACCTCCACAACTCAGATTGTAGGCAGTTGATCCTGTAGGTGTGCACACAATCAGCCCATCAGCCCAATATGAATTGAGGAACTGCTCATTAATAAAGGTATGGATCAGAATCAGGGATAGGGGTGCCTTTTTATAAACCATCAGGTCATTCATGGCATAATTGATGTCGCCAAACAGCTTATCCTGGCTTTCTACACGCAACAAACTCCTGGTTTCAAGGGTATATTGATGATTTAGCAATTCATCAATAGTAACAGCGATTTCTTCTTTCGAAATATTCGACAGAAAACCCAGGCGACCTGTGTTAACACCCAGGATCGGGATCTCTGAGTCCCTGACCAATGTTATTGTATCCAGCAGTGTTCCATCACCACCGATTGACAGCAACAAGTCAAGCTTTCCCCGGAGGTCGGTATGTGTGTTAAAAAGTTCAACAGGAGTTTCTATCGGGATGCTGGCAGTAACTTCCTTATAAAAAGGGGCATACACAATGATGCCAACATGAGCCTCCTCAAGTTGCTGCAGGAGTTGAATCAGAAAAGGATGATGCTCCGGGCTCAGGCTCTTACCGAAAATGGCGATGTTCATGCTTCAAGGAGGTAAAATGTATGACAAGCAGGCATAGGCCTTAATGCTCAGATATTCAGGTAAGTCATCAAAGAATCATAACGGTCACGCATAAGTTCATTATAATCGCCTTCCGTAAAACTTGCTTTTACAGTATAACTATAGCGGTTAAATGTCTGAAGGACAGCACTGATGTCGAGTTTATTGAGTTTCAAAGTGACTTCCATTTTGGTGGAATCGGGTCGGGTATTGATAAACACACTTAAAATTGAGGTATCATTTGATTCAACGATCTGGGCAATTTCGTTCAGGCTGTAATCTCTTTCATTGATCTCCAGAACGATAAGCCCACCCGGATTAACAATAGAAGTCATGGCAGCAAATTGCTCCACGATGGCAGCCTGGTTGATTACACCCAGATAACGGTCATTTTTGTCGAGGACCGGCAATAAGCTGAGTTTGCTTTCCGACATCAGGCGAATGACATCATAAACATGCTGGTCTTCTGTCACCGACAACCTGCCCAATGACAGCCTGTGGTTACCTACAGCCTCTTCGAGGTGGTTATAGATATTGATGTCATCCTCAGAAATAAGTCCTAACAATTCCTGGTCGTTGACAACTGCCAGATGAGAAACCCTATACTCGTCCATAAAACCAAGGGCATCCAAACCCGTTGCTGAGGTTCTGATGGGTGGAATTTTGTCTGTAATGAGTTCTTTGGCTAGCATAACTGGGCAAATGTACTGATAATTATATCGCTCACATTTGAAATACTTTATAACTTTATCCCGGCCAAGCTGCCTTTACATGCCTACACTATGACACATCTCAGCGTCAACATCAACAAAATAGCCACCCTGCGTAATGCGCGCGGGGGTAACATGCCCGATTTACTCAAAGTTGCCCAGGATTGCCAGCGCTTTGGGGCACAAGGTATCACAGTACATCCACGCCCCGACGAGCGCCACATCCGTTACCGGGATGTTTTGGACCTCAGACCCCTGGTATATACTGAATTTAACATAGAAGGTTATCCTTCCCGAGAGTTTATCGACCTGGTTATCAAGGCGAAACCTGAACAGGTTACCCTCGTACCGGATCCCCCGGAAGCCCTGACCTCCAATGCCGGCTGGGATACCATCGCCCATGCACAACTCCTGGCAGAGGTCATTGCTGAATTTCATCATCATGGCATCCGAACCTCTATCTTCATAGAAACCGATGCAAGGATGATAGAATACGCTGCAAAGACAGGAACCGAGAGAGTTGAGCTTTACACAGAATCCTATGCCGCACAATACCCAAAAGATCCTGCATTGGCCGTTAAAGCCTTTCGGGAGGCTTCTTTGGTGGCAAAAGCTGTTGGGCTGGGCCTGAATGCAGGACACGACCTCAGTCTTGAAAACCTGCAGTATTTCAGTGAAAATGTCCATGATCTGCTGGAAGTGTCGATTGGTCATGCCCTGATCAGCGATGCTTTGTATTATGGGCTTGAGAATACCATCCAGATGTATCTCAGGAAGTTATGAATTTATTCTACCGTCATTTCGGAGAAGGCCCTCCCCTGATCATCCTGCATGGCTTGTATGGGATGTCAGACAATTGGGTTACTTTGGCCCGTCGCATGGCAGAAAAGTTTGAAGTCTTTATCCCTGACATGAGAAACCATGGTCAGTCGCCCCACAGCCCAACCCACAATTACCCGGCGATGGCCGATGATGTGCTGGATTTTATTTCTGAACACAAGATCAAAAAACCCATTATCCTGGGTCATAGCATGGGAGGCAAAGTGGCCATGCTGGTCGCCACAGAAAACCAGGAAATGACAGAGCGACTTATTGTGATCGACATTGCACCCAAGGCATATGATCTGAAAAACATCCACCTCGACATCCTGAAAGCCATGCAGTCAGTGGATTTCACCAAAGTCACCAACCGCAATGAGGTGGAAGAAATCATCAATGAGCAGATTACTGATCCCAGGATACGCCTGTTTATCCAGAAGAACCTCTTCCGCAGAGAGCGCAATGCCTTTGGCTGGCGGGTGAATCTGCAAGCCATTCATGACAACCTCGACCTTGTGGCAGATGGCCCCGCTTTAGAAGGCGTGTATGAAAAACCTGCCTTGTTTGTCAGAGGTGGCCAATCTGATTATATCCTCGATGCGGATTTCCCGCTGATTCGTAAGTTTTTTCCTGTTTCCCTCATCCGTACGATAGAAAATGCTGGTCATTGGGTGCATGCGGATGCACCCAAACAGCTATGCAGCATTTTGCGTGAATTCACCGGACAGGATTGTCCTTATGATGCTGATGAGACAACAATAGTTTAAGGAGAAAATCAGGCAGCTTTTTCTTTCAGTGCCCTGCTGGCGACCCAAATGCTGATTTCAAAAAGTCCGTACAAGGGAATGCTCACCAGGATCTGGCTAAAAACATCAGGTGGTGTGATAACAGCGGCAATCGTCAAAATAATGACGAGCATATATTTCCGGGTTCTTTTCAGGTAGGCGGGTGTAATGAGTCCAATACGCACAAGGAAGAAAACCACGACAGGCAATTCGAAAACGATTCCTGAGGCAAATGTTGCAGAGACTACTGTACTGATATAGGATGTCAGGGAAATCTGGTTGGCCACCAAATCACTGACCTGATAACCTCCGAAGAAGTTTACAGTAAGCGGGACAATCACATAATAGCCGAACAGGACGCCAACAATAAAAAGTAAGGAAACCACCCCAGCACCGATGCGTGCCATCCGTCTTTCCTTCTTTTTCAGCGCCGGGCGCAGGAAACGCCAAAACTCCCATACGATATAAGGAATCCCGACAATCAGGCCGGCTGCCATGGAGATGTAGACATGGGTGGTAAACTGTCCCGACATATTCAGGTTAACGATCTTGAGTTCGATGTTATCCATGCATAGGTTGCCAATGTGCAAAAAGGTTCCTATCCAACAAAAAAACTGGTTTGTAACAAAATCTGAATGGGTTGGGGCAAGGATGATGCCATCGAAGATAAACTTACGCCCAATGAAAGCCCCGATTGACAAGATGAAGATGGCCAGTACAGAACGGATGATGTGCCGCCTGAGCTCTTCCATATGATCCCAGAAAGACATCTCCTTTTCTTCGGGTTTTGCCTTGGGTTCCTTTTTATTGCTGACGGTCTCTTCCATAATCGACTGCAAAAGTAGCAAGGTTTGACAATTATGGGCCTAAAAATGAATTGCCCTCCATAGTTTAGGCTTTTTTCTATCTTTAGGGCATGAAGATTCTCCTGACTGGTGCTAATGGTTATATCGGAAAGCGTTTAATTCCTGTCCTGCTGAGTCAGGGTCACGAAGTTTTTGCCTGTGTGCGCGACCGTCATCGTCTGACGCCCTATCTGGGTCATGACGGCATCCGAATCATCGAAGTAGATCTCCTGAAAGATCCTTTTCAGCAGGAACTGCCGATGCAGTTTGATGTGGCCTATTACCTGATTCACTCCATGAGCACCAGCGAAAAGGACTTTGCCACCCTGGAAACGACAACTGCCCGCAATTTCGTGCAATGGATCAACCACAGCAGTGCGCAGCAAGTAATTTTCCTCAGTGGGCTGGTGAACTCCGACAAACTCAGCCGGCATCTGGAGTCACGTAAAAATGTCGAAGCAATCCTGTCGACTTGCCAGGTACCTGTCACTACCCTCAGGGCCGGCATCATCCTGGGCTCAGGCAGTGCTTCTTTCGAGATTATCCGAGACCTGGTCGAAAAACTGCCCATCATGATTACCCCGGCATGGGTGAACACCCGTTGCCAGCCCATCGCCATCCGCAATGTGCTGGAATACCTGAGTGGTGTCATGCTGAAACCCGCCAGTTATGGCCATAGTTATGACATCGGGGGGCCGGACATACTCTCGTACAAGGAGATGATGCTTCAGTTTGCCGAGGTGAGAAAGCTAAAAAGACGCCTCCTCATCATTCCCTTCATGACCCCAAAGAGTTCGTCCTATTGGCTATATTTTATCACCTCTACCTCTTATTACCTTGCATCTAACCTGGTCGACAGCATGAAAGTGGAAGTCATCTGTCAGGATCAGGAAATACGGAAAATCGTCAATCATCCATTGATCCCCTATAAGTTGGCCATAGAGTTAGCCTTCGACCGCATGGAGCAAAACCTCGTCCTTTCCAGCTGGCGTGATGCCATGGTAGCAGGCAGCCGCAACCTGATCACGGACTCCTTCATTGAAGTTCCGGTCTTTGGTTGCTATAAAGACAGCAGGCTGGTCCCCATTAAAGGCAACACACGGAAAGTCATCAAAAACATCTGGAGTATCGGGGGTAAACAAGGCTGGTATCATGCCAACAATCTCTGGCGTCTCAGGGGATTCATCGACAGGATGGCCGGGGGCGTAGGCCTCCGAAGAGGCAGGACCAACCATTGTATCCTTGAATCCGGCGATGCGCTGGACTTTTGGCGTGTGATGCTGGCCGACAAAGAAAAAGGAAGGCTGTTGCTCTTTGCTGAGATGAAGCTTCCCGGGGAGGCCTGGCTGGAGTTTTCTATCGTTCAGAAAAACCACCAGGACTACCTCAGCCAGGTAGCCACTTTTCGCCCCAAAGGCGTGATGGGGAGGTTTTACTGGATGCTGATGCTGCCTTTTCATGCTTATATCTTTAGCGGGATGGCAAAGAAAATTGCGGGGTTCCATTCCTAAGCGTATTTTTGCCACAAATTAGCCCATGATAAAACCCATCCACGAGAATGCCGACTTCCTGGTCGTCGACAAAGCCCCCAACCTTGCCTGCATCCCAGAAGGCGACAAAGAAAGAGAATGTCTTTTGCAACAGCTTGAGGAACAGTTCGCCCAAAAGTTCTTCATTGTCCACCGCCTCGACAAAGAAGCCAGCGGGATTATGATTTTTGCCAAAAATGCCGAGACTCACAAATTCCTGAGTGAGCTTTTCGAGCAGAGAGCCATGAAAAGAACCTACCTGGTCCTGGTGCATGGTCGGGTCAAAGATGCCAGCGGCATCATCAAAAACAAACTGCGTGAATTCGGCTCCGGCAGAATGGGTGTCGATGGTGTTGGAGGGAAAGAAGCCATTACTGCCTATGACCGCATCAAAGCCTACCAGAAGATGAGCCTCCTCAGGGCAAAGCCCGAGACGGTCAGGCGCCACCAGCTCAGGGTGCATTTTTATGGGCTCGAGCATCCCATTGTCGGCGACAGGAAGTACGGCAACAAAGCCATACAGGCCCCCTTCCCAAGACTGATGTTACATGCAGAATCTCTGGAGTTTAACTTGCCCGATGGGAGCACTGTAAAATTCGAGTCTGCCTCTGCCCACAATTTCCTGAACCAGGCCAGGACACTGGCCTATGCTGATTCAGCATCATAACACATCACCTCTGCCATGATTACACCAAAACAGCTGTACCGTTTTTTCTCGAAGCGTCATCAAACTGTCTTCCTCGACTACAGCGTTAGCCCAAAACCTAGGAAAGGACTAAACCCCCACCCTCAATTATACTCCCTGATTGCTGACCATCGGAAAACCTACCAACAATTACTTGAGTCGATATTGGAACACAAGGAGAGGTTTTTTACGATTAAAACGCAGCAGGCAGAAAGCAGTAAAACAGAACCTGTCTGGAACAATGGATTTCTACCCGGCCTCGATATGCTCGCTATTGAGGGGATGCTGGCAGCATACAAACCTGCAAAATATATCGAAATTGGGTCAGGAAACTCAACCAAGATGGCTCGTTTCGCTATCAAAAACAATGGACTGGCAACAAAAATAACTTCCATCGACCCCTATCCCCGTGCCGAAATCGACCCGCTGGCCGACAACATCATCAGGAAGCCCCTGGAAGACATTGCCGACATTTCCTGGATCTGCAAGGAACTGGCGGAAAACGACATCCTGTTCATCGACAACTCCCACCGTTCCTTTTCCAATTCTGATGTCACCGTTTGTTTCCTGGAAATCCTGCCCTATTTAAAAAAGGGAGTCATCGTGCATGTACATGACATCTATCTGCCTTATGACTATCCGGATTTTATGGCAGAACGCTTTTATAATGAGCAATATATGCTGGCCGGGATGGTTTTGTCAAACCCAGTGCGTTACCAGCCTTTGTTACCGAATTATTTCATCAGCCGTGATTCTGAGTTGAAACAAATACTGAACCCCCTGTGGAACCATCCGGCATTGGCCGGGGTGGAACAACATGGGGGTTCGTTCTGGATGCGGATCGGGGAATAATCCCTTCTTTATACTAGTACCTTTCTATCTTCAGGCTCGACATCGCAGCATTCATCTCCAGGTGGATCTTCTGCTTCGCTGTTTTGAAGTTAGGGGTTTGATAGTTGTTACCTTCTGTATTGTTGAAACCTTCGAGTTCCTTGCTGGTCATGAAAGTATTGGTGTTGACTTCACAGCCTGCATCCTTGGGGATGTGCAAGGCGATGGCAGATGCACCTGTTTCTAAGTTCAACTGTGTTTCATCCTGCAGTGAGCCAAATTTGAGGATGACAGAACATGCGCCACCACTGAGGTCTACCCTGCTCACTTTGAATTTACTCATGTCGAGGTTCACTTCTGCGGCCCCTACATTCAATTCAAAGTTCCAGTAAGGACGAGGGTTGAGTTTTAAATCAACATGATTGCCTTTGCTTGTGTTAACACTTTTCTCTCCATGCATTTCGAGGTTGATGGTAGAAGAATCTCCTTCTTTGGCAATCTCCATGGAATAGTTCCCGATGATGCCTGATTTGTTGAGGTCGATCAGCATGGAAGTGGTATCAGTGAGTTTGAAGACACCGGCTGCGGCATCGAACTGCAGCAAAGCAGTCCGTAAGGTTGTATCATAGGGCTCACTCAGTTTTTGGTTATTCACACCCGAAGCAGCATTGTCTTCCCAGTCATTGTCCCAGTGGAAGCCATCGTCCGAAGATTTGTCGAGGCGGGGGAAGAAGACAAGCGTAAGGATGATGATCAGCAAAGAAACGCCGACTTTGTATAGGTCGCGGATCGGCAGGAAGCTGATACCCCAGAGGATGAGCAGCACAGGCCAAAGGTGCCAGAGACTGTGCCATGAGAACCAGAGCATACCTAAGTTTCTCAGAATAAGGAGGACACCCAGTGTGACCAGGATAAATCCCCAGAAAATTTTCTTATAGTTCATTGTCGTTCTTTTTAGGGAGTACAAAATTACCGCCAATTAATGCAAGTCCGATGACGATGAGGATCACCGGCCAGAAATCTTGAAAATTGATGTTGGGTAAAAGACGATCGAGCAGGAATAAGACGCCGAGTGTGATGAGGACCAGGCCACCCATTAAGGCACCGCGGGCAGGTTTGTTGGCATCTTTTTCGTGTGACCATGGAGAACAGGCTCCGTTTTCAGTGCCGGAAGGGGTTTCTTCGGCGCCGGGAGTACCTTTGAAGTCCATGTTCTGAAACCAGGGTTCAGGATTGACAGGGACGATGACCCAGAGAACCAGGTAAGCCAAAACACCGCCGCCGCCAAACAGTGCGAGGATGACAAACACTACCCTGACGAGGATAGGGTCAATGTTAAAATAATCTGCGATACCGCCACATACGCCGGCGAACTTTTTGTCGCGCAAACTCCGATACAAACGCTTGTTTTCCATGATATTGATTTTAAAGAGAGGTTTTCTTTGAGATAAAGTAAGGACCTTCAAAACTTGAATGCAGGAGATCAGCTTGGATTGTCATGGCTTTATCGTTGATTATGCAGCAAAGTAAACTCCATTCTCAGCACAAAAAAAGCGGTTTTCGGTAAACGCGGTTTTTATAGCGGTAAAGAAGGGGTTTGAGCGGGGGGAAGGACGGAGGCGCCTAACAAATAAGTAAACATTCATCCTGATGCGGAGGCATGCTAATTTAGTTCGAAAAAAATAGATAAAAACACTTGACATACATCAATTCGGGTCATATCTTTACCAGACTTGGATAGACATCCCTGAATTCATGTTTTACACCAACCTTCATATATAGCACAATTTATTGTGATCTTATTTTAAGGATGTCCAATTTCAGTAAAGTCACTTATGCAAACATAAATTCAGCAAGAAACTATTTATTCTCTAAGTATGAAAAGTATAAGCACAAAATCACGCCGATCAAAGTGCATTACAATAGGAGTAATGCTGTGTCTAAGCCTATTTGTAGCAAATAAATCATTTGCTCAGTTTGATGTAGGAGATTCTCTTGCCCTTGTTTCTTTATACAACACAACCAATGGCCCTAACTGGTACAATCATGACAATTGGCTTACGGGTCCCGTTTCGAGCTGGTACGGAATAAACACTTTTAATCCCGGGGGAAACAATTATGTTGTAGATATAGATTTATACAATAACAATCTAAACGGTTATATCTCAGAACTTTTTTCAGGACTTGATTCTTTATATGTACTTGTCCTTGCGAAAAACAATATTACAGGACAAATTCCTTCACTATTAAGTTCGATGACAAAACTTGTTGGAATTGCCTTAGCCATGAATCATTTCACTTCACCGATCCCATTATCCCTTGGGTCTTCCCCTCTTTTATCTTCTGTGTATCTTGATCACAATGACTTTACAGGAACATTTCCGGATACCCTGCTAAAAAACATGGGGACCGGCTATGGTTATAGCATTGATAGCAATCAATTCACAGACATCCCTTTTGTAAATACCTTTTCTGGAACTCTAAGATGTCGGTACAACAATTTGACATTCGAAGACATCGTACCCTATTTACAGAATTCAAATTTAGCAGAATTTACCTACTCCCCTCAGGATAGCATAGGTTATACTTATGATACGACTGTAATTGTAGGCGACTCAATTGTTCTGGATGCAGGGTGTGGTGGCATTGGCAATGTGTACCGATGGAAGAAAGGGCCCATGTATGTTACTGCTTCAGATACCATAAGCACGCTGAAATTAAGTAACATTCAAGTTGCGCAGGCAGGCTATTATTACTGTGAGGTTAAAAACCCCAACGCCCCCTTACTGACACTGTTCAGAAGGATGATACACCTGCAGGTTAACCTGCCTGATGCCATCGAAGAAAGACCGGAAAATCTTTATCCTATGGTAACCTACAACCCGGCCAATGCCTTATTGAAAATCCAACTTCGCTTCCCTTCCAACGTTACTGTGAAATCAAATTTGTATGATATGTTGGGACGAAAAGTGATGACACTTTATGATGGCAATGCGACCTTTCAGGACCTTCATTATTACCTTAACTCCCTAAAACCCGGAATTTATTTGGTAAATCTGCAATACAAAGGTCAGCAAACAACCACCAGGATCTTGATTAAGTAGGAATCCTTTGATTTGCTAAATTTCTTGTTTAAGAGTGACACTGAATCCGGGTAAAAAATGAATCGCATTTTTACCCGGATTCAGTATATTTTTGCCTATTTTTGAATAAAATTGCATGATAACAATCATAATTTAAATTGCAATTCCATCATCCCAGGCAAAATCCATGGAGAATAATCCCAAATGCACGACCTGCCTCTATACAGCGCCCCTTTTCCAGGGATTGGCTGCGCATGAACTCGACTACCTCAGCCAGTTCACTTCTGAGCGGATTACGAAAAAAGGAGATCTTGTCGTTAAAGAGGGTGATGCCGTAACACATTTGTCCTTCCTGAAGACCGGGCTTTTGAAACTCTATAAAAACAGTGAGGATGGCAAAGGGCAGATCATCAGCATCGCCAAACCCAATGACTGTGTTGGCTTGCTGAGTGTCTTTTCTACACCCAATTATCACTTTTCGATGAATGCCCTCGAAGATTCCCACCTTTGCCATGTACAGCTGGAACCTGTGAAGGAAGTGCTGATCCGCAATGGAGAATTCGGCATTACCTTGCTTTCTCGCATCAGCAAAGCCGCAGATTTCATCATCAACCGTACTTTGGAGCTGAGCCGTTTGCACCTGCGTGGAAGGATTGCTTTTATCCTGCTTGATTTTTCTGAGACGATTTACCTGAATGAATGCTTTGAGTTGCCTGTTTCACGCCGGGAAATCGGGGAATTGATTGGCATGACGACAGAGAATGTGATCCGTATCTTGTCTGAATTCCGGCGGGATGAACTCATCGACATCAGCAACAAAACAATTACGCTGAAGAATGTCGAAATGCTGCGAAAAATCAGCAAATCAGGATAATTTTAATAATAAGTTCTGTTCTATTTTGAGTGGCATTGAATTAATTTAGGTACTATACCGATGCTGAACAGGTTTGCGAAAATTGAAGCGATGTTCGTCGCGGTATTACTGAATCTAAGCAAAAATTGCTTCGCATTTTCGCCAAGATTCAGTATAAAGCCAAGTCCCGTTAGGGCATACGCGTCAACTTAACATAATGCATTGAATGACTGTTGGTTGTAATTGAGTCTTTTTCGGTTGTCATAAGTACAGTATTTTGCCAAGGCATCTTCGGTTTCTTTTATTTGGATGTTTGTACC
>Ga0247840_10002884_pt1 | contig 29901 bp, 26 predicted proteins | sample LaCruzMarch2015__FD_192404 | JGI IMG/M metagenome (GOLD analysis project Ga0247840, IMG submission 192404) | Freshwater microbial communities from meromictic Lake La Cruz, Castile-La Mancha, Spain - LaCruzMarch2015_17m | ecosystem: Environmental > Aquatic > Freshwater > Lake | place: Spain...
CTGACAATCTTATGCTCACAGGGAATGTATATGGAGAAAATGCTCAAGGGTGGTCAGTAACAACAGATACCATTAACTATACCAAAGGGAGTGGGTTAATTTCAACTGATTCCAAAACGGTATTTGGGAACAAGTCTAATGGTGTTAAGATTACCGGTAACAGTTTTAATGCAATGCAAAACTACTCACAAGTTACTTTAACGGGGGACGTTACCCTCAATTATCAAAATTATACTGTGACTTGCGACAGTGCGACCTATACCAATGATAATACTACCGTAACCCTTTCGGGAAATATCCGAGTTAATGGGCAAAATATAACGACGGACAAGGGGAATATCTCGGCACTTGTAGGGGGTGCAAATGGGGTTAAAATTAATACAACCACTCAAGATATGGATTTCTTCGGCGGGTATGCATTAGTGGCTGATGCGATGTCCTTTAAAGGGCAGCTTTTAAGCTATAACCTAAAAAGCAATACAGGAACATCATTGGGAGGAACCCAACTGAGTTATCTAAAAAACACACTCAACTCTCAAGGGTATACTGTGGATTTAGCCTCAAATAAGGCAGTACTAACTGGTCCGGTAAGTGGAAGCGATAATGTTGGTACTCTAACAGCTTCAAGTATGACAGTAGATGCAAATAACTCTCAAATAATTGGTATCAATGAAGTGATGACACGTTCTAAAGGGTTTTCAATCTCTGCTCCGAGTGTTATATCCGATGAAAAATCCAAGGTGACAACATTTAAAGGCGATGGAAAAGCAAAGGTAATTGCACAAAGTTTAAAAGGAGCGATTAGCTCTGATGAGATGATTGCAAACGGTTCAAGTGGGGATGTCACTATTCCTGGAAATTTTAGTTTCGTTGCAAATTTGAAGTCAAAAATCAGTGGGACAGGAAGCAACCTTAACTATAATCAAAATAGTGATACAGGAACGGCTGATTCTGTAACCGCACTTTGTAATGGTCAGACATCTCGCGCTGACCGAGTTAATTTTAACTTTAAAAATGGTGATATAGAAGCCATTGGAAATGTCGTTGCAAGGCAAGGAAATTATATCTTAGCTGCTTCTGATGTTAAATTTAATATAGCGACAAAAATGATGAATGTTGTGTCACAATTTACCCTTTCAGATACAGTGCGAGGGTATACATTAACTTCAACACATTTAAAATATAATGGAAATACCAATTTAGCTACCATTCAATCGCTGATTACAATCAGTTACAAAGGGTATCTTATCTATGGAACGACATTGAGTTACAATCCCTCCACAGGAAATGGGACACTTGCTGGAAACGTCTACTTTACCAATTCAACTCAAAATATTAATGGTAAAACAGATGGTCAAATCAACATTGTTAACAGCACACAACTTCAAATTATGGGTAATATAAACATTAATGACAATGGTTCAATCCTTACCACTAAGAATGCTGTTTATAATTTAAAGACAAAACAGGGAACTTTACCAAACAGCGGCAGTATCGTTAATAAAACAGAAAATTATTCAGTAAATTTCAATTCAGGAGCAGTTGATGATATCGCAAAGACTGTGACTCTTAACGGCGTTAGTGGTGTTAATCAAAGTATGACTTTTAGTGCTAACAGTGCAAAATACACTATGGATTCAAAAATGTTAAATTTAACTGGTTCAGTGACACTTCAGCAAGAGGGTGCAGTGTTGAAAAATGACAAACTTACGTATAATACCAACACTGAAGATGCTACATTTACAACGCCAACAACCATAACCTATAATACCATGCAAGTGGTAAGCAGTAGTGGGGTTGCAAATTTTTCAAAGAAGAGTATTAATGCAAATAATCCTGTATTGACCTCTACGTTAGGTGACTCTGTAAAGGCAAAAAATATCGTGGGAGACTTATCGCAGATGCAGTTTGATTTTACAGGAGGTGTACAAGGGAAAATCATTCCACTTACAGTAGTGCGAAATACCAAATCAGTAAATGCATCGATTACAAATAGTGTGACACCTGTAACATTTAGTTCTTCAAAGGCTAGCATTTTTCTTTCTCAAGTTACACTCCAACACGCTAAAAAGTATGTGGTTTCGCGTGCTGAGTTACAAGGGTATGCAAAAGTTGAATATGATTCTAATGAGTTAAAATCCAATTTTATGGAGTTTGATAATTTCAAATTCTATTGTCTAGCAAAAGGGAAGGCCTCATTTAAGACAAGCAAGATGATTAATGAAAACACTCCTCAAAGTGATACAATAACTCTTGAAGCTACGGCGCAGTACATCAAATCTGACCTAAATAACCAAGTGACGACATTGATGTACAACGTGAAAGTACTCAATAAAACAAAACTTTCTGGAAATGCCAATATTACCTCTCAAGAGGCAATCATCGATATGAAAGCGAACACCATTACCATGAATGGTGCAGCAACCCTGATTAAGGGTGGCAATACCATTAGTGCGAGTAAAGCGGTTTATAATCTCACAACAAACAGTTTGGTTGGTCAGAGTAATATCTCGATGAAATTGGTAACCCCTAAAAACTAAAAAAGAGAGCGTGAAAATAAAAATTTCACGCTCTTTTTAATATTAATTTTGATTTTTTAGAAAAAGTGGTATAATTTAAGTATAAAATGTAGAGTGGATAAAAGAGAAATAATCAAATCACAGAGAAAGATTAGGAAACCTACAGGTAGTGTAGAAATTCAAGAATAGCAATTAATGGGCACCTAGTGTTAAAGATTAAAACAACATAGAATAGGTGAAAAAGAGGGGACCTATATCACACTTTTTTTGTTGATAAATTAATGATAATCGCTACTTAAAATTACTTTAAAAGTATGATATAATATTCAGTGATTAGTTTCATATAGCAATCAACAAATTAATAGGGACAAAATATAAAAACATGGAGGAACAAGTGAAAAAAAAGGTAAAAATTGCCATAACCATAGCAGTTATTATAGCGTGCTACTACCTATATATCAGAAATGATGCACCGAACTCCTCCAATAACAATTATAGTAACGGTATTACCATGAGTGGAACGAAATTTGTAGTAGATCAAAACTATACGCTCACAGCAGATAAACAGACAATGAATTCTGATCAAACAATAGTTACCTTTGTCAATCCAAAATTGGTGTCAAAGAGTTATACTTTACAGGCTTCTGATGGGATTTATAATCGTAGTGAAAGTTCTGTAGATTTGACGAATAATGTTGTTTTGAATTATCTCAATAATGGGTCAAGTTACATAATGAAAAGTAATAAGGCTGATTATACAGCTAAAGATCAAAAGATTGTAAGTACAGGGGATACCAATCTTGTTGATAACACTAATAAACTAACGGTAGATGCGAGTAAAGGATTGACCACTTATCAAAATTCCCCTGTCATTGAGCTTCAAGGCGCAGTGGTTATGAAAAATTCAAACGTTGAAGTGGATGGAACAGATGTAAGCTACAACAGAGATACTCAAATTATCACTTCTAAAAATCCTATGACGATAAAAAGTAGTTCAGGAACAATTCTTTTAAATCAAAATCCAGTAGTTAATCTCAAAAATGAAACGCTTTCAGGAGACTCCGTTATTATTACTCAAAAGGGGAGCAAAATTCAGTGTAGTAGTATGACTTTTTCACAAAAAACAAGTACTGCAGTTTTAACGGGGAATGTCCATGGGAATGTGGCTGAAAATGCCGACAATACAGTGATTCAAAGTGATTTAGCAACGCTTGTTTTTAATAAGGGTGCAATTAATTCTCTTACGTTGAATGGCAATGTAAATTTGAATAGCAAAGAGTTTGGAACTTTAAAAGCGAGTCAAGTGAATTATTCTCCTTCTTCAGTGATTGCAACAGGCAGCGTGAATTGTGTGCTGAATACATCACAAAATCAAGGAGTAATTCAATCAAAACAAATTGCCATTACGGGAAATTCACTTCAAGTGAACTTTGTGGCAGATAGTAAGATGGTGAAGTTACTCAATGTTGCTGGGAATGCTAGGATGAATGCTGACAATGGTCAGTTTATCTACGGAAATCAAATCATCACCGATACCACAAGCTATTTTAATGTTATAGGCAGTGCAAATCTTCAGCTTGATAGCAGTAAAAATGGACAATCGGTAACTTATAAAGCAAATGGAGATACACTACAGACAACATTTACGAAAAATGGTAAACTCACAGAGCTTTCTACCTTAAATCTTGTAGGCCAAGGTGCAAAATTTAGCGATTCCATTGGTAACTACCTGACTGGAAACTCCATTGCTCTTATCAGTAATAAGAGCTTGAATGCCAATGGAGCTGTCTCAGGAACGATGATAGGTTCTAATACAGTTTCATTTACCACACAGAAGTTATCCGTAACACTAGGAAATGGAAATGTATTCCAATCGGGTACATTTGATGGCGACGGGTATCTCAACATAGATAATAAAAATCAAGTTTATGGCAATCATATTGCGTGTGACTTAGTTCATCATACAGCTGAAACTGTAGGCAATGCTAAAATTGTCACAGTGAGTATAAGAGCTGGAGTAGGAAATGTGACCTATACGCTTTTAGCCAATCAAATCAATTCGACTCTTGCAAGTGACAACAAGAGTGTCAATAAAATGGTGGCGAACGGAAATGCTCAGTTTAGCTCAACTATTGGAGATAGTACTAATGCTCCAACGATTGTCCTTGATAATGTGGCGCGAACTTTGAGTGCTAGCGGTGGGGTGACAGGTAATTTTGTAAATACTCAAGGTAATCCTCAGACTAAAAATGTTGCTTTTAGTGCAAACAGTGTTGTTATTTCCTATTCAAAAGAGAGTATGAATGGTGCAATGCAACAATCAGTTAGTGGTGCGGTAATGCAAGGCAATGCTATGTTAAAAACGGCTAATGGGGTGCTTAAAAGCGATACCATTCACTATGATAAAGTTCAAGATGTGGTAACAGGAAATGAGAATGTGTCAGTGAACTATACAACACAAAATAGCAAAGGTGAAACCTATAATGTTACTGTAACGGGTGAACAACTCAATTATATCGTATCTCAAAACAAAATTTACGTCACTCAAAATGTTGTGTCAACTCTGATCAGTGATGGTACACAGATGACTGTAATCGGTGAAAATGCCATGTTTGATAACGTAGCACAAAAAATCTATTTTAGTAAAAATGTTGTTGCGACAGGAAAACAGTTGAAAATTACTAATATTGATGAGGGTGTTTATGATACAGTGGCACAAAATTTAAAAATTTATGGATATAACATACACTATGACTATAAGTAGGGAGATAAAATGAAAGATATAATAGCAACAAATCTACGTAAAGTCTATAAAAAAAGAACTGTCGTAAGCGATGTGAGTTTACAAATCAATAAAGGTGAAATTGTTGGACTTCTTGGCCCAAACGGTGCGGGAAAGACAACGACATTTTATATGATTACAGGCATCGTCAAGCCAGATGGTGGTCAAGTATACTATAATGAACAAGAGATCACCAGTTTTCCTATGTTTAAAAGGGCAAGACTTGGAATTGGGTATCTCGCTCAAGAGGCTTCAGTTTTTAGAAATTTAACGGTAGAAGAGAACATTCTAACCATATTAGAGCTGAAGAATATTCCTAAAAAAGAGAGAATTCGAATTAAGGATGATCTTTTAGAAGAGTTCAAGATTACACACATCGCAAAAAGTTTTGGATACTCACTTTCAGGTGGAGAGAGAAGACGGGTTGAGATAGCACGAACTCTTGCAAATGAACCTGATTTTATTCTACTTGACGAGCCATTTGCAGGGGTAGACCCTATTGCTGTGGCAGATATTCAAAATATCATTTTGTATCTTAAAAATAGAGGACTTGGCATTCTTATTACAGACCATAACGTAAGAGAGACACTCTCCATTACTGAGAGAGCCTACATCATGTCAGAGGGAAAAATTTTAGTAAGTGGAACCAGTGCTGAAGTGGCTGTTCACCCATTGGCTATCAAACACTATCTTGGTGAAGAGTTTGAGTTTAAAAGTAAATTATAATGAAGGAGTATAGATGAAATATTTAACAAGTAAAGAGTTAAGAGAACGGTATTTAAAGTTTTTCGAAAAAAAGCAACACAAAGTATATGATAGTGCTTCTCTTATTCCTGATGACCCAACAATGTTACTAACCATTGCTGGAATGGTGCCGTTCAAACCTTTTTTCTTGGGAAAAAAGACAGCCCCGACTCCAAGAATTGCATCTTGTCAAAAATGTATTAGAACAAATGATTTAGACAATGTAGGGAAAACAGCGAGACATCAAACATTTTTTGAAATGTTAGGAAACTTTGCCTTTGGAGATTACTTCAAAGAAGAGGCAATCGCAATGGCTTGGGAGTTTATCACTAAAGAGCTTGAAATTTCACAGGAGCGTCTTTGGATAACGGTATATGAACAGGATGACGAAAGTATTGAACTTTGGAAAAAAGTGGGAGTATCCCCAGATAGAATTGCTAAAATGGGGGCAAAAGATAATTTTTGGGAAGTGGGGCCAACAGGATCTTGTGGGCCTTGTAGCGAGATTCACATAGATAGAGGTGAGGAGCACAAATGTGGTCCTGAATGTAAAATTGGATGTGAGTGTGATAGATTTCTCGAGATATGGAATCTTGTGTTTACAGAGTTTAACAAATTAGAAGATGGAAGTTTTGAACCACTACCTAAGAAGAATATTGATACAGGTATGGGACTTGAAAGAATTTGTTCTGTTATGCAAAATGTTGAAACAAATTTTGATACAGATCTCTTTATCCCTATCATTAGAACGATTGAAAATATCATTCCTGATTCTAAAGAGAGAACATATGAGAAAAAAGTTATTGCTGATCATGTTCGCGCTGCAACATTTATGATATCAGATGGTATTCTACCTTCAAATGAGGGACGTGGATACATCTTAAGAAAATTAATCAGAAGAGCTTCAACCTATGCAAGACGTATGAATTTCCATGAGGCATTTCTTTCAAGATTGGTTGACGTTGTGGTACAAGTTATGGGGGAACATTACCGTGACTTACAATCAAACAGCGACTATATTAAGCTGATGATGTCTAAAGAGGAAGAGCGTTTCCAAAAAACACTTGACCAAGGACTTGAAATTTTGAACATAGCAATATCTGAACTTAAAAAGGGTGATAAACTTGCTGGCGATACGGCTTTTAAACTCTATGACACGTATGGGTTTCCTTATGATTTAACTCAAGAGATAGCAAGCGAAGCGGGGTATGATGTTGATGAGAGTGGCTTTTTAAAAGCACTAGATGTACAACGTGAAAATTCTCGTAATACGCGAGATGTTATCATGGAGCAAGTAGAGGATGAATTCATTGAAGAACTTGCTAAGAAATATGGGAAAACAGAATTTGTTGGATACAGCGAATTATCGTGCAAAGGGAGAATCCTACATCACAAAAATATCGATAAAAACCTCTATGAAGTTATTTTTGATAAGACTCCATTTTATGCTGAATCAGGAGGGCAAGTTGCTGATCACGGAAAAGTAACCCTTCAAAACTTCTTAGGTGAAGTGATAGATGTATCTAAAAAACAAGATATTTATATTCATAAAGTGAAAGTTTTAGAAGGAAGTCTTGATTTACATTCTGTGTATGAGTTAGAAGTGAATAAAATTCGTCGCAAAAAAATCATGGCTAATCATACAGCTGCACACTTAGTTCATGCGAAACTTCGTGAGCATTTAGGGAAAAATGTACACCAAGCAGGGTCGCATATTGATGATAAAAGAATGCGTTTTGACTTCAGTTACTTTCAATCGGTAGAGAGAGAGACGCTCCAAAAAATCGAAAAAGAGATCAATGAAATCATATGGAACAACATTGATATTGTAAAAGAGGAGATGAGTTTTACAAGAGCACAAGAAAAAGGTGCGTTGGCTTTTTTTGATGATAAATATCAAGACTGCGTAAGGGTAATTGATATTCCGGGACACTCTATTGAACTTTGCGGAGGAACGCATGTGGATAGAACGGGAGACCTTGGTATGATTAAAATTCTTTCTGAGGTAGGAGTATCTGCTGGTGTGAGACGTATTGAAGCGATCACTGGATATGAAGTGTATAGACGTTATAATTATATGGAGTCTGAACTTGAAACCATCGCGGACAAACTCAAGTCAAACCGTTATAAACTTATTGAGAGAGTAGATAAGCTTATAGAGGAGATGAAAGAGCAAGAGAGAGCAACAGAAAAGCTTAAAGAGGAGCTAAGAAATCACTCGGTAGCTTCGCTTGCACACAAATTTTATGATTTAGGTCCTATGAGATTCTTTTTTATTATTGAAGATGATCAAGATGTAAAAGATGTTAAAACACTTCTTGATAGATTAAAAGAGCGTTTTCCTCTAACTCTTTTTATATATGGTGTGAAAAATGGAGAGAATATTAGTCTTTTAATTGCTATGTCAAAGGAACTTTTGAAAACAGTGAGTTTTGATGCGAAATCAGTAATGGAACACCTTAAACCTCTTGGATTTAAAGGGGGAGGAAGGCCTGATATGGTTCAAGCAGGAATATCTGAGTCTCAACTTAAGTTGAGTGTTGCGCAACTTGAAGAGTGTTTAAAAACCTATGTGAGGGAACAAATATGAGGCTGCTTGCCTTGGATGTTGGCGATGTCCGAATTGGAGTGGCACTGTCCGACCCAATGCAGATCATTTCTAAACCCTTAGAGGTGATTGATAGAAAAAAATGTAAAGCTCTCAATCGTATTCGTGAATTGGTTATTCAGTATGATATCCATGAAATTATTGTGGGAATTCCGTATGGTATGGATGGAAATAAAACACTTCAAACAGAAAAAGTGGAGGAGTTTGCTAAAAAACTTTATAATAAGTTGGAGCATAAGGTGAAAATCCATTTTGTTGATGAACGTCTAACGACGGTTGAAGCTCATGAGATTTTATACAAATTGGGTGCAGGGAATATTCGTGAACAAAAAGCTATTGTAGATAAAGTAGCAGCAGCGATTATTTTAGAAAGTTATCTAAAAAATATAAATGTGGAGGAAAAAATTAAATGAAAAAAGAACTACTCATCAAACTGTGTATCATAATTGTTGTCCTTTTAGGAGCACTATGGTATACATTTATGGTGCCAGTGAAGTTGGGCCTTGATTTAAAAGGGGGCGTTTCGGCGACACTTCAAGCACAACCAACTGCACAAGCACAGGTTAATCCACAATCTATGGCAGCACTGATTGATGGACTGAATAAGCGTATTAATGGACTGGGTGTGTCTGAATCGACCATTGAAAAAAGTGGGACTGATAGAATTATTGTTCAACTTCCAGGGGCAACAGATGCAAATCAAGCTATGAAAATTTTAGGTTCTATGAACGTTTTAGAGTTTAAAATTGTTCAGGCTGATGGAACACTTGGACCAACACTTATGACAGGAAGTGATGTGAAGGTGGCAGCACCGGGAACCGATTCTACTGGCCTTCCAGGAGTTAACATCACATTTTCATCATCAGGAACTCAAAAGTTTGCTCAAATCACCACACAAAATGTGGGAAGACAGCTTGCGATAGTACTTAATGGCCAGACAATATCTGAACCAGTACTGCAAGTGCCAATCTTAAATGGTCAAGCCATTATTCAAGGAAAATTCACCACTCAGCAAACGGTGGATATGGCAAATACTATCAATGCAGGGGCACTACCGCTCAATGTAACGGTTCTTAGCATGAGTCAAGTTGGGCCAACACTAGGTGCAATTTCAATATTGAAAAGTTTTCATGCAGGTATTCTTGCACTTATTCTTATTGGGATATTCATGTTCATTTGGTATCGTGTACCAGGACTTATGGCAATTGTGTCATTGATTATATTTGGATTTATCACATTTGCAGGAATGCAATTTTTTGGAGTAACATTTACTTTACCTGGTATTGCAGCATTTATTCTGACACTAGGGATTGCGGTAGATGCCAACGTCATCATTTTTGAAAGAATCAAAGAAGAGATGCGAAATGGTAATACGGTGTTAAAATCAGTAGAGCAGGGAACAAGTAAAACAATGGTAACAATCATTGATGCGCACATGACGGGAATTATCATTTCTCTTATCTTAATCTGGCTTGGAACAGGTGAAATTAAAGGATTTGCGGTTACTCTTATTATTGGTCTTATTGCGAGTCTTTTTACCAATGTATGGGCATCAAATGTTATTTTAAGAGAGTTTGTGCTCTTTTTTAGAATCAAATCAACCAAAATGTTTGGTGTAAAGCAAAAGGAGGCTAAATAAATGCGACTTAAATATATAAAGAACAGTAAAATATTCCTCTCTATTGAGGTTGTAACATTTATTTTCTTCCTTTGTATCATCATCTTTAAAGGATTTAACTTAGGAATTGATTTTACCGGTGGAAGTTTATTTCAATTTCAATATCAGCAGGGAACTACCGTTTCAGCAGTTCAGTCTGAAATGTCAACTTTAACACAGCAGTTTCCGGATTTAAAAGATTCTGTGGTTCAAAGTTCTGGAAATAATACGATGAACATTCGAACAACAGCACTATCTGAAAGTGAAAAAGAGAGTGTTACAAGTAGTATGCTTTCAGCGTTTCCTAATGCCCAACTTCAATCATATGAACTTATTGGACCAACGATTAGTTCTCAACTGGTTAAAAGTGGTATATTGGCTGTGATAGTGGGATGTATTGCCATTATTTTGTATATAACCATTCGTTTTGAGTTCAGTTTTGCAATGGGGGGAATTATTGCCCTTGTACATGATATTGTTATGGCAGCGGGAATCATTTCATTGATAGGGTGGCAGATAGATTCTACCTTTATTGCAGCAATTCTAACAATACTGGGGTACTCTATTAACGATACCATTGTCATATTTGATCGAATTCGTGAAAATAAGAAGAAATATTATAATAAAGATACTTTTGAAAATATCATTGATAACAGTATATCGGAAACGTTCACCCGTTCGATTAACTCTTCAGTGACAACGTGTCTTGCGATACTTGCTATGTTGGTATTTGGAGGGCTTACACTTCATACATTCCTATTAACATTATTAGTGGGAATTATTTCAGGAACTTACTCATCAATATTTGTTGCAAGTCCAATTGTATATTTGTTTGAAGAGAGAAGAAGAAAAAAAGGTAAACCTAAAAAGCAAAAAATTAAAATAGAAGTTTCAGAAGGAGGAACAGTTTAATGAAGTATTCAGAAGAGGCAATTGGAAAAACTGCGGGCGCTATATGGAACATTTTAAATGATAAGGGTGAAATTAGTTTTTCAAACCTTCATAAAGAGTCTGGACTAACGAGAGATGAATTTTTGTTAGGCCTAGGATGGCTGTTTAGAGAGGGTCAACTAAAAACTCATGAAGTTAAGAGTTCAGTAATATTTAATCTGAAATAGGAGCTAATATGCGAACTTGGATTGATGTCAATCTTGATAATTTAACGCACAATGTAGATGAAATTCAAACTCATGTAAAAAATAAAAAAATTATGGCGATTATAAAGGCAAACGCCTATGGACATGGAGCATTTGCCATTGCAAAGCATCTTTCAAACCTTGGGATTGAACATTTCGGGGTTGCTACAAGTGAAGAGGCATTTTTGCTTCGCGAAGAGGGAATTAAAGATGTTGTTTTAATTCTCTCTGTAGCACCTCTTGAAGAGTGGCAAGAGATTGCTAAGAAAAATATTCAAATCACCATTTCAAGTCCTGAAGAGGTGAAATATCTCTATGATAACCGGGAAATTTTCAAAAAAAACCCACTGAAAATTCATATTAAAGTTGACACTGGAATGGGGCGGATTGGATTTAAACCGATAGATGCCCTTCGAGCCGTACGAATCATCAAAAGATTAAAAGTGGCTGAAATTATGGGGATTTATACCCACCTTTCAGATGCAGATGGTGCAGAGTATGAGAGTGAAAATTATACTAAAAATCAAATTACCCTTTTTGATAGTGTGGTTGAAAAAATCATAAAACATTATCCAATAGAGTACATTCATATTCTCAATAGCGCAGGTATTTTAAAATTTAGCACATACAGTAGATTTGAGAATATGGTTCGCCCAGGATTGATTTTATATGGGGTATATCCTTGTAATTTTGAGACACTCTGTCTCAAACAAATTATGACATTTAAAAGTCGGGTGCTGTTTGTAAAACAGATTGAGTCACCTCTCTCAATAAGTTATGGCCGCCAATATACTGCTATGCCAGGTCAAACAATTGCCACCGTACCGATTGGATATGCAGATGGCCTGTTTCGTTCTCTCGGAAACCGATGGGAAGTGATAATAAATGGTGTAAAATGCCCTGTGGTTGGTAGGATATGTATGGATAATCTTATGGTGGATGCAACAGAGTGTGAAAATGCACTCTACAGTGATGTTGAAGTTATCAGTAATAATCTTTCGATTTATTCAATGGCAGAAATTTGTGGCACCGTACCATGGGAGATACTCACAAGCATTAATCCAAGAATTACAAAACTATACTTTAAGAGATCTGAGTTGGTCGCAAAAGTAACGCTTTTAAGAAATGAGTTGTATAAAAATTTTTAACCTAATGGAGGGAAAATGAGTTTAGACTTGATTTTGACAATTATTATTATACTGTTTGCTTGCCTGGGTCTTTTTCGTGGGTTTATAGCTGAATTTTTCTCCATTTTTGGGTTTTTAATTGCACTAATTTTATCAAAGTATTTTACACCTTTGGTGATAAATTTTGCTCATGTAGATACAACCCACACCAATTTTGTAGTTGTACTATATTGTATTGTTTTTATAGTAATATACTGTATTCTAGCACTGATTGAAAAGTTTTTGAGAGTAATTATTAAAGTAGTCCTATTAGGATGGTTAGATAGGGTACTCGGAGGAGTATTTGGTCTATTTAAAGGCCTTTTAATTGTACTTTTAATTGTTTTAGTACTCATGGCGATGGCTACGAGTAATAATTCTTGTCAAAAGCTTGTAGAAAACAGTTTTTATGTCAAAGGGGTTTTGCCCCGTTTGGTGATTGTTACAAATTTTCTTCCAAAATCGCTTGCGCAAGATGTTGATAAATATCGGAATGAGATTTTGTTGAATGGGTTTGTAGATGGGCTTGAAAATATGTATCAAAATATTATGACACCAGAAAACCAAGGGGATTAATGTGAGAAATTTAAAAATAAAAATTGTAGATAAATATATTATTAAGACCATGATTCCACCCGTGGTATTTGGTGTGGGTATTTTTGCCTGTCTGTTTCTTATTGAAAGTCTTGTTAATGAGATGAATAATTTAGTTTCTAAGCAGATTAATATTATATTGATCATTAAATTGTTGGCTTATATGCTTCCAAACACTTTGATATTTACCATTCCGATGGGGGTTCTTATGGGGACTATGATTGCTTTCGGAAATCTCTCAGCAAACAGTGAAATTACTGCTTATGAGGCAGCAGGTGTGAGTGTAAGAAGGCTTACTCGAACAGCCATTATTTTAGGGGTCATTATATGTTTTTTTGTTCTATTTGTTTTGCAATATGTAGTGCCAGATACCCGTACAAAAATGGAAAATGTGGTAAAGCAGATGCTGTTTTCACGGCCAACCATGCTTGTAGTCCCAGGGCAATTTTTACAAGATATACCAGGTTTTAGCCTTTATGTTCAAAATCTTGATAAATCCACGAATACAGCAAGCAATGTCATCTATTTTCAAAATATCAATGGAAATTTCCCTATGGTAACGGTGGCCAAAAGCATGAAAATGAGTGGAAGTGAAATAACGCTGAATAATGGCATGATTTATAATTTAGACGAGAATGGAAAAGCAAATATTGAGGGTTCATTTGCGTCTCAAGTAATACCGCTTTCAAGTTTTACAGCGGATTTAAACTCTTCAAGTGTAGATGATAACGCTTACTACTCCATTGGGGAGTTACAACAACGTATCAAAAAGACTAAGGAAAATAATGGAGATGTGGTTCCAGATGAAATGATGTTACAACAGTATCTGGCTATGGCCTTTTCTCCCGTCATACTGATATTTTTAGGAACTTTACTTTCTATTAAAAATAGGCGATCCGGGAAAGGAATTAGTTTTGGATTTAGTCTGATTTTGATATTTATTTATCTTGCCATGATGCAAGTGGGTGCGATGCTTACACTCAACAGAGCATTGACACCAGTAATAGGGATGTGGTATCCTAATTTAGTATTAATTATATTTTCCATATTCTTATTTATTAAACAAAAAAAGAGCAGATAGGGAAACGTATGAAGAAATTAGATCGCTATGTAACAGTCAATTATATCAAATCTATCATTATTGGGGTATTAGCATTTGCACTATTTTATTTTTTATCTGACTTTTTTAGAGTTATTAGTCCAGTTATGCAAGGGGATTATACAATTAATGCTGGTATTCTGTCAATTTTAGAGCTTATCCCTTCGCACATCGTCATGGTAGCTCCTGTAGGTGTTTTAATTGGATGCTTGATGTTTACCAATAAGATGGCGAGTAGTTTAGAAATTATTGCGTTAAAAACCAGTGGCATCAGCTTAAAGAGAATTATGCTCTATCCTATCATTGTGACATTTATCTTTTCTTGCTTTTTACTCTATGTTAACAGTGAGTGGTCACCTAAGCTTACCTATCAGTCGAATGCATTGCAGCATAGATCGAATGGTGAGATTAAAGAGAGCCCCATTTTAAATAATTCCTATATGCAATCGGGCAATTTTTATTACTATTTTCAGCAAGCTAATGTTCTTGAAAAGACGTTTACCAATATGGAGGTGGTGGAGTTATCTCCAGATTTTTCTAAAGTAATGGTTATATATACGGCGAAAGGTGGACAACAGGTTAATGGTGTATGGAACTTACAAGGGGTAACGGTGAATGACATTCAGGCAAATACCACAAAAGTGTTTACGACGTATTCTGCCAATTTTATTAACATTCAATTTAAAGAGGACGTGCAAAGAACTGTGACACCAGAGAGTATTACACCTTGGGATTTGTATAAAATTATAGGAAGCTATAATTTCACATTGAAACAAAAATCTGAACTACTAGCAAAATTTTATGAAGTATTTGCTTATCCTTTTATGAGCTTTTTTACATGTTTCTTAGGATTTGCACTGGGGAGTCGCTACGTACGAGGAGGCGCTGCTGTAAGTCTTGCATTAGCGGTTGTAATTGGATATGCATTTTTTATTGTAAACTCAATATTTATTACATTAGCGGGCAATCCACATCTACCTACACTCCCGCTTGTGTTGTTACCAAAGCTCCTTGCACTAGCAATTGGGATTTATTTTATGGCAAAGGCCGAACATTAAGGGGAAATTATGAAAAAAATACACTACTTAACATGCGAAGTACCTGTAGTCTTTGACTATAATGAGACCAGTCGATCGCTGTCGTTAGGTTATTTTATTAGATGTGGTTCAAAAGATGAAAGTATTGAGATTGAGGGGATGGCACACTTGATTGAGCATATGCGTTTTAAGGGAACACATCGAAGAAGTGCAAAGCAGATTTCAGAAGAGTCGGATTTTCTTGGGGCGAATATGAATGCCTATACTGACAAAGAGATTACCTCATACTATATGACACTACTTCCTGAACACGCCATTAAAGGGTTAGATATTTTAAATGATATGATATTGCATTCAAAATTTGATGATGAAGAGCTTGTGAAAGAGAAACAGGTTATTCTTGAAGAGATTAAAATGTATGAGGATATTCCAGAGGAGCACCTTCATGATTTGAATTCAGAGTATGTACTTAAAGGGAGTGGTGTTTCTCACAATATTTTGGGCAGTATTGATACGGTTAAAAATATTTCTCGCAGTCAAATTTTACAGTTTATTAAGGAACATTATACTGCAAACAATATGATTATCTCTGTAAGTGGGAATTTTTGTGAGGATGCCATAATTGAGAAGCTCGAAAATGATTTTAAAGAGCTCTCATTATCTAAACGTATTGACAAAGAGATTCCCTATACATTTAATAGAGTCAATAAGAAGATATCTCAAAGTAGCAGTCAGGTTCATTTATGTTTTAATATTCCTGGGGTATCGCTTTTAGACGATGAAGTGTATCATTTTCATCTTTTGTCCACGATTCTTGGGGGAAATATGAGTTCAAGGTTATTCCAAAGTGTACGTGAGGAACATGGGCTGGCATACACGATTTATACCTACCTAACCCATTATCGGGAGGGGGGACTTTTCAGTGTTTATGCCGCCACTGCGACTGAAAGCTATGAAAAGGCTCTTGATTTGATTAAACTAGAGATTGAAAAACTTTCTAAAGAGGGAATTTCTGATTTTGAACTTCAAAAAGCTAAAAATCAATTTTTGAGTGAGAGATTGATTGCATTAGAGTCTACTAAAAATAGGATGTCGCGTAATGCCTTAACCTATTTAAATTATGGAGAGATTGTTGATATTGCAGAAATAGTTGTAAAGGTCAATGCAATTTCTAAAGAGGAGATTGAGACTTTAGCGAAAAAAATATTTATAGAAGAGAACTATTCAACAGTGCTATTAGGAGAGTTTGATGAGTAAAATTGATGTTAAAGTTATTTGTGACTCAGGAGTAAAACTTCCAGAGTATATGACTGTGGGAGCTTCTGGGATGGATGTATATGCTTTTATAGAAAATCCCATAGTTTTGAAATCACTCGAGAGAGTGCTTGTCCCAACGGGAATTAGTGTTGAAATTCCGCAAGGATATGAAATACAAGTGAGGCCAAGAAGTGGTCTTGCAATTAAGCATGGCATTACGCTGCTAAATACACCTGGAACCATTGATAGTGATTATCGTGGAGAGATTAAAATTATTATGGTGAATTTAAGTGGTAGTGATTATACTATTAATCCAAATGAACGGATTGCACAATTTGTACTTGCCAAAGTAGAAACTATGGCGTGGAAAAGTGTTGAAACAATTGAGAATTCAAAGAGAGCTGGTGGGGGATTTGGACACACCGGTAAAAATTAAGGAGGAATAAATGTCAGAAACAAATGGGAAAGTGTATGTAATCACATCTGGGAAAGGAGGGGTTGGGAAGACAACAACAACTGCAAATATCAGTACGGGTCTAGCAATGCTTGGAAAAAAAGTGGCTGTAATTGACGCGGATATTGGGCTTAGAAATCTTGATGTTATCATGGGCTTAGAAAACAGAATTGTTTATGATATCATTGATGTCGTTGAAGGAAGAGCTAAGTTAGAAACAGCGATGATAAAAGACAAGCATTTTAGAGAAAATTTACAACTCCTGCCAGCTGCACAAACACGTGATAAGGACTCTCTGACGAAAGAGGGAATGGACAAAATTTTGAATGATCTAAGAAAAACATTTGATTATATCATTGTGGACTGTCCTGCTGGAATTGAGCAAGGGTTTAAAAATGCTACAATAGGTGCAGATCATGTTTTAATAGTTACCAATCCCGAAGTTTCAGCGGTTAGAGATGCGGATAGAATTATTGGGCTTTTAGAATCACAAGGTAAAAAAGATATAAAACTGATCATTAACCGTATTAAGCCTGAGATGGTTAAACGTGGGGATATGCTAAGCATGGAAGATATTCTTGATCTTCTTAAAATTGATCTGATTGGAATTGTTCCAGAAGATGAGGGAATTGTTGTCTCAGCAAACAGAGGTGAGCCTCTTGTGCGTGAATCTCAGGGCTTAGCGGGTCAAGCATACAGAAATATCACAAGAAGAATTACAGGTGAGAAGTTGCCTCTTCTTGATATCTCTAAGCAAGCTGGGTTTTTTACAAAACTTTTTAAAAAGAAAACTAGAAAGTAGGGGGAGTTATGCGTGATTTTTTAAGGCGTCTTTTTAGCACCGAAGAGAAAAGTAAAGATATAGCCAAAAATAGACTTAAAATTGTTATTATGCAGCAAAAATCAAACATATCGCCTCAAGTTATTGAAGAGATGAAAAAGGATATCATCGCTGTTTTTAAAAAATATCTTGAAATTGACGAAAGTGGTATGGAAATTAATGTTGGTCAAGAAAATGACACAATGGGACTTTCAGTGAGCATACCAGTTAAAGAGGTGAAAAAAAGAGGGTTGAATGGTTAGTTCATACTTAAAATGGTTTAAAACAGAGTTTACCCAACGCAGAAAATTTTTTGATAAGGGGATGATGAGAGCTGTCATCATCCTTTCAATTTTTAGTTTGCTGTTTGTATATAGTGCAACGTATCGACAAGATGGATTTTTTTATCTAAAAAAGGAACTTTTTTGGTTAGTAGTAGGGTACATTACATTTTTTATATTCTCTACTTTAGATTACAGATGGTATTCTAAAATTTCATGGCCACTCTATATTTTTAATATTTTAATGCTTGGCAGTGTCTATGCTATAGGGAAAAGTGCGAAGGGAGCTCAACGTTGGATCTCTGTTGGAGGCATACAAATACAACCTTCAGAGTTTGCAAAAATTTTGATTTTGATAACCTTGATAACTTTAATTGCTAAGTGTTATCCTAAAGGAGTAAAGGGCTTTAGAGATATTTTAAGAACCTTTATTCATATTTTTCCTGCGTTTATATTAATCTTAAAACAACCTGATTTAGGAACATCTCTAATTATATTGTTTTTATACTGTTTTATTATATTTGCCTATGAGGTGGACTTGAAAAAGTTTTTATCCCTTATTGTTATTATTATTGCGATGATACCTGTATTTTTTCATTTTTTAAAGCCCTTTCAAAAGGCACGTCTTTTGGTTTTCTTAGATCCAGATAAATACTCCCAAGGAGCAGGTTGGAATGTAATACAGGCAAAAATTGCTGTAGGTTCAGGTGGCCTTTTTGGACAAGGAATATTTCATGGCACACAAAATCAACTTAATTTTCTTCCTGAATCCCATACCGATTTTATATTCGGGGTTATTTCAGAGGAGATAGGATTTATTGGTTCTACCGTTTTGATTTTACTTTATGTTTACATTGTTATCAAATTGTTAAAACATGCGAGAAATGTAGATGATGTATTTGGAAAACTCTTCATTTATGGTGCTGCTATGATTATTTTCTGTCATACTTTTATCAATATTGGAATGGTTATAGGAATATTACCCGCTGTAGGTGTGCCATTAATACTAATGAGTTATGGCGGAACTTCATTTATGTTGTTTTTTATGCTAATTGGTATATCACAAAATATCATTGCTAGAAATGCAGGTAGATAATGTTAAAATTAGAGGTTACAGAGAGTTATGAAAATGTGAGAGTAGATCGGGTAGCAAGAGACCTTATGAAGGAGTTTACTCTCTCCTACATATTTTCAAGTTTTCGAAAAGGTAAAATAAAAGTCAACGGAAAAAAAGTAGAACAAAATTATAGATTACAGCTTGGGGATAGTGTTGTTTTTTTTGATTTACAAGGTGAAATTGAAAAAAAAACTGTAGTTGAGGTTGTATCTCATGCAGAGTGTGAGAAAATAGCTTCTCAAATTGTTTTTCAAAATGAGGATTTTTTACTTTTTAATAAGCATGGCAATCAAGTGATACACACAGGCAGTGACCATGAAGCTGGAATTATTGAAGTATTGAAACAATATTTTCAAAATCCTGACCTAACTGCAATCAATCGGCTTGATAAGCCTACATTAGGATTAGTATTGATTGGTAAAACAAAATCTTCAATTAGAAAATTGTCAGAATATTTAAGGGATGATTTAATTGAAAAGCGCTACCTAGCACTTTGTCAAGGTGAGAAGAGAAGAAACTTTGTCATCTCGAAGCCTCTGCTTGTTGAAGAGGAGCGGGTAACCGTTTCTCAATTGGGCAAGGAATCGAGAACAGGGGTAAATTTTGTTTTGAGTAATGCAAATTTACACCTTTTAGAATTGGAACTTTTTACGGGTCGCAAGCATCAAATACGTGTTCACCTTGCTAGTGAAAAGCTCCCTATTGTGGGGGATTATAAATATGGGGTTAAATATGGGAAAATGATGTATTTAGCAGCCTATTATATAGCCATAAGACCCTTAAATTTCGCTTTTGAGTTAACAGAAATTAAAGAGAAGTTTAAAGAATATTTAAATAGAGAGAGCCGCTAGTTGGCTCTCTCTATTTTACTGCTTGCTAAATTCTACTATTTTATGGTATAATTAGAATAAGGTTAATTGTTTTTAATTGACTCTGGTGTTTCGTGTCATTATGTGTACGAGAGTACAGTGAGGGGGAATATGTTAGTAGAGAATTTTTTTAGCTTGATTGCTCAAGAACAAGAGATAGAAGAGGGCAAAAAGCTAAAGGGGTCAATCATCACTTATAGTGAACATTCTGAGAGTGATTCAGTGAGCTGTATTGATGCTGAAGTGATGGAACGGGGGGATGTTTATACCGTTCAAATTTTTGTTAATAAAGAGAGAGAGTATCTCTCAAATGTGAGTTGTTCATGTTACCAATATGGAACGTGTCGCCATACATTACCTGTTATTTCCCGTTTTATTGCTAGAAATGATTCGAAATTGAAGCAAAAAAAGGCTAAAGGTGTTGGTTATGACTATTCAATTCAAGACAAAAATCTTACTGTAAATTATGAAGTGGAACTGCTTAATTGGATTACTGCAAGCGCTAAGTTTGATATGAAATTGACACAATATTTAGATAAAATGAATAATAATGAGAGAAAATTGCTCTATTATATCGTAGAAAAAGGGAATTTTGAACTTGATGAGAAAATTCTTAAATTTCTTGATGAGATTATTGAAGTCGGGAATCGTCCTGAGGTCCATAAGGTAAAGTATAGTGTTGATCTTGATAAAAATAATAAGATTGTGATTAAAGAACTTGGAAAAAACGCTTCTCAAGGAATTATCTATGTTAGAAATTCCCTGCTGCAAGGGGAGCATGCTACAGAATTGACACCTGAGTTTCTTTTTGAACGCATGAATGAGTATAAGCATGATGACTCAATTGAATTTAGCGATAAATTTAACAAATATGAGTTAGAAACAATCAAAACACACTGCATTTTGCGTTTTCAGGAAATTACGCGCAAGATGTACTTGATTCCTGAAATGGAGATAGATGGAAAACTTTATAGTGAGTTTGAACTCTTAATGCTTAATACCGGATACAATAAGATTGGGAATTATAAGTGGGCTCGAATTAACATTAAAGAGTATAAAAGGTTCTTCAACTTTCTTAAATCAAAAAACCTAGAGTATAAAGAGCTTGGTTTTTTATGTAAGGGAAATTTTTGGTTGATTGACTATCATACCATTCCAAGAACATGGGAGAAAATTGGAATAAAAGACCATTATATCAAGGGTGAACTTGAAGCAGAACTCGGAGAGGTTGTCTCTAACCTTAAAATCACATATAGAATTAACCGTTTTAAACTTAATGATAAAGATATACGTCGAATTAAAAGAAGTGGAATTTTACGACGTGGGAGCGAAGTTTACTTTATCAAAAATATTGATATCTTATCGGAAGTTGAAGAGCTTCAAAATAAAACCAAAGAAGATATTTTGTGTAAAATGGAAGAGTATAAAAAGTATAGTAATATTGAACTTAAAAATTTAGTCAATAAAATTGATATACCTGCAAAATACTCTAAACTTTTGAGAAGTTATCAGCGTGATGGTGTAGATTGGCTCAATTTTATGCAAAGTTTTGGTTTTTCAGGAATTCTAGCCGATGATATGGGACTTGGAAAGACAATTCAAACTCTTGTCTATTTGAGTTCAATAAAAGAGAGCGATGCAAAATTTCTAATCATTGCACCAAAATCAGTCCTTTATAACTGGGAAATTGAGATAAAACGGTTTCTTAAATCTACCAATTTTCTAATTTATGACGGTAACAAGAAAAAAAGAGTAGAACTCTCTAAAAAACTTTCTGGTAAGAAGTTTATCATCACATCATATGGAATTATGAAGAAGGATCTTGAAGAGCTACAGAATCACACTTTTCATACCATCATTTTAGATGAGGCACAGCACATTAAAAATGACAATACAATGGTGTGGAAAGGGGTAAAAGAGGTACCATCCAAATATAGGTTAGCACTCTCTGGAACTCCTGTAGAAAATTCAATAAAAAATCTTTGGGCAATTTTTGAATTTTTAATGCCTGGTTATCTTGGGGATTTTGAAAAGTACAATGGTGAGAATTGTGTGGAACAGCTTCAATTCAAAACACGTCCTTTTATATTACGAAGAACGAAAGAACAGGTACTCAAAGAGCTGCCTGAGAAAATTGAAAGAGTATACAAAATTGATCTACATGAAAAACAACGACAAATTTATGATGAACTGTTAGCTAAAAAGCGTAAGCAAGTTATTGATAGGGTAAAAGAACATGGAATTAAAAACTCTTTTTTCACCATATTTTCTGCCATTACCTATTTGCGTGAAATTTGTGATCATCCTGAACTGTTAGGATACACGGATACAACAAGTGGGAAAGCTGAAGTTTTTGAAGCGCTTCTTGATGACATTGTAAGTGGTAATCATAAAGTGATAGTATTCAGTCAATTTGTTAAAATGCTTAAAGTATTGGAAAAAACGGCTATTAAAAAGGGAATTCCATATACCATGCTCACAGGTGAGAGTAAAAACAGAAAAGACATTATTGATAAGTTCAATAATGATGATGATGTAAAAATATTTTTTATCAGCTTAAAAGCGGGTGGGGAAGGGTTAAATCTAACCTCGGCAGACACTGTTATTCATGTTGACCCATGGTGGAATCCTATGGTAGAAAGACAAGCTACCGATAGAGCGTACAGAATGGGACAGACAAAAAATCTTAATGTATACAAGTTGATTACCAGTGATACCATTGAAGAGAAAATTCTTGAAATTCAAGAGAAGAAAAGTAAATTATTTAAATCGCTGATAGAGGATAACAACAATATATTTAAAAAACTTACAATTAAAGATATTGAAAATCTGTTTACTTAAGATTTTTTTGAGTGTGAATGAGAGGACTTTCACCAAACGTTCACAGCATTTTGATATATTTTAATCTGTAGTATTAATAAAAATATTTTAAGTAGAGCATAAGGAGAAAAAGATGAAAAAAAGAGTATTGTCGCTAATTATAGTGATAATTGTAGTAGTACTTGTTATTGTTGGTGTCTCAGGATGCCAAAAACATGGTACAACTTACGCAGTCATTGGTGGGAAATATAAAGTTACAGATACCGATGTAAATCAATATTTAGCACAAGTCGGGATGACAAGTGTTACACCAGATCAAAAGCTTGCAGTAATTAACAATCTGATTTATATTAAGCTTCTTGACTATGTTGGAATGCAAAAAGGGTATGAAAAGTCACCAGAGTATCAATCTGCAATGTCAAGTCAACAAGATCAAATTTTAATGCAAGTGGCAGTTCAAAAGTATATCACTGACGCTGCTAAAGTTACTGATAAAGATATTCAAAATGCATATAATGCACAAAAATCACAAATGGTTGTGCCTCAACAAGCTGTTGTATCACACATTGTAGTGGCAACACAAGCACAAGCACAAGCGATTATTACACAACTTCAAGGAAAATCAGGAACAGATTTAGATAATGCATTTTCTGCTCTTGCTAAGTCACAATCTTTAGATTCTCAAACGGCTTCTAAAGGGGGGATGATTGGAACTTACACACCAAACAACGCAACTGGGGCATATAAAACAGCTATATTTAGTATGAATTCGCCAGGTGTTTATTCACAACCGGTTAAATTAATGAACCAGTGGAGTGTTATCAAAGTTGACCAAATTATTCCATCTCAAACAATGTCGCTTCAACAAGCTACTCCAGTATTAAAGCAACAACTTCAACAACAAAAATATATGCAACAAATGCAAACATGGCAAGCAGCAGCTCTCAAAAATCTTGGTAGCGAAAATCAAACTAATGTTCAAGCATTTGTAAGTGGTAGCGCAGCGTTAACAAGTGGTTCTTCAACAGTATTTGCAACCATAAGTGGACAAAATGTTACAGGACAAGATATCATTAACGGTGTTGCAGCAATGGCGCAACAGCAAACAGGTCAAGCAGCTCCAACAAGTGCAGTCCTTCAATATATCGCTACAATGAATCCCCAAGCAAAACAACAGATGTTGAATCAAGTTATTTTCAATAAACTTCTTCTTGCTCAAGCTAAGAAGGATAATCTTCAAAACTCAAAAAACTATAAGCAAATCTACTCGATGATTTCAAGTCAAGCGTTAGCTATGGTTACTCAGCAAAAAGAGATTGTTGCTAATATTCAAGTGACAGACGATCAAGCACAGAGTTTCTATACTCAAAATGCAGCTCAAATTAATCAGCCATTTGCTCAAGTAAAGGCACAAATAATTCAATATTTACAGCAACAACAAGCACCACAAGCTATTCAACAATGGTTTGTAACCAATGAAGCTAAATATGTAAAACTGAATACAAAAGCAATGCCACAAGCATCATTACCAGCAAGTGGAAGTGCGGTAACAAGTGGAGCATCTACAAGCGGATCAAGTAACTAATTTCAAAAAGGGCATATGCCCTTTTTGTTTTTAATAATCTTAAGGAGGTAACAATGTATAATTTTGAGTATCAAAACCCAACTAAAATTGTATTTGGAAAGGGTGAGATTTCTAAGCTAAAAACACTTATCGCTAAAGGAACAAAAGTGATGGTCACATATGGCGGAGGAAGTATTAAAACTAATGGTGTCTACTCACAGGTCATGGAGGCACTTTCTCACTGTAATGTTGTTGAGTTTTCTGGAATCGAAGCAAATCCAACCTATGAAACATGTATGAAGGCTATAGAGCTTGGAAAAAAAGAACATGTTGAATTTGTTCTTGCAGTAGGTGGTGGAAGCGTTATCGATGGAAGTAAATTCATCATAGCGGGGATAAAGTATGTGGGGAATCCATGGGATTTTATTGAGAAAAAAGCAATTATTTCTGAGGCGGTTAAGTTGGGAACTGTTTTGACACTTCCTGCAACAGGAAGTGAGATGAATTGTGGGTTTGTACTTTCAAGAAAAGAGACGGGAGAAAAGCTCTCTATTGGTCATCCACTACTGTTTCCACAATTTTCAATTTTAGATCCTGAAACAACGTACTCTTTGCCTATTAAACAGGTTAGAAATGGTATCGTTGATGCATTTATTCATACGACCGAACAATATCTAACATTTCCAGCTAATGCACAAATTCAAGATAGATTTTCTGAAAGTATTATCTCTACCCTTGTGGAGGATGGACCAAAAGTTCTAAATAATTTAGAAAATTATGAGTTAAGAGCCAACCTTATGTGGAGTGCAACCATGGCACTCAATGGACTTATTGGTGTAGGAGTCCCTCAAGATTGGGCAACACATCTTATTGGTCACGAACTTACAGCTGCTTATGGATTAGATCATGGACAGACATTAGCCATTGTGCTTCCAAGTTTACTTCATTATAAAAAGTCAGAAAAACTTGAAAAGTTAGCACAGTATGGTCGTAGAGTATGGGCACTTTCAGGAAGTGATGCATTGGTTGCAGATTGTTCTATAGCAAAAACGCGTGAATTTTTTGAAAGTTTAGGTGTTAAGACACATTTAAGTGATTATGGAATTACACCTGAAAACTTTGACCATATTATAAAAACAATGGATTCACACGGTGAGTTCTATCCAAAGTTTATTGGAGAGAAGGGTAATATTTCACGTGAAGATATCAAAAACATTTTAGAAATGTGTCGTTAAAAAAAGGGGCTTTATGCCTCTTTTTTTTGATATCTTGAAATTGTTTCTAAATATTGTTAAAATAGAGTATAAATTTAGATATTAAGGAGCGTCAAAATGAGACATGAACAGCTAATTATATTGGGGTCAGGCGTTGCAGGCTATACTGCTGCAATCTATGCTGCCCGCGCTAATCTAAAGCCTGTAATCATAACAGGAATGCAAATGGGGGGTCAACTTACTACCACAACAGATGTAGAAAATTGGCCTGGAGATGCAGGTGGGGTGCTTGGACCTGTGTTAATGGATAGAATGCGAGAACACGCAGAGAAGTTTGCCACCGAAATTCTATTTGATAACATTACAGAGGTTAATTTTCTGCAAAAACCTTTCTACCTAAAAGGGGATATGGGTGACTATAGTGCTGATGCTGTAATCATTGCTACAGGGGCAACTGCACGCTATATTGGACTTGAAAGTGAGCAGACATATTTAGGGCGAGGGGTATCTACGTGTGCAACATGTGATGGTTTCTTTTATAAAGGAAAAGAGGTTGCTGTAATTGGTGGTGGAAATACTGCAATAGAAGAGGCTTTATACCTTTCAAATATTGCTTCTAAAGTATATCTTGTTCATAGAAGAGAGGGATTTAGAGCTGAAAAGATTTTGATGGATAGAGTAGAAAGGCTTGTGACTACAGGGAAAATTGTGTTGAAGGTAAATAATACGCTCCATGAAGTTATTGGTGATGCAAATGGCGTTACTCATATTGATTTAAAACATACGTCTGGAACTGTCGAAAGGGTTAAACTTGATGGTGTTTTTGTTGCAATAGGGCACAAACCTAATACGGATTTTCTTAAAGGACAGGTTGATTTAGACGATTCAGGTTATATTGTTACTTCTAACAGTCGAGATGGGAAAGCAAGTCAAACCAATATTGAAGGAATATTCGCAGCTGGTGATGTTATGGATCCAACTTATCATCAAGCCATTACCTCTGCTGGGAGTGGCTGCAAAGCTGCAACGGATACTGAAAAATACATTGATAGTTTAAAAGACTAGGAGGTCGTGTGAAAAAATTCATCCTTATTGTTGTGACGTTGTGTATCATGATTGGTTTGGTTGGGTGTAGTTCAACCCACCCCCAAGGAGATGCATCTACAAAAGTTTCAAATAATATAACGACATTTACCAAACAAAACTGGTATGTGACTAAGCAAAGTTATAATGGAACGCTCTTTTCTTACACTGTGCATTTACAAATCTCTGGAAATTCTACAGCATCATCCCTTGCCGTTGCAACAACAGGAAATGGACTGATTACAGAAAAACCTATTAAGGTCATAAATGGTGTATTTAATCAAGATGTTGTAATTGCGTTTTACATGTTAAGTGCCATGAATATCAATCCAAACTACTCGACGTCAGTTAAGGTTATTTCAAATTACAATGACTTGACAACGCAATTAGAAATTTTAAAAAGTCCAGTATTGGATTTCTCTAAAGCACAAGTGGTAGGAAGTTAAAATGAGAATCAAAGTATATATATCGGTTGTGTTTTGTATGATGTTACTTTTCATCGTGGGGTGTAGTTCTGTTCAAACCACACCCTCAAATGGGTTGGTTTTTAATTTAGAAAACTCTACTTACCAAGAGGGGAATACACCGGGAATTACACTACCTAGTGGAGAGGTTCATTATGTATTTTCAGGAGTAACCAATGCAAACCGTGTGGATATTCTTGTGATTGGACCTTATGGTCAAAGTGAAAAGCGTCTATTTTTAGATTCTCAAGGGAATTTTCAAGGGGATGTAGTCATAGGTAGAATTAATCAAAGCGAAAGAGAGAGATTCACCCGTTCTGGAAATATAGAGTATGGTCAATATGTGGCATACCATCAACTAACGGTTGAGTTCAAAATATATCGAAATGGCAATGTTCAAACCGCTACAGTTAACCAAGGGAAATTGATTTATCAATAAGGAGTTTAAATGGGTGTTTATATAGGATTAGATATTGGTGGAACAAAGTTTATGGTACATTCTGTCTCGCAAGAGGGGAAAGAGTTAAAAAGAGTGAGAGAAAACACACCTTACGACCTTCAAGAGGGAATTGAGTTGTTATATAAAATGATTCGTGATGTGGCACAAGGTAATATCATTCTTGGTATAGGAGCGGCCATAGGGGGCCCTATTGACTTAAATAGAGGGATAGTCTCGCCACTACATCAAGAGAGTTGGAGAGATGTCCCATTAAAAGAGATGATGGAAAGGGAATTTTCTGCTCCTTTTTATGTGGATGTAGATACCAATGTGGCAGCTATTGCAGAATATGTTCTTGGCGGTTATCAAGAGCGTCACTTCCTTTATATAACAGTGAGTACTGGAATGGGGGGAGGTTTTTTAATAGATGGGAAGGTATATGAAGGGCTATCTCATCCGGAAATCGCCCATCAATGTATCGATTATGCTTGCGAGTTTCCAGAACGTGTTGAGTGTGAGTGTGGTGGTGGAAGATGCCTTGAGGCTTTTGTATCGGGTAATGGCATTAAACGTCTCTATCAAAAAAATGCGGAAGATTTACCCCCAGAACAGTGGAGTGAAGTTGCCTATAACTTAGGTATGGGTCTTAGAAATATTGCAACCATTTTATCCCCATCCGTCATTGTTTTTGGAGGCGGTGTCTCAGTTGGAGGCGGTGAGGCTTTTATTAAAAAAGCAGAAGAGGTGATGAGAAGAGGATTGAAACTTGTAACACCACCAAAATTGGTACTTTCAAAGCTTGGGTATGATACCGCAATTTATGGAGCAAGTTATATTGCAAAAATGGGTGATACCCTTTATCAAAAAGGGGGAAGTTAGATGGAAATTTTAGGCATTGCGATAATATTGGTAATAGTGGGTGGTGCCCTTAATGGAACATTTGCAATCCCAGGAAGATATGTAAAAAGTTGCACAGAAGACAAGATGTGGTTTTATTTGGCATTTTGGGCCTATTTAATTGTCCCTTTTGTGACGCTTTATATACTTTATCCTCCCTTTATTCATGCACTTTTTCAAGTAAATAGCAGCTATATTCTTGCTGCATTTTTTGGAGGTGTTGTTTGGGGTGTGGGTATGATATTTTGCCTACTTGGTTTTAGATATGTGGGTCTTTCTGTCACATATGCCATCAATATTGGCATGGGAACAGCGGGGGGATCGATACTGCCTCTTATTTTGCTTCACCGTGAAAAGTTACATACCACTTTTGGGTATGTGATTATTCTTGGTGTCTGCATTTTTGTTGTTGGAGTGATATTTGCGTCACTGGCTGCCAATGTGCGTGATAGAGGCAAAATCGCTATTGGAAGCACAAACCATGCAAAAATAGGGATTATCTGTGCAGTTATAGCAGGAATTGGCTCAATGACTCAAGGGTATGTTTTTGCCTATGCAACAGGAGGATTTTTAAATACCCCTTATCTACAGGGTGCTTCGGTATTGGTTAGAAGTAATTTACCTTGGGTTTGGATATTTTTAGGCGCATTTTTCCCTAATGTAATCTATTTCGGATTAGCTTCACGGAAGAAACAAAACAATTTTACTGTTAAAACTGATATAAAAGGACACATCATTTCTCAAATTTTAATCGCCATTATGGCCATTCTCTTTTTTGAGTGCCTTATTTTATATGGACTAGCAGCTGGACTTATTGGAAGTGTTGGACCGATAATCACTTACCCAATATTTATGGTATTCATTGTTTTAACATCAAATTTCTGGGGATTTAAGTTTGGAGAGTGGCATGGAGCAAGTAAAAAAGCACGCTTTCTCATAGGAGTAGCCATATTAGCTCTGGTTTTAGCGGTACTCTTACAAGGACTTTCAGCAAGATTTCAATAGGAGGGCGAATGATAGCATTTAAATCAATGGATATTGAGATGTTTTTGAGCATTATCAATATGAAATTAAGGGATAGCACTGATGACCTAGAGGATATTTGTGCAGATTTAGATTTGGAAGGAAAAAAAGTTGTAGAGTATCTTAAAGAGAATGGATTTATACTAAAAAATCGGCGTTTTGAAAGGATGTAGAATGAAAAAAATAGTTCTTACACTGGCACTTTTTACATTGGCAGTGCTATGTTTCGCTAATACACAAGTAAGTGGGGGAGCAAT